>ENA-OPIO01000134-OPIO01000134.1-human-gut-metagenome-genome-assembly--contig:-NODE-134-length-28855-cov-3.019965_pt1 | contig 28855 bp, 32 predicted proteins | sample MGYA00241395_ERZ501636 | MGnify/ENA primary metagenome ERZ501636 (study PRJEB25962, sample SAMEA2042198) | human gut metagenome | biome: human gut; feature: human-associated habitat; material: faeces... | reverse complement strand
AAAAAGAGAAAAACGGGCACCCGCCAACATAAGGCACGCCGCCAACAGCCATTTACTTAGCTTGCTCATATTCACTTATATATTGCATTATACCTTTAACGTGCAAATCGACAATGGCCTGTTTGCCAGCTTCAGACAAAAGAAACTCTACGTCCTCCTTGTTGTCTTGGAATAAGTTTTCGGTCAACACGGCAGGCATAAGCGTGTGTTTTAGGATATAAAATCCTGCTTCTTTGTCCGCATCGCCATCGCTTGTGTCTTTCCTCACTTTCAACCCTGCGCTTTCCGCTGCGTCATAAAGACAGTCAGCAAGTTTGTCAGCGTTGGTATTGCCACGGCTTGTGTAGCACTCCCAACCACGCGCCGACATCCACTTCCCGGTACCAGCGGCGTTGCAGTGAATAGATACAAGTATCACGTCCCTCGAGCCGTACTTGTTAGCCCGACGGCAACGCTCACCAAGCGAAATGTCGTTTTCTTCCGGCGTTATGCGCATAACGTCAACACCTTTTGCAACCAATGCCTTTTCAAGCCTCTTGGCGATTTCACGTGTATAGGCATATTCACGCAATCGCATATCAGGCGAGCATTTGCCGGGCGTATTATTTCCGTGCCCGTTATCTATCAACACTATCATCATTACCTCCTTTGTTTTTAGGATTAACATTTTTCTTTTTCCGTTCACTTAAAGCCTTGTTTACTCCGCCTCCAGCCATGAATGCGCCGACACACAAAAGGAATACGCCCAAAGAATTAAGGTCTGTCTTAATATAACCGTTTTGACATACATCCCAAACAAGGCAAAAGCAAATACATAGGGCTATCAAAGCCCCGACTATTACAGACAGTACAAGTGCGAAACTCTTTGAACTGTCAAGAGTATCAGCCCTTATCAGGCTTTTCAGGTATTCCGCTATCTTCATCTTCATTCAAATTTGGATAATACTTATCATATTCATGGTTGGCGAGTTTTACAAGGCGACAATAATCCCGTGGGGGCATACGTTTCAAACACTCGTCATCAGGACGCACACAGATATTATGCCGAGCTTCCATTAGTTGCAATCGTAGCTCGTTGTTCTCTCGCGTAAGCTCATTATTCAGCTTTTCCAGCTCGTGCTTCTCCACATACAACTTGTCTACCCTCCCGTTCAGCTCGCTAATTTTCTTGTCTTGCTGCTCGATGCGTTTATTCAGGCTTTCGATAAGCCCCCTCATAACGCCAATCTCCTTTTCTTCCGCTTCGATATTTTTCAGGCGGCGTTCAGGCTTCATGAAAAAAAGAAACTTTACAAGGCTTATTCCGCCAAGCGAAGCCACAATGCCCATAATGCAATTCAATATATCCATATTATGATTGATTACCGTAGCGGCAGGTCAACCCATCCCTCCCACCAAACCTACACTAACATTAACGTCTATACTTCTTACCTTTTGTGCGCTTGTAATAATTGAAGTTGTCAATGTCTTCCTGCGTAACTTCCGCTTTTGGCGAAAATACACGAAAGCCGAACATCGAGCCATAACGGACAACCTTAATGATTGCGCGCATAGGGTATTTCCTGCCCGGCGCACAAAATACGTCTTTCAGTTTCTTGCTATCCGTAAAGAACGCCGAGCGATTTATACCCCCACCATAAGCAACCAATGTCCTTTCGCCGTTTTCCGTCTGTCTGTTTTCGACGCCCGTGAAAATCGTTACCTCATTCACGACAGCATCAATAGATGTAAACTCGCAATCGAACAGGTCGCTTGAAGACGTGACATCATCTTCAAAATCCGTTATCTCATCTTCAATCATAAGTCATTAGGTATGTTGTAAGTTTCACAATCTGCATCAACCATGTCGCGTATGGCTAAACGGTCTTTCAGGAAATTCTCATAAGGCTTCTTGTACTCCTCATCAAGCAAACCAAGCACTGCGGATTGATACTCATTCACCAGTTTACTTTCCGTATTTGACGGATATTTTGCAGTAACCAGCGTTGCAAAGATGTTGTCAGCAGTTTTAGGGTACTCAACCCTCACGCAATCATACTGCCACATCTTGCCTGTCGCGCTTTCCTCATCGTCAGCCATCGTCATGCTGCCATCTTCATGTTCAACAACAGCCACCTCCTTAATGTTGTGGTTGTAGTGGAACGTTCCCTGTCCGTTGTTCAAGTCTTCGATTACCTGCGGCTTTGTCTTCGACAACAGACCCGTCATTAAAATGCTTGTCCTTTCCATTGTTATAACATTTATTAAATATGAATTGTTTATGCTTATCGCTGCACTTTATTATCCATCCGTATTCAGATGGGAACAAATGCTTAATGTCGTTTTCGTCTTTGATTATGTATTTCTTTTGTGTCTTTTCAAGTTTCTTGTAAAACCTCAACAGAATGCTCTTTCTTAAAAGTATTCCGTAATGGCTTTGCTTCACACCGACATAATCAATACACCTGTCATCGACTTTGAAAATCTGCCAATTATGCTTAAACTCAACTTTCAGTTCCGCACCAAGGTACAACCCCATCATATCCAATATGAAGTGCAAGGCTTCCTTGTCGCTGCAAAATACAACCATGTCATCCATGTATCGGAAGTAATAGAACGTAACACCGAATTTATCCATCACTATCGCGCTCAAACCTTCTTTTACCCAATGGTCGAATGGCGTAAGGTACAAGTTTGCGAAATACTGACTTGTAAAGCTGCCAATCACCAGACCTTTTTTCTGACCGTTACTGTCTATTATCGTATCAATCAGCACAAGCAGCCTTTCGTCGGCTATCGTAAGCCGTATGATTGACTTCAACGCTTCATGGTCTACATTGTCGTAGAACTTCTTAATATCTGTTTTCAGGCAATACTGTGTATTCTTCCTGTCCGACATCAAAGCCTTGTTCACGTCATTAATACACTTATCAATGCCACGCCCCTTTATGCAAGCGTATGTGTTGGCAATGAAAAGGTGTACCCAATGCGGCCCTAACACATTGATAATGCAATGGTGTATTATACGGTCAGGATAAAAAGGCGCAATCATTATGACACGCTCCTTTGGCTCATATATGATTTTCTTCCTATACTTGCCTGGGATATAAGTCCCATCACGTAAAATTTCATACAAATTCGCCAAGTTTTCTGACAGGTTTTCATTAAAGTTCTCGACTTCCCTCCGTCCTGCCTTGCCTTTTTGAGCTGTGTACTGACTATATATGAGGTTTTGGGTGGAATATATGAGCGGATAGATGTTTTTAAGTTTCTTGCCTTGCGACAGAAACAGCTTTCCTGTCCCCACAATATAATATCCGCAATCCTCAAAGTCCGAATACGCCTCTAATCTTTCTGCCATTGCGCTGTGCCGTTGCTATAAAACAGAGCTTTCAATTACTTACTCACACTGTCTTAAACCATTATTGTTTTACCAAGAGGTAGGGTCAAGGAGGCATGAGAATTTTTAATATCTCTTTATATATACGGTATAAGCGGAAGCCATTGTTCGCATTCGAGTTCGAGGAACGGTTATTCGTGTTCAGATAGCCGAAACCTGCATTCGTACCGTTATTCGCATTCGCGCACAACAAGCCCCCAAACCAGCCGTATGTTGGCTCTTCATCGTCTTGGTTGGTATAGAATTGGTCGCAATATCCTGTTGCAGAAGAGCCTCCGATAGCATCAGGGAATGAATAGCCGTCATTACTGAATGCGTTAGTAAGTATATATCCGTCAGTACGCGGCAATTCCGTCATGGCAACATAACCATCCGGCACGTCTGTAGCGTTGTCAGAATGTGAAGTGAACTTTGTCGGGTCTTGGCAAAGATATATAACGCTCTTACCGCCATCTTCAATAGAAGCATGGTGAATAAGTATATCATCAGCCAACATCCACAAATATTCAAACGGTGTTTCCAAACCACGGTAAGATGTAACCTCAACTACCTTGTCGCCGCCCGTCCAGCCTTTGATTGTGTATGACACCCTACCTGTATTGTTTCCGAGAGTAGCCGTTACACCACATGGAATGAAAGGCTTATTGCCGCCCCAAGTACTCCACTGATTCCAATCTACCGATGGCCCACGGCCAAGTCCGCCCTGACGGAAACCGTCATCAGTAAGTGTGGCGTTGTATGTTTCCTGACAGTCAAGATTTGCGTATTCGATACGCTGTAACCATGCTATTTCGTTGTAAATTCGGTAGAAGCCGAGGTGAGTGCCATCCTTACAATATGGTCTTGCACCTGCCTTTGAAATGGCTGTACGCGGCATACCGAGCTGTGAGTTATAAGTGCCGTCCTTTGCTGAATCGTCCGACCCCGAACCGCCACGGAACTGTGCGGCATTTTCTTTCAGTTTTACAAAGCCGTTTTCATCACGTGCAATCTCGTTGCCGTTCCATTCCAGCCAGCACCCCGACACCGCCTTGCTGTTGGTAATGTCAATGGTCGCACCCCAAGGCGAACATGTCTTACGTGTGGACTTTACAAAGCCGGGCAACGGATATTCTGATATGGCGTACAACCATTTTGTTCCCGATATTTCCACACGTATATAATATTCGGGTTTTTCAAGCATGACATTACCATCGGTGCTGTCTATTATAGCCTCCGCGCCACTGTCTTTTTTGCGGCTGTCATTAGCCCCAAGATAATACTTCACCGAGCCGTCCGGGTTTTCAACGAAACGTCTCAACTTGTTCTGAATGGGCAAAGTACGGTGCAAATCCAAGTTTCCGACCCTCGTCAGTTTCTTGTCCTTGCTCGTGAAGTCGCCCTGCACCCCATACCACATATCGTATGGGAATTGCGGCTTAGTGCTGCCGCTACCTAAAATCAATGACATAATTTCTATTTTTTTATCGTTTCACCTGCGCCCCAATATACATCGTAGGCGTTCAAATCAATACCATTAGGCGCAATGCTGACTATCGCGCCCGGCGTCCAATCACCAATGGGTACGGGAAAATCACCCGTTTCATTATCGCATATCAGCTTACATGACATTATTGTGTTCGTTTCCATGCTTGTGGTTTTAGGTCTTACAAACACGGAGAATGGCACGCCTCCAAGGTTAAACCCCTGTGAAAGGTCTGCAACCCTGCCCTTAGACAGTATGCGTAAGCTATACATTGTTGTTTCCATATCTACTATTGTTTATGTTGCAAAGATAATAAAAATGTGTTCACCAAACACAGATTAAAGGCAATTAATTGCAGTCTGACATCGACTTAATCATAAGACCAGTTCGACAAGTTAGCAATCAAAAATTGGAACGAGCCATCATTACGGCTTTCATCATCACTTGTATGTACTGATATAGCTGTTGCCCCACTACTGATATATGTCGCCTTAACAGGCGAATCTCCCCCTGCTACATAGCCCACACCTGATAATATTACCATGCGGTCATCGACAGAGGCAAACCATTGCGAACTGTGCGTTATTTTGTATATACCCGTGCCACTTCTTTCAACGCTCAATGTACTTCCATCAAAAGTATGGTATTTTATTGACGCGCTACTTTTCGTGCCCGTTACCTCACCCATAGCAAGCACTTTGAATGTGCGCCCATACTTACTTACCGTCGCAATGTCATGCCGTCCGACGACAATCCAACCGAAAAAGGTCGTATTATCTCCATATCCAAGCAATTCTATCACTTCTCGGCTGAATTGTAACTTGTCTTTTTGTATTCCGTCTTCATAAAAATACTTGCCTGTCGGGGCTTCTATCTCGAACTTTCCACTCGGCGTTTCGTTTCCCCACTTGTAGTTCACCAAAGTTATCTTGCGACCGTTGCACTTGGTAGACCAAGGAAAATTAATATTCTCCTCCCAACCTCCCGTTTCACTAATTGGGAATACAAGATTATCGTAACATTCTGCAAGGCTGCTAAAATCAGAACCAACATACCAAGAACCGTCAAATCTGACAAAGGGGCTTCGTTGAGAACCGCACAAGACAGATTGGCCATTTTGACCGTCAAGCATTATATTGGGTACGAAATTCGGATTGGAATAATCCGTTGACTCAACGCCGTTTATAGTACCTTTCTGCGATATGATGCAATTATTCTTTATTATAAAGTTTCCAATATTGGCAAGCTCTGCCAACAGCAACTGCGTTGCCACGCTCTCGAACTGCGCACCGAACTGATTCCACTTGGACGTATTAGTAGGGATAACACCGTAGAACGTTCCTGCGTCTATCCGCGCAACATAGTGCATATCCCCATACTTCACGCAATCAAGCCTAAACTCATTGCCGTAATAGGTCTTTGAACTGTCATATTCACCACGGTAAACAAGTGCCGGGCTTTTACCATCCTTGCCGTCATACGGCGAAACCCTTACAGGTGTAGCCCATTGTTGTACAAGCGTATTACCGTCAGCCGATTTCACGGCGGAAGTCATCCACAAATATTCAAGAGTTCCGACACTTGGCATTGTAGTAGACCACCCGGCAGGGACAAGGGAAGCCTTGTTAAGGATTGGCGGCGTTGTCGTAGAACCATTCTTTGCATAACGCAGCTCTGTGTATTTCCCATCATCGCCCTTATCACCATATACACCTATAACTTTCGGCGTAGTTTCACTTGAAGTTCCATCAGTGTAGGTGATAACCTCATAATTCCACAGATACCTTAAAGTCGCGGTCAGGGCTGGAGGGGTTGTGCTCCAGGTTGACGGGACTATTGTCTTTGAACTGCTGGCACAATAATATTCTACAATACTTGATATTCCACGCCCATCCTCACTGTACATTCCGATAATGCAGGGCTGTGTCTTTTCGACTTTCCCATCTGTGTATGTTATCTGCTCATAATTCCACAGATAACGCTTATCCTTTGTCGGAGTTTGCACCGTTGCAGTCCATCCGCTCGTATTAACAGTTATGCCCGTGTTGTTTGCTGACGTTAAGTAAAACTCCTCGACTTTGGAAATACCAACACCTTGTAACTTGCCCAAGTCCTTCCATTTCTCGCTGTCAGCTTGCCACAAGTGCCCCGTTACGTCATCGACATATCCATCGCCAACAGCGGCTTTGCTGCAACTCCAAGAAAAATCTGGCGCATTCCAGTAAGTCATTATTGAGGGAGCGGCATACCCTTTCTGCGTCACACCGCCTTCCGTCTCCGAGTAATCCGAACTGTCGTCAAGTATAAAGCTGTCGTTCTCTCGCAAAACAATGCCACTGCTCCTTAAGGCCGTGAAATTCAAGTAATGACCTTTGCAATGTCCGTCTATACTTATAGACGTTCCGTCCTCGCCTTTATCCCCTTTCGAGCCTTGAGCCAAGACCTGCCAATATACTGTATTTGTCGGCGCAACGCCAACGCACGGATTATTATTTATCATCCTGTACGTTGAAGTGTTGCCGTTACTTTCGTAGCTTACCTCATCACCCTTGAAATAAGTATATTTCGGATTGTAGACACCACGGTAACATCCAATATAGTCTTCATCCCCACTTTCGCTTTGTACCAATGCACCTTTGAGCCGCAACACTTTGTTCCCATTCAAATTGAACGATAAGGCATCTCCCAATTTGAACGTGTCGCTATCCAAATCGAAATAACTCTCTTTCGTGCTGCTCTGCACCCGACCCGTTGTTATTGTCCTGCCGTTTAGGCGCGTGAAACCATAAGTTGCCGTGAAGTCCCTGAAATTCTCGTCAGCGTAAACAGACGAAAGTATGCCGACAAGGAAATAGTAATTATTGGGGTCGCTTTCATCCTCGAACTTCATCTGTTCCTGCGTAATGTACCATACGCCGGACTGCCCATCCCTTGAACATTTGGCAAACAAATAGTACCCAGCCGAACTTACAAGGGTAGTTTGGCTTGCACCGATACTCCACTGCCGTATGTTGTTTTCGTCAATGGTAAGATGGGCAAGCACGCCCGACGTAGCGACAAAGTTGTTGGGGTCGCCATTGTAATTGGGCTGAAAGACAACGCCGCCAAGTATGAATTGCTGACTTTTAGACCCAACTGTGAGCATATTAGTGTCTATTGAGTTGGGCCGTATGTTGTCAGTGTCGAAGTAGCCGTCCGTGTCATACACCATGTTGCGCAATTCCTCTGTTGTGCGCCATCCACGGCGTGCCTTGTTTAGGTCGCGTAGCCCATTGTTCTCTATGATTATATCATGGTCTATAACGTCAAGCACCGTTTGGGTGTAGACTGACACTGCCACCGTATCGGCAAGCGTAAGGCTGTAATCCTGCTCCGTAAGTAAGTTACGCGACACTTTCTGTATGCGGATGTTCTTTTCTATGCCAAACCTCGTGTCCCTTATCGGCACGTAGTCGCCGACATGGAAAACGCAAGTTTCGCTGTCATCAGGCAACGCATCGATGAAATAAGCGCGGTCAAGCGTGAGTTCATATTGCGCCTGTGGTTGCGTGCGCGGTTTGAAATCATCATACCCTGCATACCATAAGTCTTCTTCCGCGTCATCCTCGTAAGCCTTTGGCAGGTGAATGTCGGTGATATTGTATTGGTCGCCGACATTAATACGATAAGCCTCATTGTCAGCCGTGGGTATGGTAAGCCCCCTTTCATCCGTAAACGCTATTATTGTGAACTTCTTAGTCGTGTGGTCGTAGCCATTCTTTGCCGCAAGCTCGAATTGTTGCCCTGCCAAGCGGCCCGTTATGAAATTTATCTTTGCAGTCGTTTCGGCTATAAGCCATTTCGTGCCGTTTTCGTCCTTTTCGTTCAGGTCGAAGTCCATCGTGTCGTCAATGAAGCTGTTCACATCATCGCCAACCAACGCCGTAACCTTGCCCGTGCGTTTCGGGTATATTTTATCATATTGCGCCGCATCTTCATCGCTGCCGTACTTATCCCTTAGCTGCGCATCCTCAATATAGCGTTTGTTGTCATCGTCAATGCCTATCATCTCGCTATTGGCTGCAATGACCGTGCCATCAGACAACGTATGCTCGTGCTCATTCATACGCTTAGGGTATGGAAGTTGCAAGCGTTCCGAATAGTTCCTATAATCACTCCGAATGTTGGTCGTTCCACCCTCAACCCAAAGACGGGTAATAATGGCCTTGTCATCAACTTTCTTTTCTGTAAGGGTGTAAAGTCCATTACCCCTGCCCCACTCGAAATAATCGCCTCCGCCGGGTGGAACAACCTTTGCCCCGAACTTGCCTATATGTATTGTACGCACGCCGTTTTCTTGCGTAATCCGAAATTCCAGCTTGAAGTTGTCATCGCTGCACAATGTTTGAAGAACTTGCAGACAGTTGTTATTAGAGAAAGTGATTGTTATCGGTTCTGTTTCAGGACAATTAACTTCGTCAAAATTCCACAAGCCGGGATAATCCCTTTCCACATTATAAATCAAGACCTTTACAAAATCACGTATCGAATACGTAAGGTCAAAAGAACTTGAAGTAGATTTGCCGTCAGCATCCGTATTTCTGTAAATGGTCTTCATCAACTCGTACATCACCCCGTAGAACGTAACATCGTAGGTATAGTAAGTGTCCGATTGCATCTGCCTGGTAGGCAATGTGCGGATTGAATATTCCTCACCATTTATTATTATCTTGTCTCCTTTGTCGAATGACATAATAACGGAAGACACTATGCTTAGTTGCACATTGTCATCGCCCATCAATGTGCAATTCTGTGTTGCCGACTTGACGGCACAAAAAGGCTCTTGCGAAAACAAGGGCGTTTTTGTGCCGTTGCGTCTTATTATTTCAAAATCTCCCATACGACTATCTCGTTCGTTTCAAACTTCTCTATGTCTTCAATAACGCCCGTTATCACAATATCAAACTCGCCTCCCTTTTCGTAGGTGTGTTCAACGGTGACATCATCGCCTTTTACGTTGAATGTATGTGTGCCATCACCCCAATAGACATTAAGTAGCTTATATGTACTTACAGTGAACGATGCCTTTGTCCCGGCTGCTGCGGCAACGTGCCTTAATACTTTCTTTACAGGCTCATCCTCCACGAGTTGAAGCGTGAATGTACCAACCATAAGTTCATCATTATACCTTGCCCATGTCTTTGTTATATCCATTTCGTCTACAATGTCAACTTCATACACAAGGGGCTTTGCCCGGCCATCATATTCAACCATTAGCCTATGAGTGCCATCACCATCGAACAATGACAGGAAACGGTCTTTCCATTCGATAAACGCCGCCCGACCGCTCGCTTCGATAAAGCATTCCAAGCTGATTGTGCGTTCCTTGAAACGCTTGCGCTTTTTGTTACGCACAATGCCGTGGTAGTTGTCCCAATCGACCTGCAACGCATCCTTTTGCGCCAAACGGCCCACAAGCCCCGAAGATGCCGACACGTAGACACCGTAATCCTTGAAATTGTTGCCATCGATATAATATTCCACGTCATCACTCGCTTGCATTTTCAATATGTCAGCCTCGTTCAGGGCGACATCGAAAAGTTGCAATTCATCCACCTGTGCGTGTGATTCCACAAGTTCCAAACTGTTCACAGACAGCCCTGTCGGCGTTTCAGACAGGTTGGCAATGAATACCCGTCCGCCGTCCCTGTAAACCTTGAACGTGCCGCCCTCTTTCACGAATGCAAGGAACAGCCATTCGCCGGGCTTGACATCAAGCCACTGTTCCTTAAAGTTGTACACGCCCGAAAAATTAAGTAGCCAGCCTATCTTGTCATAATCAGTCTTGACAAACATCGTCAGCGTGAAATCAGACGCTAAAGGCAGTTCCTGCGCCGTTATGCACTCGCCACCGTTGAGAGCAAGAGCCTTGCCTTTCTTGGCTTCACGCGAGAATGTCGCGCCGCCGCTCAATGTCGCGTTGTTCCGATTTACAGAATAGTCCTGCGCCGTTGAACCGTCAGGGTCGTCAAACGGCAAGTAGAGTATAAGATTTTTGTCAATCATATCAATATGTCTTTTTGTTTGTTAAACGTATTTTTAGCCCCACACACTCATTTGCTTTCTCGACAACGGCGTTTCCGTAGACGTTGACGTTCACCCGTGCCTTGCATCCTGCCGTTGCCACATACAATTTGGCATTGTCGAATATGTCAACGGTCACAAAGGCGTTGTCTGCCGCCGTAAGTTCTACAACGCTGCCATGCCGTATATAGATGTTTCCGACGTTGTAGCGGTCATACAAAACCAACGCTTTGCAGTCACCGTTCATTACCACGTTTGGCACATTATCAACCTTAACGTCATCGTCAACGTAAGCTCCGTAAGGTTCGCAATGTCCCTTGAAATTCTGCCGCATAAAATCAAGCGTTGGGTAATCGTTGGCGATGCAGAAGTCTATACCCTTTATGAATAAGCCTACAAGGCTTTTCATGTCCGTGCCAGGCTTTAACTTCATCTGCCACATACGGCACAAGCCCTTGCCTATGCCATCTTTTTTAAGCTGTTCTACAAGTTCCATATTATGCTATTCCTTGTGATAAGAGTGAATTGTCTTTTGTCTCTATACGTTTCAGAGTCTCCTTAATCTCTTGGAGTTCCTGCCAGCTCCCGTTGGTGTTCTGCGCTATCTGCGACTGATATATAAGTGCTTGCCGCAACACTGCCGTTTGGTCGCCTTGGTTGATTATAAAGGCATTCAATCGTCCGGCAATCACGCCGCCTGTTTCCTCGCTCATTGAACCAACTGCGCCCTCCAACGGGTCTTGCACGTTTTCCGTATCGTCAATGAAGCCATCAAGGGCATCAAGGTATTTCGTAAATTGCTCACCTGCGGCATTAACCATATCCTCGAAGTGCTTTTGCTCGTTGGAGTCAAGTTTATTGTCTTTCCACACATCCTCGCTGCCAAGGTATTCAACGGCCTCTTCAACGCCTTTTGCAAGGTATTGACGTTTTAACGCTTTGACAACGGCGTTTTTAAGCACCTCCTTTGTCTTTTCGCCTAACGCCTCGGCTGCGTCTTCACCCTGCATATAGGCATCCACCAAGGCATCGGCAAACTCATCAATGGCAGACTTAACGTCCGTGCCAGCCAAGGTCTCCGCCATTTGCTGACGCAAGTCTTCCTGTTGCTGTTCAATCTGCTCTATTTGGTCTTTGTAGTCTTGTATTTTGTCCTTGTCTGTCTTTTTCTTGTCTTCTTCGGCTTTTATCTGTTGCTGTATCTTGGCCTGTTGTTCTTCAAGATTGGCAAGCTCTTGCTTGTAAAGCCCGAACATATCATCACCCTCCTTGGCTGACGCAAGTTGGTTTTGCAATTTCTTTATCTCGGCTGTCAGCTCCGAATACTTGCCCGATTGGAATATGCGGTTTGTCATCGCACGTTCCTGTTCCAAAGCGGCAATCTGTTGGTTTATCAGGTTTATGTTGTCTTCGTAGGCTTGGCGTTGGCTGTCGGAAAAGACCCAATATGTATTGTTGAACGCCCTTTCCAGCCTGTCGTATGAGTTTTGAAGTCCGTCAATCTCCCTTTGCAGTTCTTTTATGCGGTTTTCGTATTTTTTATCGTGCAACTTGGCGAATATGCCCACAACAGACGATACAGACGAAACAATGCCCGTTATACCGCCAAGAATATCACCACTCATCAGCTGCCCAACACTCGTTGCTGCATTGCCAAGCTGCCCCACCAAATCTACTGCCGTACCCAAGGCATCGGCAACGCCACCCATTCCCAAGGCATCAAACATTCCTTGCAATGACTGGGCACAATTAGCCGCTGCATCCGTAACCGTTGCTATTGACCTGGTAATACCTTGCGTGGCAGACTTGACTAATCTTTCTGCGGCTTTCACGTCATCTTCGCTGCCTTCACCTGCCGCGAGTTTCGCTTGTGCCTTAGCAAGGCTTTTCTTAGCTTCTATATACGTGTCGTAAAACGAGCCTATCGCCTTAAACGGGTTTTCTTTAATTATTATATCTTTTGCCTGCTTTAGGCTATCAACAACCGCCTTGTAATCAACGGGATTAAGTTTCAAGTCTGCATTTCCAAGTTGACTTTCTATATCTCGAATTAGTTTAGCTATTTCACCAGCCGATAAGGTGTCAAGATTTGAAAACAGGTTTTTCCAGCTGTCCGATTGTTTGAGGAATGCCACATTAAGAGCCGATAACGCTTGATTTTCAGCATCGTTTATCTGCTTCACTCGTTCCTCATCACCCATCTTTTCGGCTGCTTGCCTGTATAGCGCATATTCCTCTTGGATAGATGCTTTCTGTTCCTCATACGTCCTGTACGAGTTGAGAATTTTATCTTGTAATTCTTTCTGTGCCTTTGCCTCTTCTTCTGACACGAACAATTCGCCAGCCGCCTTTTCGTCAGCACCTACAAGCCCTGACGAGCCGTTAGCAAGCCTTTCTTTCGCATCTGCTATCGCCTGTATCTTTTCGGCCAAGTTCTGCGCTTGCGCAACGGACTGTCTTACACTTTCCTTAAACAAGTCCATAGCCGACTTAACGCCCATTATTTCGTTATACTGTGCTTTCAGGCCGTTAAGCATATTCACCTGCCCGGCTGTAAGGTCTGCGCGTCCCTGCCTGTCTTGCAAGGGTTCGCCGTTGTCTACCGTAAGAGTCGCCAACTGTCTTTCTACATATTCCTTGTACGAATTGCCCGATTTGAGCAAGGACGCAAACTGTTTGTCCGCAACATCCTGTCCCATGCTGCGCACCCAACGGAAGTAAAGCTCGTATTGTTTTTTCTTATAGTCGAGTTCGCCATCGAAAAGGTTTGCCTGTTCCTTTTCGTAGCTTTCGTTCTCAATCTGCCGCCGCTCATTGAAGTTTGCAGTCTCCTCTTTCGTCAGTCCGCCCTTACCTGCCTTTTTCCTCGCATTTTCAAGTTCTTTTTCCTCTTTGTCAATGCGTTTCAGTTCCTCTCTGTGCTGTAAGTCAAGCTGTGCCTTTCGCTTTTCATAACCCTCCTCCATAATGGATATTCGGGCTTCTTCCAGCTTGCGGTCTGCCTCTTCCTGCGCCTTGCGTAGGTTTTCGCTGTTCCGCTTGGCTTGGTCTGCTGTCCTTTTCGCATCATTGTTTTTTTGCTTGGCAGATTTATTTTGTGGCAACTTGGCGGAAAGTTTGTCTATCTCCTTTGACAAGTTTTTATACTCGTCACTATTTATGACTACATTTGCACGCTCGTCTTTAAGTTGTTTGATACGCGCATTTATTCCGGCCTCAGTATTAAGATTTGCCGTCTTGGTGGAAATGGCGGTATTAACATCGTTGAGTATCGTTTGCAAGCGTTGCAACTCGGTGTAGTCCGCCTGTACCTTTACTTCCTTGGCGTTTATCTCGTCAATCTTTTTCTGTGCGTCGTCGGCTTTCTTCTCCAAGTCCTCGAACGACATTTCCACAAGGTCAACGCTTTCAGTGACGGGCTTTGTGTCTTTGGGTGCAAAGTATGCCGATAATTGCTCGTTAAGCCTACCGATAGCGGTCTGCATATCCTTAGCCTTAACGATTTGGTCGTTAAGGTAAGTTTCTATATTGCCCTTAAACCCGGCAATTTCAGCGTCCGTGGCCTTTGTTGCCGCTTGTGTCGAGTTGAGAATTGCAGATACAACCCTGTTGTATTCCTGCGTAAAGGCATCACCCGACATTGTGGATAACGCCTTTGCGGCTTCCTCTACTTGGCTGCGTATGGCTTCCTGTACAGCTGACCCCATATTGCGTATGTTGTCGGCAGCTGCCATTATAGGCACTTCGTAGGAACTGCCGCCGCTGTAAACCGTGCGCCGTTGCCCCGTGTCGTATTGTGCATTTTCCGACCTGTCAACAAATGTATCAAAGTTATCATTTGACGCTTCCAAGTATTTCTGCATTTCCTGCTCAACATACTTGGCTTTGATTTTTTCAGCCGTGGCGTTTTGAATGGCGGTCGCCAATTCCTCATACTTGCCTTTTTGTTCGGCAAGAGTGGCATTCTCATCAAGCAAGGTCTTGTTGTATTCCTTGCATATCTGATTTATCTTTTCAATAGCGTCACCGTGCGTCTTCGTACCTTTTTCAGTATTCTGCAATATGGCAAACAGCAAGTCCAAGTTGTCAATCTGTTTCTTGGTGGTGTCTTGGAACTCGCCCATTGCGTCAGTAGCTTCGTCGTTAGAACTCTTGAACAACGTAATCGCACTGACAACCATACCTATTATGGTCAGAATCCAGCCCAAAGGGTTGGACTTCATTGTAGTCCAAAGCGCCTTCATTGCAACCGTAACCTTGTTTGTGGCTGCGGCAAGTGCTGTAGTTACCGTGGTTTGCGTTGCCTTGGCAGCGGTATCTGCTATAGATGCTGTGCGTGATTGGTTTACAGCCGCCGTTTCCAACGTCTTTTTCTTTGCGTAAAAGTCAGACTGCGCCGCCAACGCCGCCTTACGTGTTATTGCCGCATTGTCTTCTGCCGCCTCCATCCTCTTTGTTGCAATGGCGATTTGTTCGGCATTGCCTGTCTGTTGGGCGCGGTAGACTTCATAATAAGACCTGTCAACGGCTGCTTTTGCGGCAACGGCATCAGCCCTTGCACTTTCCATTTTCTGCGCCGCCAGCTTTACTTCTGTGCGCATTGCATCCAAGGACGCCGCTTGGCTTTGCCTTTTTGCAGCCACTTCCTGCTCCAACGCCGCCCTATAAGCTGCGCTCTTGCTCGTAAGGTCAACCTTGTTGAGTGCGAGGCGTTGCTCCACGCTCATCACGCTTGTAGCCGCCGCCTCATACCCTGCGCTTGATGTAGTAAGGTTGAGGTTTGAAAGGTATTCTTTTTGCTGTTCGGTCAAAAGCGTTTGTATCGTAGCAATGCGTATCTGACTTTGAACGTTGGCAAGTTCCTCTGCCGTCAGTGAGGCCTCCAACGCCGCCGTGCGAGCTGTCTGCGCCGCTGCCATTGCCTCGTTCTGTGCCGTTACCTGCCCTGTGGCCTGTGCCTCAAGTTTTAGCAACGCTATCTTTGCGCTCCTTACGGTATTGTCAATGAGCGCAACGCCTGTAAAGCCTTTCGTCACAAGCGTGTTGGCAACGACAGCCGCCTTGTATGTGCCGTAAGCAATGGCAACGGCTTCAAGGATGCGTATTATCGTGTCAAAGTTTTCTACAAGTCCCGTGGCTGCTTGTATTCCGGCGGCAAATACGTCTTGGTTGTCCTGACCTATCTTGTTCAACGCCATGTCCCAAGCGTCCCCAAGGTTGCTTATCATACCCGTAAGCGACTTGCTCTGCTCTTGCATGAGGTTGAAATACAAGCCGCCCTCGCTCGTCATGTTCTTAAACGCTTGCTCCACCTGCGGAAAACCGACCTTGCCCTCTTCTATCAGCTTGTTAAGCTCTTGACGGTTTACCTGCATGACCTTTTCCAATTCCTCATAAATAGGAATGCCTCGTCCGGCAAACTGACGGATGTCAACGGTGTATGCTCGCCCTTGCGACCTCAACGTGCCGTAAAGATAGATAATGTCATTAAGTGGCGCGCTTACGCCCGATGCGACATTACCCAACATGACTATTTCATCAACAACACTCTCAACTGACGAGCCAAAGGCAAGCATCTGCTTTGCGCCCGATGCAATGCTGTTGAGGTCAAACGGCGTTTTCGCCGCCGTGTTCGTAAGCTGCGCCATTAGGGCCTGTGCCTTTTCGGTGCTGCCAAGCATTGTGTTGAACGCAATTTCAAGCTGTTGGAATTGTCCGCGCGTGCTGATAATACTTTGAAGCAACGATTGCATACCTTGCCCGACAAGGTATGAGGTTATATAAGTCGCCCCACGCTGCGCAAAGCCCATTATCTGCTGTTCCAACGCCTCGGTGTCGGACATTGCGGAATCGGACGCTTTCTTAATGCTCCGTTCCATAGCCTCTGCCGACACGTTAAAATCGTCAATGTCAAGTGTGGCGCGGAATGCCAATGCTCCGTTTATGTTGTCCATGCTTAAATTATGCCTTTTATGTAGTTCTTTATGTCTTCCTTAGTCTTCAAGTCACGGCGAATTATCTTGTCTTCCGGCTTGCCTTTTTCATCTTTCGGAACGCTCTTTGTCTTTAGCGCGTCCGTCAGCATTATCTGCACATTCAGCCACGATATGCCCCAAAGCAAGTAATCATAACTCCACCCGAAATTCTTAAGGATTTCGCCACGATTACCCCAAGGGCTGTTAAGCCCCGTTACTCTATCTTGGCTGCTTTGGTCGGATGTGGTTTCGTCGTCCCCACTTCCCGTATCGACCTGATAGAGTATGTAAAACCCCCGGCGTTCATCATTTGGCTGATAACGTCAGCAAGCCTTTGCAAGCGTGAAACGGTCAGGTGGCTCAGAAAGAAGTCCTTAAGGTCTTTCACCTGTCTGTTTGAACGCTCCGTTACCGTGGGGTCGTTGATTACTGCAACAGCGGCAATCTCCGCCATCTGCGGTATGTACTTAAAGTATTTTTTCGTCTCGACTAACGGCTCTTTCTCAATGGCTTCTTCATCGTATGATATTTTGAGGTAAAGGCTGCGCAACACGTCTATTGTGCCAAGGTATAGCGGCTTGATGTAGAAATGGCGCATATACACCATTTCAACAGTGCTTCCGTCTGTGCTTGGTATTTGCTCGGTAGTAACGTCCCAATGTTTCGGAATGCGCTTGTCGCGCCATATCCTCACATGGCCGGGAAAGTTCCTGTTCCACCATGAAATGTATTTAGGCTGGCTTTTTGGCTTTATCTTTAACGGCACGGAAAAACGCACGCCCATCTGCAAGAGTGCCTGTATGGCCTTTTCCTCAATCTCTATACGCTGTTCTCTTGTAAGTTCCTTTTCTTCCATTTTGCTTGGATTGAAAAAAGCCCCCCACCATTAAGGGGATGGGAGGCTTTCCATTAAATGATGATGAAAAACATTTACTTTTTAGTTGGGTCCTTCATGCTCTCGTCAATCTGCAACTCTGCCTGATACGTGACAGTCATTGGTACAAGGCAGATGCCTGTTGACGAATAATTAATCTCAAACTTCGGAATGATGCGTGCGCAAGCGCAACCGACAAACAGACCCTCTTCGGGCTGTTGCCATATCGCCCATTCCTTGTAAGGCAGTTTTCGCGGCCTTATCCACTTACGCGACCCGGTATCGCCTGTGATTTGACCGCCAAAGTAACGTGCCAAAAGTTCCAAGTCTGGATCCATCAACGAAAGTTCAAGTGTAGTGTTCGTTTCACCTACAAGGATAATACGCTTGCTTGATGTTTCCGACTTGTGCTCGGTTGTTTCGGGGTCGTCATCCTTTAACGTACAAGTGTCTTGATAGACATCGCCAAGGTCTTTCCATGCAGTACCCTTTGCTGGCATGGTCTGACCGTCCTCTGATGCGTCGGCAACGTAAATCTTCTTTAACCCCATTGTTGATAAAATTGGCATAGTCTTAAATTTTTAGAATTATACTTGTTTCTCTCTCACTGTAAGCTCCAAAGCCAAAGAAACAAAATGCTCATTGTGTTCTTGCTCCTTAATAGGTGGGTTGAGCTGTCCTATCGTCCAATTCCAACCCGTGCCCGATTCATAATGTCTGCGTAAAACGTCAATGACCTTTGCCCTAATGGCAATGAGCCTTTGAAAATCAATACGGAACACTGACCTGTCCGTGCCCTGCGCAACGGGAATGTCCGGCACATGAATGTTGACGTTTATCTGACCGAAACGCACCGAGGCCTCACCGTCTATCGTATGCGGTACGATTATCACGTCTTCTTTCGTGTAATCGTTGCGCTCGTAGTCGATTACACCGCTTATCATTGTCTTAACCTCGCTGTCATTCAGCATTTGGTAGACACGTGTCGCTATCTCCTCTGTCGTTATCATTTGCCAAACAATTCAACTGCTTTCGCCTTGACCTTTGCCGTCAACGTCTGTATCGCCGCCGGGAAATCGGACTTGGCTCTAAGCTCCGCCGGAAGTATTACATTGTAACCTTTTGCCTCCACGTAGGCGGCATAGTTCATTCCTGCTACTATTATCAACGCCCACTCGTCTTTTAGCCTGTTTGCCATCGCCATCGCCGTATCAAGCGCGCCTTTCTGCGCCAAAGGCATATTCGTGCTTATGCCTGAATACACGATTTGCGATTTATGCACGACAACATAGCCTATTGAGTTAGTGAGGTTGCCCGTCCTGTCAGTGTAGTTGTGGCTGTCTCTCGCGTACTTAACAAGGTCTTCTCCAAGACTTTGCAACATGAAAAGCGTTGCATCGTCAACTCTTTTCTTGAATGCGCTGACGGCGCTTTTTATAACGTCATCGGCAAAATTCTTGGTTATCCCCATATCTCAATGTATTTCCTGTTAAGATTGTCAACTCCTTGTATGGTGAACTTGTCAACAGAGCCGTCCTCGCCAACAACTTGCACCTCGACACCAACAGCCAAACCGCCGTCAAAACAGCGCGGAATGAATACGTCATAATTGTACACATTCACCTGACCGTCTGCGCCGATTATCTGCTTTGCCGGAATAGACTTGTCTATTTGGCAACAGCCGCCGTCTTTGTAATCCTGCGCCTGTGTCGGCATTGGGAAACCTGTTACAGGGTCTTTGCCGCACTCGCTTAACGGCCTGTACCTGAAAGTTCCGTTTATCCTCATCACCAATACATTGAACCGTCAGTAACACTCGATAAGTCATCGACAAAATCCGTGGCATCCAAGCCGTTTTCGGCACAAAGTGCCTTAATGCGCTTTTGCAGTCCTTCCGTACTATAACCTTGGCTGCTTTTACCGAGGCTGTCGCTTGTAAGGACTATCAACTTTTTAAGCACTTGTATAGCCGCAACCGCAATGCTTTTCTTGTCCTTTTGACTATCGTATTCAGCGTCCCAATCCATTATATCCACGTCTTGCAACGCTTTAAGTATTGTCAAAGGACTTGGCGTATAAGGCTCAAGCTCGGCAATCAATGCCTTGTATTTTGTCAATTTCTCCATACTTATTTACTTTCCGTTGTTTCAGGCTTGCTTTCGTCAGCACCTGCGGCCTTGCCGTCTTCGCTGTCTACGTCAGCCTTTTTGTTTGGCTTTTTCCCTTGTTTCGGGCTGTCGCATGAAACAATGACACATAATCCACGCCTTACAAGGTCGTTAATGCGTCCCAAATCATCCACGGAAAGGGACTCGCCCTCCCTGTGAATGTGGGAGAGCTTGTCCTTGTCTCGAAAGTCTTTTATAACTTTAAGTATCATATCAAACCAAATTAAATGTTAGCCCTGCGGCAGTCCGGCTTCGCCGTCAAACTCTGCTTTAGTGCAATAAAACCTTTCATTGCCGCTTTCATCAGGCGAAATGGTCTTTTCAGTGATGCCCCTTACCTGCATACATACCACCGCGCCAATGTCGGTTATAAGCGGAAGCAAACGGCCCGAGCCCTGCGTGTACTCGGCTGCTACCTGACCTGTTGACTCACCTGTGCGCCACTTGGCAATACGTATTCCGTTGCCAGCGTTGATGTAGTCAACATCGTCTTCCTCGATTAGCTCGCTGTCTTCAATGGCAGGTTGGATTTCACCGATTACCCCGGCAGGCTTAACCGCAATGAAGTTGTGATTCCACGGCTCGACAGCCTTTCTCTTGCCGTCCATGTCAATACCCATTTTACGCCTTGCAATGGTGATTTTAGGTATCTCGTGTTCAGCAAGCAACGATTCCATTTCGGAAGTCGTAACGACTGATTCCTTTTTGTCGTTGCCATGAGCGATAAGGCGTGTGCTGCCATCCATGCGCAACCAATAGTACAGGTCTTGCGACATAAGAATTTCGCCCGGCTCAATACCACGGTTTCGTAAGTCGGCACAGAGTGCGCCAAGTACAAGAATAGGGCTTACTTTCCCTGCCTTTGTGTTGGCGGTAGTCCAGTTGAACGCACCTACCAGCTTATTGTCAGAGGGCATATTATAGTCCACCTCGTAAACACGTCCGCCGGGGTTGTTGATTTCCGGCTTGAACTGTGCAACGCCCCAATTAGACAACGCCATAAGCACGATAAAGTCCATTACGTCCTTACATCCAAGGTAAGCATCCTGAATGTCGTGCTTGAGCGTCTTTTCAATCTGCCTTACCTTTTCGGTTTCAGAAATGTAGGGGTTCTGATACACTTCCATCAGCTTGCGGTATTCCCTTGCAAGCATCGGGAATTTATGGCCGATACGCGGAATTTCCTTTGTCCAAATGTCAAATCCATCGGAACGGCGCATTGGCGTAGGCGATTCATCGCCTATCAGGGTTGCCATGAAACGCAAATTGTACTTGCCGACAATAGCCTCGGCAGTCAAAGACATTTGCGGCGTGTTGTATGTAAACCATTCGTCTGTGTACATCTTTTGAAACAGTGTTACCTGCCTTTCGGATGCCTTGTCAAACGTCTTTCGCCATGTTGCCAGCAAGTCCAAGGGTGAAGCGTTTTTGTGCAAGCCCTTGATTTGTGAATAGATTGATTTCATTGTCTGCTACTTTTTAATGTGATTGAGTTAGCCTTACATGAGGATTAGCCTTTAAGAATGCACCTGTGGCGTCCTTTTGGCCGCTTGGAATAGGCGGTACACGTCTTTCATACATTGTGTATTGCATCGTGTCGGCGCATACGTCAATGGCTGTCTCGAACTCGTCAACCTCCACCTCGGCAATAGTTACGCAATTAGCGTCACCCCTGCTTTTCGACTTGGGTGCTGACTCACCGTCAGAAACGACCTCTACAAGTACATCGTCCTTTGCAAGACCCGATATTTCGGCAGACAGCGTTACAACATAGCTGTCGCCGCGCTTTTCCACCTTGGTAATGGTCGGTACACTTGTCATTGCCGTTGCCTCCGTGCCGTCTTTGAGTATATAATCGCCAACGGCAAAGCAAGGTTTGTAGAACTCATCAACGTAAAGTGTTACAACCTTTTTGTCTTCGGCGTCAACCTCCAGCACTTTTGCAGTCTTTATGACCTGCACCGTCCTGTTCACCTCATCCATTATCGCAAGCGTTCCAGCCGGGATAAAGTCGCCAACAGCAAAGTTTTGCTTGGCTACATCCAAGTTGAAGCCGCCGGGCACAATGGATGGGCTGCCCGTGAATATCGGGCGTGAACCTGTAAATTGTGCGGTTTTCCTTTTCATCTTGTTTGTTATTTAGCTGTTAATGATTTCAGCAAGTCTTCCGAGGCCTCGTCAACCTGTTTCTCACTTGCTGCCTTTCCACCCTCTGAATCATCAGTCATCAGACCGTTAGTAATGAAGTCCTGCTTGATGCTCGCCACTGCCTCCTCTATGTCCTCATCATCGGAAATAGACTTTGCAAGTCGGCTGCGGAACTTGGCAGGGATGCCGTGCTTTTCCATTGCGCTTGCAATCTGTGCGGCACGCTCGCCCTTGCTTCTCTCGGATTTCATTCTTTCGATTTCATCCTCCAAAGCCTTTATCCGCTTTTCATCGGGACTATCGGTAGGCACTCCATCTTTTTTGCCTTTCTTGCCCTTGCCATCTCCGCCGTTATCGCCGTGATTATCGGGGTCGTCGTCAGACTTATCATCTGTTTTGCCCTTAATATTGACCCATCGCGTTGCCTCGCCTTGGCTTGCCTTGGCTATTTCAACAACGAGATTTGCCGTTTCCGTAATCGCCGCCTCGTCGGTCGAATCATCCTCAATGCTGCCACCCAATTTTTCGGTTATCGCACTTAGATACTTCTCCGACAGCCCGGTGTCCTTACACAGGTCTTTGACTTTTGCAAAGAGTTTTTTGTTCATGTCTATATTTTTTTAATTATGGTTTACTATCTATGTGCAAATATACAAAATAATTATATTCTGTGTTTGACAAACACAGAAAAATTTTATTTTTATAATCACCTGATAATCAGTGCTTTAATAACACACCATATTTTATGCCATAAAAATAATAGCCAAAATATTTGTTTTATTTAATAAAACACATTATCTTTGCAATGTGTTTGTCAAACACATATATAAAACTTAGAGATTATGACACAGCAAGAATTTGAAAAAAGGACGGGCATAATGCCGACAACTGACGAATTTTCACGCATCAACTCATTGTACATGAATACGTCAATGGACAAGGACGATTTTTGTAAGGATTTCAAGAGGTATGGCAACAGCGAGATTATTAAGCAAGTAAGCGAAAGGTTTGCAAAGTCGGAACAGGAAAAGGCAGGGCTTGCCGCTGTTCAGGAACAAGAAAGGAAAAATGACTTGGCAGAGTTCCTCATCGGGAAGTCAAGAGCTTACAATGATACGGACTTCCGAAACGAGGCTGTAAGGCTGATAGGCGAAAAGGAAACGATTAAAAAGACAATAGAAATGGGGCTTCAGTTGTGGGATGAAGACAAATATATTTTATTACAAATAATTGGATAATGGATATAAAAGATATTTACGCAAAATATGTAGGCTTTCGGGCAAAGCATCAAGAAAGAATGCTTTTAATATACATGACCGACAAGGAAAGGGTCTATCTTTTCGACAAGGACGCAAAAACATTTGAAAAGGTATTGAAAATAAAAAAAGAAACGCATGAAGATGGGAATATTGTTTATTCCTCATTCCCTATAAGTGAACTTGATACCTGCCTGTCGGTATTATTAAATCATGGCTACAAAGTTGCAATGTGTGAAGTTGAAAATAATCGGTAATAATAAACAAACAGGATATGGAAGCAACAATCAGACTGACAAAAAGAACGGGTCTTGAAGAAGTCATCAGGAACAATGACAAGCAAGCCATTGCAAACCTGATAAGCCGTAAGGAGCAAGCGTTGAAAGAGGCTACCAGCAACGCCGAATTTTACGCAAGCATAAACAATGATGAAATGGCAGAAAACGAAACAGCACGGAAAGAACGACTGACAAAGGACATAAACAAGTTGAAACAAGCATTATAAAAATTGAATATGGCAACATTTTTTTGTGTTATGACAGCGGTATATGACAATGGCCGAACTTCTATGCACATCATACCTCAACAGGCGGAAACAAAGCCGCAAAACAGCATGAGGTCAACAAATAGGGCTGACTATTATTGCGATTGGTTCGACACGTTGGAGCAAGCTAATTCGTTTATGAGAGATAACAGCTGAATGTAAAACGAACTATTGCCATAAATTGCGGTAATAGTTTGTTTTATTGAATAAAATTCAGTAACTTTGTTTCTCAAAAGCAAAGTTGATGAAACAGGAAAGAAAAGTAATACACGTTGAGCTGCTTACACCGCCGGACGGATATAAAAAGCATTACTACTTTGGCAGCATTGCCGCGATATATGACGTTTTGCCGAAAGAGGTAGTCGGCATATCAAAGGAGGCACTTTGGAACACATCACATAATAACGAATATGTCGGCAGGAAAGCAATCATAAGACGCGGCGTGATACACACCAAAAGCGGTGAAAGGGGCAAAAGAGACAATAAAGAACAGTAAAACAAAGAACAATGTTAGGGGCAATAATTGGTGATATTGTAGGCTCACGTTTCGAGTTTAACAATACGAGAAAGCGCGATTTCAGGATGTTCACGAAAGAATGCGAATTTACAGACGATACTGTTTGCACTGTGGCGGTAGCTGACGCGATAGCCAAGGGCATAAATTACCGTGACAGCCTTTTGAATTGGTGCAACAGATACCCTCACCCCAAAGGCGGTTACGGCGCATCATTCGCCCATTGGCTCGCATCAGATAACCCACAACCCTACAACAGCTTCGGCAATGGCTCGGCAATGAGGGTTGCGCCTGTCGCATGGGCATTTGACGATTTACAGGAAGTTAAAAGACAGGCGAAAAAGACTGCAAGCGTTACACACAACCATCCTGAAGGCATTAAAGGAGCGGTTGCCGTGGCACATGGTATTTATGTCTTACGGAAGACGCACGACCTTAAATGTCTAAGGGATGCAATGTTGCAATATTACCCGACGTTTGTTGATGTTCAGCCTACAGGTACTTTTGATGAGACGTGCCAAGGCACTGTGCCACTTTGCTTGAAAGTCGTTGTCAGTTCAACGTCATTCGAGGATGCTATAAGGAACGCCATTTCCTGCGGTGGCGACAGTGATACGATAGGCGCGATAGTCGGTTCAATGGCAGAGGCGATATGGGACATACCAGACACTATCATTGACACGGCTTTTGATTACCTGCCTGTTGATATACTCAACGCAATAAATGATTTTTTCCATTTTTTGAACAACAGAAAACACGCATGACATGGAAAACGAAAAGAACATAAAGGATTTTTGCCGCTACTTCAACAATGAAGACAGCAACCCATATCAAGGTAAAAATGCCGACAAGGCAATGTTTTGGCTTTGCGAGGGATTTTGGTATGCTCACATATCGAAACCCGATGAAAACGACCCTTTGGGTGATATGCTTGACGAATATCTGCGCGCCGGATTAAGGACATACGAACAATACGACAACGTGCCGATAACATTAAAAGCCGTGCTGTTCAACCGTTTCTGCCAATATAACGACCGCATGGATATTAAGGCATTCAAAGAGTTTTACGCTGATAAATACATGAAAGGAGGGCATAGCTGAATGCCCTCCTTTTTTACTTTATTCAAATTCGCAATAAAAGCCACTACTTGTTGTTACCATTTGCTTTATTGCCTTTGGTTTTTGTGCAAGGATTTCAACGTCAATGTACCATTTGCCGTTGGTATATTCCGCCTTTGTTATCCTGAATTTCGTCCCACGTTGTAATATAATTTCATTTTCGCCTGTTATTAATGGCTTTGATACACCATCCCAATTCTTGCCGGGACAATAGACACCATTGTTATGCTTGCCGCCAAAATTAGAAAAAGGCTCTACGTATGTGCCCCTCGTACCCTTTGGGCAATAGATATTAAGACAGACAGGCTTTTCACCGAATTTTGTATTACGGCAATTTCCGCACGAGACAAAAGAATCATCTGTACCAACAAGCCCTACAAGTTTACTTGGGTCGGACGCATACCCGTCGAGTGATTTCGGCAATTTGAAACGGTATTCCATAAAGGCCGCTATCTCATCACGTTTCACCCAAACATCATCCTTGAAGCTGCTGCGTGATATGTATGTAGTCATGTCCTTTATATGCCGCTCGCTCTCCGCTAATCTGCCCGTGTAATAATGATAATAGCCCTTAATGCCCCTCAATGGCTCTGTTATGTAGGAACTGCCAGCGGTATATTGGAACATTGCGGCTTTTTCGCTTGCCGAAGCAATAGCCCAATTTTCCTTTGCATTGTCAAAAAAGTAGTCATTCGCATCACTCGCATCATGAAACCATTTCGCTTCGTCTTTGCGTTTCTGCGTAAAGTCTGACGGCTTGAACGTGATTTCCGTAACGGCTTCGCCATTGTTTTTCTTTCTCGCACGGCTTGCCGCTGCCTTTTCAAGTTGGCTGCGCTTCTCCTGGACGGCAAGGACTGCTTGTTGTGCCGCTGTCTTATCGGAGGCATTAATGGCATTGTCAAGGCTTTGCAATAGGCTTTTATATTGCTGCGACTTCGTGCTGAATGCCTTTGCACTTGCCGCCTCACTCTTTATTTTCTGCCAATCAAGCAAGTCATTAACTCTCTCAAGCTCCTTAACGTATGCGGCTTGCGAAACCTGCCACGTGGCATATTTCTGTTGCACATTGTGCATATTGCCGCCTAAGAAGTCGTAAGCCTCGAACTTCAATTTCTTTGCTTGCTGTTCCAGCGTAAAGTTTGCCCATTGTTGTAGCTTGGCCGTAACGGCATCGTTGACGGCAACAGCGTCAGCCATTGAGAATTTGCGTGCAACCTCCATTGGGTTGTCTATCTTGTCAAGCGCCAATATCTGCTTGCCGATTTCTTTCAATGCCCTTGCAGTCTTCAATATATCCTCATCGTTCCCACGTTTCAGTGCATCAGCCAAAGCCGAAGTGTCAACGTCGGAAATGCCCGACATATAATCAAGTATGCTTTGGCCGTACTTCCGTGTAGCCTTGCGATTATTCCATGCCTTGCGTATTGCATCTTCCTGTTCTTTGGTACGTGCTGCGTGACGTTCTTTCGCCCTCTCCTGCACTGACGGCGGATTAATGACCTTTTGGTTGTCCCTAATAAAATAAGGCAGTGTGCCCCTTTGTTTCGCTGCCTCGACCCTTTCTGAATTGTCGTCAAGCCACGTGATGAAGTTGCCGGGCAGCTTTGAAACGCTGTTGTCGCTGTGAACGCCGCTTGCACTTTCGCCGTCAAGTATCTTGTCAAGCATTTTGTCGATTTCCTCATTCTCGGCAAGCACGGGCACTTGATAGCAACGGCAAGCCGGATGCCAGCCCGTCCACTTGAACGTTTTGGGATATACGCCTTTTAAGTCGTCGCATATATCGGCGACAGGGTGGTTGTTGCTTAACTTGATTTCAATGCCGACGACAAAATCAAGCTGTTGCCAGCGTGTGTGGTCGGCTGTTCGGTAGGCAATGTTCGTTTCAGTACGCGCGAGGCGCAATGCGTTGCGGTAGCTTGAACGGTAAACGCCACTGCCGGGATGGTACTTGCGTGGGCTGTCATCCACCCATTTGTAACTTCCGCTTTCCTTGTCGTAGACCCTGCGTTTCCATTTCCGCCCATATACAGGGTTGCCGTTTTCATCCTCACCGATTTTTACGCGGAAACGCCTATAAAAACGGTCGGGGTCTTGCAAGTATTGCTTTATTTTAGTGGCAAGCCTCGATGCAGGTGTACCCTCACCTATTGCCAAATCAAGCGTGTTTTCAAGCTCGTCTTTGAACATACCCGTGTACTTCCACACCTTTTGTGAAAGGTTAAGTCCGCCATCGCCCGACTTCCGGGCAAAGAAAGCATCCATTGCCTCCTTGTTTCGCATGAAATAACGGGCAAAATGATTGTCTTCAATGGACTTTTCACCGAACACGCTTTTAACAAGCCCATCGTTATTCTCGTTGGCAGTCAGCCATTCCTTTTCAACGCCGTTACGGATGGTTTGGTAAACTTGGCTGTACATAGACCGAAGTATCGGCGTTACGTCTTCTGAATAGCCGTAATCGCTGAAATTGAAAGGCTTGCCGTCTTCAAGCTCCGTGCCTTTAACAAGGTCGATTATATCCTCAAATGCTTTTTGGTATATCGCCCTGACCTGCGCGGCATAACCCTCCGTCCGCTTGAACAGCTCCTGTTCAAACTTCTTATAGTCTACGTACTTTTGTTTAGCCATAGTCAATCATCTGTATAATACTCGTCATCTGCCGGGGTGACCTGCGCAAAGGAACAAAAACCGACAGGGCGTTTTACCTTGTCTTCCATGTCTTCGCGCAACATTTCGTCCCTGAATATTGGAACACCGAAGACGTAAAGGGTAACGACTTCACCCGATTTGCCGCTTTCGTGCCGTCTATATATCACCGGCTTCATACCCCCTGCCTTTTCTCAAACCGTTTACAACAGTCTGAATCCAAAAACTTGCTGTATTTCTCGAAAGGGCATTTGCATAGAAACGGCTCACCTTTGTAGTTTAATTCGTGGTAGTCATAGGAATGTTTGCACTCCCTACAATGATACTCACTTTCTGCGACCTTTGTCTTTTTCTTTGCCATGCTCATTTATCTATTCTGCTTGTCCGAAAACATCCATTTGGTTAAGTTCCCTTTGCTGTTCCAATCTTTGCGCATCTTCCTTGTTAAGGCGTTCAATCTCCGTTTTCGAGTCCTTTACGAGGTAAGACAATTCAACATAAGTTTCACGGCTAAGTGCGCCATCATTATATTGCTTGGATATATCCGACAGCATTTCGCTAACGTCGTCGCCAAACGGCTCTTGGAACTCGTGCCCAAGTTCCAATTCTTCATATTGCTTTCGATGTACATAATCAAGCACGTTGCCCAATATGGCTTTCATAAGCGAGGCATGGCGGTTCATATACCCCTCGTGGGG
>ENA-OPIO01000132-OPIO01000132.1-human-gut-metagenome-genome-assembly--contig:-NODE-132-length-29057-cov-4.614889_pt1 | contig 29057 bp, 26 predicted proteins | sample MGYA00241395_ERZ501636 | MGnify/ENA primary metagenome ERZ501636 (study PRJEB25962, sample SAMEA2042198) | human gut metagenome | biome: human gut; feature: human-associated habitat; material: faeces... | reverse complement strand
GGGGGATATATCCCGTGCAGAAAAGCCTCGGATTTACGCTAATAGAGCTGTTGGTGGTGGTTTTAATTATTGGCATTTTGGCGGCGGTGGCCGTGCCGCAGTATCAAAAAGCGGTTATCAAAGCGCGGGTGGCGCGGGTGCTGCCGCTGTTAAAGTCCATCCAGGAAGCGGAAGAACGTTTTTATATGGCCAACGGCTTTTACACCACCGATAAAGAAAGCCTGGATATAGACTGGGAACGATTGGGCATAGAAGCGCACAGCGGTTTTGACCTGTTTGAAAACAAAGTGTCTTACGGCGGGCTTGGCCCGGGGCTGGCGCGCTGTTTTGAACATCTCCCCGGGGGAGACTCGCATTGTGTTACGCCGGGAAAATTTACCTGCAACGGTTATGGCAGTGAATTATATGCACAAATTTGCAAGAGTTACGGCCAGCCCGTCTATTCCTGGACGCCTCACTTTACCTATTGGTAACAGCAAAATGAATACCCCCCGGGCCTGTTAAAAGCCCGGGGGTTCGTATATATATTTTTATTTGTACGCTTCCTGCAAAATACTTACCGTATCCTCGTGCGTAAGGCGGTAAACGTCCAAATCAAACAGGCCGCCCATCGTTTCTTTGGCGGTGGTGGCCAGCTTGTCCATTTCATCGCGTTTTACGCCGTAGTCGCTCATTTTAAGGTTGTCCACGCCGCAGGCTTTCTGGAGTTTTTCAAGCGCGGAAATAAACGCGTCCGCGCGTTTGTCCTCCGGCAGGGAGTGAACGTCCTCCCCCATCGCTTCGGCCATTTTGGCGTAGCGTTCCGGGGCGACTTTGCCCTGGAAAAATTTATAGTACGGGAGCGAAATCATAATCAGCCCCGCGCCGTGCGGCAGTTTGGGATAGTAGGCGCTTAAAGCGTGCTCCAGCGAATGTTCGCTGGTGCAGGAAGAAAAAGTTTCCACCATGCCGCCCAGGGTATTGGCGAGCGCGACGTTTTCGCGCGCTTCCATATCGCCGCCGTCCTTTACGGCGCGCGGCAGGTACTTGGCGATAAGCTCAATGGCTTTTAACGCCAGCGCGTCCGACACCGGGGTGGCGATATTGGCGATGTAGCCTTCCGTGCAGTGAAACAGGGTGTCAAAGCCCTGGTAAGCGGTCAAATGCGGCGGGACGGATGTCATCAGTTCCGGGTCTACGATGGACAGCACGGGAAAAGTAAATTCCCACCCAGTGCCGATTTTTTCGCTTCCGTTGGTAATCACCGTCCACGGGTCGGCTTCCGTGCCGGTTCCGGCGGTTGTGGTAGTGACGACGATCGGAAGCGCCCCTTCTTTGGGAAACAGCCCTTTGCCCGATCCTCCGCCGATATAATCCCAGTAGTTGCCGGGGTTTTTAGCCATCACGGCGATGGATTTGGAAGAGTCAATACTGCTCCCCCCTCCCAGGCCGAGGATAAAATCGCATCCTTCTTTGCGCGCCAGTTCGGCGCCTTCGGTTACGTGGTCCAAAATCGGGTTGGGCAGGATTTTGTCAAAGACAACGTTTTCTACGCCCTGTTTGGCCAGCAGTTCCTGCACGCGCCGGAGATAGCCGTATTTGTGCATGGACGTGCCGCCCGAAATAACGATTAAGGCTTTTTTGCCCGGCAGTTCCACGGTGGCGAGGTCGTTCAAGCGGCCCGCGCCGAACAGAATTTTAGTGGGTATATGGCAATCAAATTTCATAATCTCTCCCTTGGTAATAACTGGTATTCCTATTATAACAAAATTGCCGCGCAACGCCCTTCCCGTTTACGGGCGGCGGGTAAAAGCCTGTTGTTTTTCCCTTTTGCGCGGCTAATTATGGTATCATGACCGGGCGGCGTTTGCGCCGCGCAAAAAAGATTAGAAAAAAATTCTTTTTATTTGTGAAAATATGCTATACTTTTATTAGGAATTATTATTAATAACATATGAATAACCATCCTAACACCCAAAAAGAAGAACTGCACAAACGCCTGGAGCGCTTTCAAAACCAGTGCCGCGAAAAAGGCCTGCGCGTAACGAAACAGCGGCAGGAAATTTTCCGCACGGTGGCGGAGTCGTGCGCGCATCCGAGCGCGGAAGCGGTGTTTGTAAGCGTGCGCAAAAATTTGCCCAATGTGTCGCTGGACACGGTGTACCGCACGCTGGCTTCTTTAGAGGAGATGGACCTTTTGACGCGGGTGGGCCTTTCGTCCAAAGCCCGTTTTGACGGCGATCTGCGCCCGCACTGCCACTTTGTCTGCACGCGCTGCGGCGAAGTGTACGACATCTTCCCGCAGAAAGGCGAGGCGTTCACGCTTCCGGCCAGCGCGCGGGAACTGGGCGAAGTGAAACAAGTCAATCTGCAGTTTCGCGGAATTTGTAAAAAGTGCCAGGGCCATAAATAGGCACACATAATATTAAGTATTACTTATAGGAGAGAATATGGAACTCAAAGGATCTAAAACGGAAAAAAACCTGATGGCCGCTTTTGCGGGCGAATCTCAGGCCAGAAACAAATATACTTACTACGCTTCCAAAGCCAAAAAAGAAGGTTTTGTGCAGATTGCCAAAATCTTTGAAGAAACCGCCAACAACGAAAAAGAACACGCCAAACTGTGGTTCAAAGCCTTGCACGACAACGGCATTCCCACCACGGCGGAAAACCTGTTGGACGCCGCCCAGGGCGAAAACTACGAATGGACCGATATGTACGCCACCTTTGAAAAAGAAGCCAAAGAAGAAGGCTTTGACAAATTAGCCTACCTGTTCGGCGCCGTAGCCAAAATTGAAAAAATGCACGAAGAACGCTACCGCAAGCTCCTGCACAATGTGGAAGCCAAAGAAGTGTTCAAAAAAGCCGGCATCGTTATGTGGGAATGCGCCAACTGCGGCCACATCCACGTCGGCGAAAAAGCCCCGGAAGTGTGCCCCGTGTGCGCCCACCCGCAGGCCTACTTTATGATTCACCCGGAAAACTTCTAATTTCCGCGCGCACCGTATTATAAAAACCCCGGTTCTTTATAAAGAACCGGGGTTTAACTATGCTGTGTTATTTAGAACATATAACGAAGTTTTAAACTGCCCGTGTGAGTGTTGTAATCCTGGCGGAAGCTTCCTTCGTAGCCCAGTAACACTTCCACATTTTCACGGATAAGCGCCGTAAGAGAGGCACCCGCTTCAAAGGACAAGCGGTGCAGGCGTTCTCCGCTTACATTATATCCGGAACCGTTAGGCAGCATGACATTGCTTTGGACATTGTCGCTGATAAAATCGTAGAGCAGTCCAGCGTTGGCCTGCGGTTTAAGCAGAATGCTACCTAAACGATACGCTGTTTGCACTTTGGCGCCCAGCATAGCAGATAAGTAATCATCCTGCGAAGCAGAGACGGACTGGTCGGAGGAATCTGTATATCCTTCCTGCTGCAAGTTCAAATACCGCACACCCAAAAGGGGCGTCAGCCAGTCGTTTATTTCATACCCAGCGGTTACATTGGCCGCATACGATTTAATATGATAATCCGCATTTACCGTCATTCCAGGCAGATATTTGTTTTCTTCGTATTTGGAATCGCCATAATTCAAAGCCGCTTGTACAAACAGCTGGCTGGGGCGATACTGCCCGTATACAAAGAAGTTATCGCCTAAAATCCGGTCGTGGCGGTTGAAAGAGCTGACGTTGGTGTGCAGATAGCCGTAGCCGGCACCTACCAGCCATTCGTCGTTTACTTTCATATCCGCACCGCCGGCCAGGCCCGTGCTGCGGCCTGTAAAGGCGGATGCGCCGGAAGTTTCTTCTTTATGGGATTTGTTAATTAAGCCCTGAGCCCATACGGAGTAGTTTTGTCCGTCGGAGTAAGAGGCTTCTTCGTTCCCCAAAGCAAATGTGCGGGGCGCTGCGTTCATCGCGTTATCGATATGGCTGCTAATGGCAGAGAACAGCTGGCGGTTGGCGGAAGTATGAACCACTTGTTTGGTGGAGGCTTCTTCCGGTGCCAGAGCGGTTGTGGCTTCTACGGCGGCTTTTACATCCGTTTGGGCCAGCGTATTGATAATTTCGGCCGTTTGGTTGGCCGCTTCGGAACCGGCGTCAGACGCGGAAGTAAAGGCATTGATTACTGCCGCATTGTTAGCATTACCGCCTGCGTTTGTAATTTCCTGGTTTTGCTCTTCCTGCGATTTGCGCACTGCGGTAACGGTGTTGCTGGCGTCATTAAACGATACGTTATAAAGCGCATTGGGTACATCAGCCAAGGCAAACTTGCCGTTTTGCACGGCCGTTGCGGTAAGCTGTTTGGACATTTCAGCCGTATCCAGGAAATCTTTGGACAGAGTTACCTGCAGGTTGGCTTGAGCCGCGGCGTCTTCCCCTACCGCGATAGAGCCCGCGTCAATGGCGCCCATGGTGTTGTTGCCCAAGGTTACGCCCAGCGTGGTGCCGGCGGCAAATTTAACCGCGCCGGCCTGCAAGACGCTTTCCCCGATGTTGAGCGTTCCGCCGTTTACGTTTACGGAACCCGTACCGGTTACGCCGCCTTCCAGGGTGGTCGTGCCGTTGTTGATATTCAGGGTGCCTTCGTTATAAACGTCATTGGCGGTTCCCGCGGCGGTGTTGCCGGAGAAGGTATTGGTTCCCGTAAAGTTAATAATACCGTCGGCATGGTTGTAAATGGCTCCGCCCTTCCCGCTGGCGGTATTGTTCGTAAAGGAGGTGTCTTTGAGGGTCATGGCCGCAATGTGGCCGCCTTTATCGCCGGAGCCGTCGTTATAAATAGCCCCGCCATTAGCCGCGCTGTTACTCGTAAAGGAAGAGGAGGCAATAGAGGCAGAACCCGTACCGGCCGCGTCATTAAAGAAGGTGTTAAAAATAGCGCCGCCGTTGGTGCCCGCGGTGTTATTTTCAAAAGAAGCGGATTTGATGTCCAGCGTGGCCGCCTGATGGTTGCCCAAGTTGTTGGCCCGCATGGAAATAGCCCCGCCCGTCGCCGCGGAGGTATTGTTGGCAAAGGTTACGTTTTCCATTGCGGTTTTGGATACGGAACCTAAAAATACGGCACCGCCGCCGTCATCTGCGGCATCGGTGGCTTTGTTGTTTTCAAAGTGAAGGTTTTTCAGGTTCGCTTCGGAAAAGATACCCACCGCACCCACGGCGGCGGCTTCGTTGTTGGTGAAAACGGAATCAGAAATATCTAACATTCCGCCTTTGCTGTGGCCGCGGCTGTCATCGGCGGACGCGTATGAATTTATCGCCCCGCCCCAGCCTTTTGAACCTTCCACTTTGTTGGAATCAAAAATGGAATTTGAAATAACTACCTTGGAATTGCGTCCGGCCACTACCGCTCCGCCCGCATCCGCTGCAGTTAAGGTGTTATTGGTGAAGGAGGAATTACTGATTGTCGTTACCGCTAAATCAGCGTCGGTTTTATAGTCATTCTTCCCGGCGCTGAAAATCGCCCCGCCTTCAAAAGCCGTATTGGCTTTGAATGTGGCGTTATCTACGGACAGGGTGCCGCTGTTATAAATGGCTCCGCCTCTGCTAGCCGCATTATTGCCGGTAAATTCCGCATTGGCAATAGTCATTACGCCGCCGGGGTTACCCCCTTTGTCTGCTGTGCCGTCGTTGTAGATGGCACCGCCGCTTATACCGGCCTGGTTATTGGTAAATTTACCTGTTACGGTAACACCGTCCCCTTTGCCCAGGCCGTTATTGGCGTAGAAGGAATTGTAAATGGCGCCGCCGTTGTCGTATGCTTTATTTCCGTCAAACGTGGCGGAAATATCCAATGTAGCCGCAGAATTGTTGGCATGTTTGGCATTGCGGGTGGCAATAGCGCCGCCGTCGTGTCCGGAGGCGTTGTTTTGAAATAAAGTATCTGATATGGACGCAACTTTAGAGGAAGAAACAGCGCCGAAAGAAATCGCACCGCCGCCAACGGACGTTGTATCATCTGAAACAACGGTGTATTCTCCATTGCTGTCTGCTGTTAGCTGAGCTGTATTTCCAATGAATTTACTGCCGGAAATAGTCATTGCGCTAAAGTTACCAATGGCCCCGCCGTCATAAACAGCATGGTTGTTTTCAAAATGAGAATTAACAATGTTTGTTTCATTGGTGCTTTTGGTAGAAGCAGTAATAGCCCCGCCACTATAACCAATGTTGTTATTAAAAGCAGAATTTTCTACCTTTAATGTTCCATCCGAATTAAAAATTGCACCGCCCCATTGATCAGGATTATTGAGACCTACAATTTCTTCGTTCGTAACGGAATAGGTTTCTCCATTAGCCACAACAATACGTTCTGCGGCAGATATTGGCATTGCGTAGGCGTTCAACATGGCCACACTCAATGCCAATGAAAGAACTTTTTGACTATTCATGTGTTTTTAGCTCCTAAGTATAAATTTATCTGTGCTGGGTGGATTGAGTGAAATATACTGGAACAAAAAGCACAAAGGCGGCGTTACTAGAGCCATGCGAGTAACCCTAATAACCGCCGCCCTCCTGTTCCCAAAAGGGAACAGGAAAAGACAACGGTTATTTGCAGGACTCGCATGAGCGGACTATTAACCATCCGCACGCCTGTGCCCAGCACAGACTTCCAACAAATAACCTTTTGATAAACCCCTACAGTTTTAAAACCTCTGCAATATTTATTTTACATTATTTTTATAATAAAAAATTATTTTTTATTTCATTGTTTCGCTGGTTGTCTAATTTTAGATAACGGAGGTATAGTTCGCTCTCTATAAACGCGGGTAAATCTTTCTTTTTTATTTGTATCCAGGAGGCCCTTTTTTTTAAAAAACGTTTAAAAGAAATTTGTTTTTTGGACGGATAAAACTTTTTCCCTTCAAATAAAATATATCCCTCTTTTATTAATTGCTCAATATGAGTTTGTGTTAAGGGCGGGGGCGGGAGCGCCGTGCCTTTTTGTGCGGCGTAACGCCGGTAAATATATTCTTCCCAGTTTTCCGGGGCGGGAATATTTGCGGGCAGCAGTGGCTGACAGTTTTTGTAATAGTCCGGCTGGATAAGAGAATGGTACCTCATTACATATAACTGCCAAAATGAGGCGATAAATTCGTCTTTCAGCGTAACCGGCCATAAAAAACCGTTTCTGTCCCCCCATTTTTGGTCGCGCGCGTGGGACATTTCGTGCACATAAACCGGGGCCAGGCAACGGGCCAGCAAGGCCGCCCGGGCGGGGGTGTCCAAGGCTGATACCTCAGGTTGTTTTAACCATTGTTCCAGCCCTCGGCGAAAAAATACAATTTGCTTTCGCTCCGGCTGATATTCTGCCAGCGCGCCGGTATATTTAGATGAAAGGGAAACAAAACCAGCAGAAAACAAACATAGTTCTGCCGGCAGGCCGGGAATGCGCTGGAGTTCTTGCACCATATTGCCTGCCGCCTGCCGGAATAATTCCGTTACGGCGCGGGAAGAAGCCGCATATAACGGGCTGGAAGCGGTTACTAAGCATAAAAGGCATATCAGTTTAAGCATACTGCCGTTATTCTAGCAATAAAAAAAGCAGAATACAAAAAATTAAATTCCACCGGTTTTAGCGCAATCTTTATTTTCCGCTTTTTCTGCGGTTGCAGTCTTTACAAAGCATTTGCCCGTTGGAAAGCTCCGTTTTTCCCCCTTCATGCCACGGGGTAATATGGTCCGCTTCCATTTCCGAAAGTTCAAAATGCTTTTTGCAATATGGGCAAACCCCTTTTTGCTCTTCATACATTTTGCGCTTTTGTGTTGGAGTAAAGGCACGGATATTTAAATGTTTTTCCTTCCCGTCCAGTACATACGCATAAATGCCCTTCTTATTGGTTACATCGTCATCTTGCATAAGCGCGGCAATTTCTTTTTCCAGTTTTTTGGCGTCAAAAGCTTTTTTGCCAAATTCATTAAATAAATCTCCCCATTCTATGCCTTTCATTTCTTTTCGGTATACGGGAAAAGTTACTTTTACCCAATTTATTACGTTTTGAAAATACAGCCAAAGTTCGCTGGCGTTCGGGTCGTGTTGGTGGTTGGCCATATAAATGTCTATATTACCCTTGGACATCCACCAAAGAGCTGTTTCCAAATAATCCTGCCGAATGGCCGAGCCCAGCAGATAATCCCCCGCCAGCCCGTAGGCGGGGCAGCCGGTTTTGGAAAAGTAGCGTTTGGCATCATATACCCAGCTCCCGTGATAGACGGCATTACGCAATTCCTGTTCGGTCAGTTCCTCCCCCGCTATATTAATCGTTTTAAACCATTCCAGTTTTTCGCTGTCTGTACCCTCGCAAAAATATACCATCAGTTTATAATTGAGGATTTCTTCCTGCCGGTCTGCGGGCAAGTTATGGAAATAGAGCATATTAAAGGCAAAATCCCCTTTGACATATTGGCAAATGGAAATAGTGCGCTGCTGGCCGTCTATTACTTCCAGTCCGCCGTCCGGGCGTACGGCCCAATACATTACGTTTAGCGGGAAGTTTTTGCTTACGGTGTCTATAACGGCTTCGCGCTGTTTGTCTTTATAGATAAATTCACGCTGATAAGGCGGGCGAATGTCCAACTTGCCGCCGTAACCGGTTACGCCGTTTTCGGCCAAGTCTTGATAATCTTTTACCAAATCCCCGACGGTAATTTCTTTTAGAGTAATGTTCATTTAGTACCTCGTTTGCGGATTAAAATTCGGGCGTAAATACTTGAATATAATTCTCCGGTTTCTACATTTCTAAATGCAGGTGCTTTATCTGTATGTTGATTAAATTTACGATATAAAGTACCTTTGGCATTAAACGTATATTTCCCAGTTGACAATCCATTTTTATCTAAAATTTCCATTTTTTTATTACAAGTAAACTCACAGCTTCCGACAATCCCTAACGCTATAATTTCAAATTGGTTTGGGTTGTATTTATCTAAAAATGTAATCGGTACGCCCATGACGCCGTAATAGTCGCAGGGGATGTCAGCCACTTTATCTACATTGATAGCTTCATAATTATCGTACTTGGGATATTCCTGAGGCGTATACTTTTTGTATAAGATTAATTCTTCATGACGTTTTGCAATATCTAAGTTGGTAAACCAACAGACATTTCCCATAGACCGCCATTTTTGCCCACTACTATCTTGCCAATATCGTGTGGATTTTTCTTGATAGTAGGGAGGTACTTGAAAAGCTATGTAAGATAAAGAACGGCCCAGCCAAAGTTTATTGTCTTTAATTAATTTAAAAATTTCTTTATAAGTAATGGCATTTTGATTGCCAATAATAATAAACTTTTTATTGTACTTCACCAGCTGTGCCACATATTCCCGAAACAAACTAAACGGCGGATTGGTCACCACAATATCAGCCTGTTTTAACAGATCTATACATTCCGGGCTTCTAAAGTCCCCATCCCCTTTTAAGTGTTTTATGCCTATTTCTTCGGCTACGGGTACGCGTCCGCCGGTTTTATTGCCGGTATATTCCAAATAGATGGCACGCTCGCTGTTGTTTTGGCTGAACAAATCCCTTTCCTGGCTTTTATAGCAGGTGGTAATGAGTTTTTTTAGGCCCAAAAATTCAAAATTATAAGAAAAATAGTGAAAGAAATTACTTATGCGTGGGTCGTCGCAGTTACAGAGGACGGTTTTCCCCTTGAAATGTTCTTTGTAATGCTTTAGCTCGGCTTCAATATCGGGCAGTTGAGTATAGAATTCGTCGCTTTTATTTTTGCGGGCTTGTTGTAAGGTTTTATTGGCCATTTATTCCTCCGTGTTCCTGTGGAAGAATAAAAGGCAATAAAAAACGGCTGAATAATATTGGGCCTAAGCACGGTCCCGCCATTAAACAGCCGTAGTTCCCTGCCATATATAAATATGGCAAGGAACATTCGGCAGAATATACTCAGGGAGCAACCCCTTTGTATATTCTGCCTCAAACAGCTGTTTTTGGAAGTGCTTAGGATTTGGTCTCCCAAATACCCCTATTCTTCATAGGATTCCAAAAACAGATAAATTGTAACTAAGCCGGGCGGCTTAGGATACTGCTTACTTTACCTCTCTTTTAAAATGCGATATATCTATTATAGCGTAATTTAATCCCGTTTGGCGGAGAGTATTCCCCCCGCCGCCGCGCAGAACGCACCAAATAAAAGCGCCCATTGGTATCCGCCGATGAACGCCTCCTGCGCCGATACGCCCGCTTGTAACAAATGTTCCTGCCGGAGCGCAAACACGGCTACGGAAAGCGCAATGCCGGATATCATCCCCACGTTGCGCGCCAGCGCATTCACGCTGGCCACCACGCCGAGTTTCCCTTTCGGGGCCGCACTGACCACCGTGTTGTTGTTGGGCACCTGGAACGTGCCGGACCCGGCCCCCATTATCAGCTGTGCCAGTACGATATAAGAAATGCTCGGCGCGCCGCCGATGAAGGCAAACATCAGGGTGGATATGAGTAAAAACACGAATCCCGCCGTAGTAATCACGCGGGCGGGCCATTTGGCGCACAGCGCGCCGGATACGGCGGACGCGATTGCCAGCGTAATCGGAAAGGGTAAAATCAAAATGCCGATTTTAATGGGGTCCATCCCCATGATGTCGGTTAAATAAAAAGGAAGCAGCACCGAATTGGTAAACAGCGAGGTAAACCCCAGCACCGCCACGGCGCAGCCGTAGGAGATGGCCGGAATTTTAAAAATGGACAGCCCGATAAACGGATTTTTGGACACCTTCTCCCGCCTAAGAAACAAGAAAAAGAACACGGCGGACAGCGCAAAAGCGCTTAAAATGCGGCCGGACGTCCAGCCGTTGGCCGGAGCGGTGTTTAGGGCGTAGAGAAAGGCAAAACTGGTCAGGGTATAGCACAAGGCGCCGCAGTAATCCATTTTTACGCCGGGAACCGACTTAAAGCGCGGAATTAAATAAATCCCGCGCCATACGCCCAGAATACAAACGGGAATACATACCCAAAACACGCTGGGCCAGCCCCACAGCTGAATCAGCGCTCCGCCGATGGCCGGGCCCGCCAAAGAGCCCCCCGCCACCACCGCGCCGATGGCGCCAAACGCTTTGCCGCGCGAAGCGCCGTGAAAAATCTGCGCAATAAGCGCCTGCGAAGTCGCCATCATGGCGGAGGAGCCTATCCCCTGCACCGCGCGGGAAAACAGCATCATTCCCAGCGAGCCGGACAGCGCGCCCAACAGCGCACCCAGTCCAAACACCATAAATCCGCCCAAATACATCCATTTGCGGCTGTAAATGTCGGACAGTTTGCCGAAGACGGGCAGCAGGCACGTCAGCACCAGCAGGTACAGGCTTACCACCAGCTGGATGTTTTCTAAAGAAACCGAAAATTCCGCCGCCATGGTGGGAAGCGCAATGTTGACGATTCCCGCCGACAAGGTGGACATAAATGTTCCGTTTGCGGTAACGGAAAAGATCATCCATTTTTTACTGATTCGGGGCGCCTTTAGTTTCATTGTTATTTCGTGCAGCGGATCAGCGTATAGGCAAAGCGGCCCACGCCGTCAAACACTTTTTCGGTTTTCAGGCCGGCTTTTTTAATGCAGTCCTGCATTTCTTTTAAGCTGTACATCTTGCTGTTTCCGTTGGCGATGTTGGTGAAATACAGCGAAGTGTGGTTGAGGCAAAACGCCGAAGCCGCGTACGGCTGGCGGTCCCACAGCGGTTCCAAAATATAAATGCGCGTATCTTTGGAGGACGCTTTTTTTACTTTTTTAAGGATGGATACGATTTCATCCTTGGAAAAGCAGTCTAAAAACTGGCTCATCAAAAACGCGTCCGCCCCGGCGGGGATGACGGCGTTTTTATCCAGCAGATTGACCGGGTGGAAAGATACGCGGTTTTTATATTTCTTTAAATTCTTTTTGGCCACGGCCAGCTGGCCCGGCAGGTCCACCAGCCCCACGCGCACGGCGCGGTCGTGCTCCAGGCATTTTTTGGCCCATTTGCCGGTGTTGCCTCCCACGTCAAAAATCGTTTTGGGCGAGAGTTCAAACACCAGCGGCAGAATTTCCGGGAAGGCGATGTCCGAATAAAAATGGTCAAAGGCAAACCAGCTTTTGCGGTTCTTGGCCGGCAGTTTGGAAAGGCCTTCGTACACCGTTTTCCATTTGCCGAACACTTTTAAACCGGTGGGTTTGCCTTTTTTAAGTGACTCTTTTAAGGTGTACATTCCCTGGTAGCAAACATCGTTTACAAAATCCATATTTACGCGGGTCATCGGGTCGCACAGGATAAACCAGCCCGTTTTGCTTAGGCTGTATACGCCGTCCTGCACGGTTACGAGCCCAAGCCCCAGGCCGACTTCCAGCAAAGTCTGCACCGCATAGAGCGAAAGACCCAGCTTTTTAGCGGCGGTTTTATCGTCGGAGGGAGTTTCGTTTAAAAATTCTAAAATGCCCAAATCTCTTAACGCCAGCGCGGCTTGAAAGCTGATGGGCGCAAAAGCGAGTTTTTGCGCGTCAAACGCTATGTCCGCCATCGTGCGGGCGTTCGTGCGCGGGCGGCGGTAATTTGTATTGTGTTTTGCGTTGTTTTTAGTTATCATATCAATACATAATTTTATTTTATTTTAAGCGAGTTTACAAATGCACACCCCCACTTCTTCTCCCCGAAAAATCGCTTTGGTAACGGGCGGCAGCCGCGGAATCGGCCTGGCCGTGGCCAAACAGCTGGCCCGGGACGGTTTTGACCTCTGGCTGAACTATCATTCCAATCACGGCGCGGCCCGGCAGGCCAAAACCGAAATTGAAGCGCTGGGCGCAAGCTGCACCCTTTTGCCTTTTGACGTGGCGGACGCCGCCGCCGTGCGCGCCGCGCTGAATCCGCTTTTGGAAACGCAAACCCCGTATGCGCTCGTCAACAATGCGGGCGTACGCAAAGACAATCTGCTTATCTGGATGCAGGACGACGAATGGACGAAAGTCATTTCCACCGTGCTGGGCGGATTTCACAATGTTACCAAAACCGTGCTGGCCGCGATGATTCACGCCAAACGGGGGCGCATCGTCAACATCGCCTCGGCCGCGGCGCACGCGCCCGTTCCGGGGCAGACCAACTACTCCGCCGCCAAAGCCGGCATCGTGGGCGCCACGCGCAGTTTGGCGCTGGAAGTGGCCAAACGCAATATTTTGGTAAACGCCGTATCGCCGGGATTTATTGAAACCGAAATGTTGGACGGCCTGCCGATGGATAAAATTCTGCCGCTTATTCCGCTCAGGCGTCTGGGCCGGCCGCAGGAAGTGGCGGATATGGTTTCCTTTTTATGCTCGGACAAAGCTTCCTACATCACCGGGCAGGCGTTCCAGGTAAACGGCGGCGTGTGCATGTAGGCCGCCCGGCGGACCAGCCCCGATAAGTTGTATAATAATACAGATGCCTATGCCAGCTAACAACACGAAAGTCGTCATCACCGGTGCCGGAGCCGTTTCCCCTTACGGGGCGGGCGTCGCCGCGCTGTGGGACGGCATTTTGGCCGGCCGCGGCTGTATGCATACGGTGCCGGAGCTGGAAGCGCTGCCGATGGTGAAAACCAAAGTGGCCGCCACGGTGCCGGAAATGGATTTTTCGTATATTCCCCGGCGGGACCGCCGCTCCATGAGCCGCATGGCGCTCTACGCCTACGCCGCCGCCCAAGAAGCCCTCCGGCATGCGGGATACGAGTCCGCCCCGCAGGGCCTGGGCTTTTTTATGGGCTCCACCTTAAACAGCATTTCCGTGTGGATGCAAATTACGTCCCACTGCCACGGCGGACATTTGGAGCTGGTTAAAACATCCGATTTTTTGCAGATTATGAACCATTCGCCGCTGGCCACGGTGTCGCAGGCGTTAAAAATCAACGGGCCCTGTGTGGGCGCGTCGGACGCGTGCGCAACGGGGCTGATGAACGCGGGGCTTGCGTATATGGCCGTTAAAACGGGCTTTGTAAAACAGGCGCTTTGCGGCGGCACGGAAGAATACCACCCGATGTTCAGCGCGTGCTTTGACATTATGCAGGCCACCAGCCACAATTTTAACGACCGCCCCGCCGAAGCCTGCCGCCCGTTTGACAAGGACCGTACGGGGCTGGTAGCGTCGGAAGGGTGCGGACTGCTTTTTGTGGAAAGCGAAGAAAGCGCCAAAGCGCGCGGCGCGGAGATTTTGGCCGAAATCATCGGGTTTGCGTCCAACACCGAAACCGAAAATATGGCGTATCCGTCCGCCGAAACCCTGCGCGAATGCATGCAGGCCGCGCTGGCGGACGCGGGCATTCAACCCGAAGAAGTGGATTTGTTAAATGCGCACGCGACGGGCACCGTAATAGGCGACATCGCCGAAACGCAGGCCGCCGCGGCGGTGTTCGGTCCGGGTGTGAAAATAAACAGTTTAAAAGGCCATTTGGGCCACACGATGGGCGCGAGCGGAAGCCTGGAAACCGTTGCGTGCCTGGAAACGCTCAGGAGGGGCGTGATTCCCCCTACCCAAAATTTACACGCGCCGGACGAACGCTGCGCACGGCTGGAATACGTGCGCCAAACGGAAGAAAGCCCGGTAAAAATTATTTTGAAGAACAGTTTCGCCATCGGCGGAAACAATTGTTCTTTAATTTTAAGGAGACCCCAGTGATTACCCGAGACGAGATTATCAGACTGACCAATGAAGCCCTTAAAAAAGAATTTGAACTGACCGACGCACAGCTGGTTCCTTCCGCCCATTTGCAAAACGACGTGGGACTGGACAGTCTGGACGCGGTGGATATGGTGGTGGTGTTGGAACAGAAGTTCGGCATGACGCTGCGCCAGGGGTACGACATCCGCTCCATCGTTACTTTAAACGATTTGTACGATTTTATTGAAAAACTCGCGCGGGAGCACGAAGCCAAATAAATTATGTACGCACTGCGCACCCTTTTTAACACGGCCATAATAGGCTCTTCGGCCATATTATGGCTTTTTCTTTCCGGTCTTATAGCCGGGCCTTTGCTGTGGCTGTTCCCGGGAGAAAAAGGGCGCAATGTGCGCAAGTTTGTATACTTTCAGTCCCGGGGTATTTTGTTTTTTATGCGCCTGTGTTCACGCGGGTTTGAAGTAAGCCGCGTCCCCCGCCCGCAGGGGCCGTGCATTGTGGCCGCCAACCACGCTTCCTCGCTGGACTTATACTGCGTGGCCGCGCTGGGGTTTGACAATGTGGTCTACGTTACCAAAGGCTGGGTGTTCCGGCTGCCGTTTTTCCGCTTTGTCATGCACGCCGCCGGTTATTTGGACGCCGAAAAAACGCCGCCCGAAGAAATGCTGGCGCGCTGTAAAGCGGCGCTGGAAAACGGGTGCGACATTGTGCTTTTTCCGCAGGGGTCGCGCAAGAATCCGCAGGCGCGGTTTAAAAGCGGGGCGTTTTATCTGGCCGAAATGATGGGCGTTCCCGTGGTGCCGGCGGCTATTGGCGGAACGGGCGAAATGCTGCCCGCGGGCAGTATACGGCTGCGCCCGGCTGAAATTATTTTAAAGTCGTTCCCGGCGGTAATGCCCGGGGAGTTTACGGGGCCGCTTGCGCATTTGGAAATGGCGCGCGCGGTGAAAAACCAAATTATGCAGTTTTTAGAGGAGACTAAATGAAAAAGACATTAGGCATACTTTTAATGGCGGCGTTTTTGGCGGCGGGGTGCCGCTCGCTCGCGCCGGTGTACAACATTGAAAATAAAACCGTCGTGCTGGGCTCCGGCGTTACGATGGAACAGGCCATTCTGGCGGGCGGCGCGGCCAAACGCTGGACGATGAGCGCGGTGCGCCCCGGCCTTATCAAGGGGAATCTGTATACGCGCGGGCACGAAGTAACCGTCAACATCCCTTATACCCAAAACAGTTATTCCATTGAGTACGCTTCCAGCGATAATATGCGCTACAACGCCAAGAAGCATAAAATCCACCCGAAATACAACCAGTGGGTGCGCAACCTGGACCTGGCTATCAGCCGGAAAGCCGCGCGCGTGCATTAAGTATGCCGGCGTTTGACGAAATCCGCACGCTGGTGCCGCACCAGCCGCCGATGCTGTTGGTGGATGAAATCCTGTCCGCGGACCCGGCGGATTCGCGCGTGAAAAGCGTGGTCGGCCCGGAACATTTATTTTTGCGGCAGGACGGCACGCTCGCGCCCGAAGCGTTTTGCGAAATCATCGCGCAGAGTTTTGCCGCGTGCGAAGCCCAACGCCGCAGGCTGGCCGGTCTGTCCACCGAAGGCGGCGGCTACCTGGCCAATGTGCGCGAATTTGAAGTTTTTTCGTACGCGCGCGCGAATGACGAACTGATAACGCACGTGGTGCAAAAAGACGATTTTATGGGCACGCGCATTGTGTCGGGCGAAGTGCGCCGCGAAAATGAAACGCTAGCGGCGGGCACGGTGTATATTTTTATGTGGGAAGGCAATACTCCCCCGGAGGCGAAATGAAATTTTTAACGGTTTTGTTGTGCGTATTGTATGCGGGTGCGCTGGGGGCGCAAACGCCTGACGTTCAAAAGCCCGGCGCGGCGGAGGCCCAAATAGAGGCTCCGTCCGGCGCGGCGGACGGCCCGGCGCAGGCCGCCGCGTCAGCGGGCGATACACGCGCACGGGAAATAGCGGCGCGTTTTGCGGCGGTGGATACGATTCACAGCCGTTTTGTGCAGGAAAAACGCATGGCTCTTTTAACCGAACCAGTGGCGAGCGAAGGCGTGTTTTCATTTCAAAAAAATCCCGCCCGCATCCGCTGGGAATATACTAAACCTTTCCAAAACGGTTTTGTTATTGACGGGGAACATACCTTCCGCCTGGAAAAAGGCGTTAAGAAAGCCGTCAAGGGCGTAATGGCGCGCAACATCGCGGCGCAGATGCTGGTGTGGCTGGCGTTTGATTTGCCCACTCTTTCCAAAACGTACTCCGTAACGTTTTTTGACGGCGGAGCGGTACTGAAACCGCTGTCCGACAAAAACCGTATGCTGGAACAAATAACCGTCTGGTTCGCGCCGGACAATCCGCAGGCTCTGTCTAAAATAGAAATGGCCGAACCGGGCGGGGATTCCACGACGTTGTTGTTTCTGGATACCGAAACCAACCGGCCTTTGCCGCAGGATGCTTTTAAATGAACGGATGGGATTTTTTCGCCAGGCATAAAAAGGCCGCCGCCGCACTGCTCTTGGCGGGGGCGCTGGGGTGCGGGGCGCTGTTGTCTTGCGTGAAGCTGGACGAAAATATCCACGCCATGATTCCCGCGGCCGTGCGGGAGCGGGTGGAGCTGTTTGAACATTCCCCCTTAAATAAAAAAATTTTTATAGGCGTAACGGCGGACACCGCCCAGGCCGCGCAGGAGGCCGCCGAAGAGCTGCGCGCGGACCTCGTCCGGCGGGGTTTGCTGACGCTTCCCCCCGCCCCGGGGCCGGATTTTGCGCTGACGCTTTACCGCGGCCTGCCGTACCGTTTTTCGGCGAAAGACGCGCAGGCCGCCGCCGAACGCTTAACGCCCGAAGCCGTGCGGGAGCGGATGGCGCAGAATTACGAGAATTTACTTTCCTTTCAAAGTTTCTTTTTAAAAGATTTAATTCTGGCCGACCCGCTGGGCCTGACCGATTTAATGGCCGCCAAAATGGCCGCATTCGGCGCGGGCACGGCGCTTGAGTACCGGGACGGTTTTCTCGCCTCCCCCGACGGAAAAACGCTTATCGGTCCGTACGACTTTCCCGGCGAAACGGCGGACTTTAACGCCGCGCGGCGGTTTGCCGAAGGGTTTTCGCAGGCTGCGGCGGATATTTCTTCTTCCGCCAAAGCCTTTTACCTGGGCTCGCTTCGCTACACGGTGGAAAATGTGGCCGTCATCCAGGCCGATTTGCTTAAAATTACCCTGCTGGCGTTTGTATTGCTGGCCGGGGTGTTTTGGTATTTTTTCCGCCACAAAACCGCGCTGCTCATTTATTTACTGCCGGTGCTGGTGCTTCCCCCCGCCGCGCTGGTTACTTACCGGGTGTTCGGTTCGCTTTCCGGCATTACGCTGGGGTTTGGGAGCGTGGTGGCCGGGCTGTCGGTGGATTATTCGGTATATATCTTTTTTGCGCTTAAACGCACGCGCGCCGGCGCGCGGGAAACCGCCGCACATATGAAAAAGCACCTGCTGTGCAATTTTATGACGTCGGCTTTGTGCTTTGCCGCGCTGCTCTGCTCATCGGTGGAGCTGTTTAGGCAGATTGCCGTGTTTTCGGTAACGGGGCTGCTATTGTCTTTACTGCTTGCGCTGTATATTTTCCCGCATTATTGGACGGATTTGCCGCCGGAAACGCAGGCTTCCCCCCGCTATACTCTTCCCGTACTGCCGCGCCGGGCGGCCGTACTGGTGTGCGTATTTTTGCTGGCTTTCGGCGCGCTGGGCGTTACGCGCGCGCATTTCAGCGGCGACGTGGAAGATTTAAACTCTACTTCCGCCCGGTTTAAACAGGACAAAGCCGCCTTTGACCGGGTGTTTTCCGGCGTCTCGCAAAACAGCGCGCTGTTGTTTGTGTTTGGCTCCACGCCGGAAGAAGCCCTGGAGCATAACGAAGCGCTTTCCGCCCGCCTCCCCGCGCCGCTGGCCGTAAGCGAAGTGATTGTCTCCCATTCCGCGCGTGCGGAAAATACGGCGCGCTGGCGAGAATTCTGGAGCGCTTCCCGCGCCAATTACGCGCGCCTTCTGATTGAAGAAGAAGCCGGAAAGCTGGGCTTAAAACCCGCCGCGTTTGAACCGTTTTTTAAAGAGGTCCTTGCCGAACCCGCGCCGGATACGTTTGATTTTACCAAGCTTTATAATCCCGCCGCAGCGTTGGCGGACGGGCGTTTTGCCGTCGTGAATATCGTTCCCAACACCGCCGCATACGAAACCGCCGCGCGCGAAGCGGGCGCGGTTTTTCTCTCCGCCGCCGAACTCAAGACGGATTTGATTCACGCCGTTAAAAAAGAGGCGTTAAAAATAGTGCTCCTTGCCCTGTTGTTTAATTTGGCCGCCGTGCGCTGGACGTTTAAAAGCTGGAAAACGGCCTTTTTGGCGTTTGTGCCCGTGGTGCTGGCGGCGTGTTTTACGTTCGGCTGTTTCTGGGCGTTTAACGTGCGCGTAAACTTATTTATTTTGGTGTTTTTGCCGCTCCTTATGGGCATAGGCATTGATTACGGCATCTTTCAGCTGATGCGGCGCGCTTCGTCCGGCGGAGAATACGCCAACGCCTACCCGGCTTCGGCCCTGGCGGCGGCGGCACTCTCCACACTGGCGGGCTTTGGCGTACTGGCGTTTGCCAAACACGGCGTATTGTTTATTATCGGGCTGTCGTCCTTTTTGGGCGTGGGCGGGGCGATGCTGGCTTCGCTTTTTGTGCTTCCGGCCTTTTTACAGGAGGAGAAATGAGAGGACTGATTTTACTTTTCTGCGCGTTGGCCGCCGGGTGCGCTTCGGGCGTAATATACGCGCCCGCGCCGGATATAACGGTAAACCCGAAAGAGGCTGCTCTTATTAACGGCGCGTATTTGCCGTACGGCGTATATTTTACCGCCGTTTCCCAGTATGACGGCCATTCCGCCCGCGTAGTGGTGCTTTCGTATGTGGGCAGCAAAATGCTGGATATGAGCGTTACGCCGGAGGAGGTGCGGGTGTATTACAAAGTGCCCCAGCTGCCTTCCCGCGCCGTGGCGGCATTCGGGCGTTTTGCGCGTGCGGAACTGTTTACGTTCTGCCCGAATAAAGAAATGAAATACTACGACGCCAAAAGCCGGGGCACGTTTGAGGCCGAGGCCGCCGGAGGGGTTCAATGTCCGCAGAAGCCGCTTTAAAAAATTGTTTTGTGTCCGCGTCGGACGACGCTTTTTTGTACCGTATCGCGCCGGATTTCCCGGCGTTTAACGGGCATTTTCCGGGCAACCCGCTTTTGCCCGCCGTCTGCCAGATGGGGCTGTGCGCGGACGCGCTTTCGCGCCGCACGGGCAGGCCGCTTGAAATAAAAGCGGTCGGGCGGTCCAAATTTATGCGTCCGATACTGCCGGGCGCGGACGTGCGCGTTACGCTTTCCCCCCGCCCGGACGGGCAGTTTTTGGCCGAACTCGCGGATCCGGCGGACGGACGCAAATTCAGCCAGATTATTTTTTCCGCCCGGGTAATAGAAGAGGATACTTTATGAAGAAGATTGAATACTTTTCCACCCCCGCCGGTGCGCCCAAGCCGCTGGAAAAATCGGTTTTCCGCACGGTGCGGTTTAACGAAATTGACCCGATGGGCATTATGTGGCACGGCCACTACGCCGGATTTATTGAAGACGCGCGCGTGGCGCTGGGCGACAGCCTGGGCATCGGCTACCAGGATTTTTACGACCACGGCGTGATGATTCCCCTCCGGCAGTTTCACGTGGACTATCTCGCCCCCCTGCTCTACGCCAAAACATATGAAATTAAGGCCCGGCTGTTTTACTGCGAATCGGCGCGCCTGAATTATGACTTTACGATTTTAGACGAGAATCAAAAGGTAATGGCGCGCGGCTGCAGCGTGCAGTTGATGGTGGACAAAGACCACAACCTTTTATTTGAATGGCCCGAATTTACCCGGGATTTCTTTAACGCGTGGAAAGAAGGTTCCGTTAAACAAAAATGAAAATTCTCATCGTCATCCCGCACTATAACCATTCCGCTTCGCTCAGGCGCGTGGCGGAAGGGTGTTTGGCGCAAAATCCAAACGTGGCGGTGTTTGACGACGGAAGCGATGGTTCGCCGGAAGAACTCTTAAAAGGCCTGCCGGTTTCTTTCGTGCGTTTTGACGAAAACCGCGGCAAAGGCGCTGTAATTTTGGACGCGGCCCGCTGGGCGGCTTCCCGCGGGTTTACGCATATCGTTACCGTGGATGCGGACGGCCAGCACGACCCGAAGGATTATCCCCTTTTGTCCGCCGCCGCGCGGGAAAACCCCAAAGCAATCATCATCGGCAGGCGGCGTTTTTCGGAGGCGGAAAACGTGCCGGCCTCGTCTAAATTCGGGCGCAAATTCGGCGGGTTTTGGGTGCATTTGCAGACGGGGAAGGCCGTGTCCGACATTCAAAGCGGCTACCGCGTGTACCCGGTGGAAATGCTGTTGTGCCTGTCGTTTTTTTCCAAACGCTACGCTTTTGAGGCCGAGGTCCCCGTGCGCGCGTTGTGGGCTGGCTTTGGGCTAAAAGAAGTGGACGTTTCCGTAGAGTACCCAAAGGACCGCATCTCCCACTTCAGCCTGCTGAAAGACAACTTCCGCCTGAGCGTGCTGAACACCTATTTGACCATCCGCTCCATGCTTCCCATTCCCCACCGGCAGTATGGCCCCAGCGGAAAGACGGGCAAAATCAGCAAGCGCGGGTATTGGGAAGTGATGGCGGAAAATTTAAAAATGCCCGGCAATGTTACGCGCAACGCCGTTTCCGCCGCGTGGGGCATTTTTTGCGGGAGCATCGCGCTGCCCGGCGTCCGGCAGGTAATGTTGTTTTTCGGCGCGGGCTGGTGGAATTTAAACAAGATTTTAAGCATTTCTTTTGAAAAACTCTGCATCGGGCCGATTGTGCCCGCTCTTTGCATAGAAGCCGGGTATTTTATGCGTTACGGACGTTTTTTGACGGAGTTTAACTTAACCACGCTCGGCCGCCAGTTTTTACAGCGCGTGTGGGAATGGGTGTTGGGGTCTCTGGTCGTGGCGCCTTTGCTGGCGGCGGCGGCGTTTATAATCGTGTGGCTGGCGGGATTTATATTGAACAGGAGCTTGCGTGGACGCGTATAAAGAACACACCGGGCGCAGTTTGGCGTCCAAGGTAAAACACCGTTTTATGTACGCCCTTATTTTTACGGGCGGGCGGAGCCTGGCGTATTTGTTTCTGTATATTGTGGCGCTTTTTTATTCGCTTTCCCCCGCCGTGTCGGCCAAGTCGCGCGCGTATATTGCCCGGCGGTTTAAACCCAAAAGCAAATGGGCTTTTTTTAAGCATACGTACCTGCTTAATTTAACCTTTGGCCGTACGCTGGTGGACCGGGCCGCCCTGGGGATTTTGGGCCGCACGGGCGTTTCTTCCACCGAAGAAGAACGGGAGCTGTGCCGCAAGCTGCTGGCTGAAGGAAAGGGGCTGATTTTGCTCTCCGCGCACGCAGGCTGCTGGCAGCTGGCCGTTAATTTACTGGATTTCCTGCCCGTTAAAAAGAACGTGCTGTATTACCGCAACCCCAAAGACAACGATAAAACCGTGGCTGAGCACGCGGGCCGCGCCGCGCCGTTTGCCTATATTAATCCGGCGGGGCCGCTGGGCGGCGTGGTGGAAATGATGGCCGCCCTGCAAAGAGGCGAAGTGCTCTGCGCGATGGCGGACAGGGTGTTTGGGGACGAAAAAAATGCGGTAAGCGTTTCGTTTTTGGGCGGGTGCATCCGCGTGCCGTACAGTTTTTACCGCCTGGCCGCCGCCACGGGCGCGCCCGCGGCGGTGATGTTTTTCCCCTGGGAGGGAAAGGGCCGCTTTTCCACCCGCACGTGCGGCGTAATCCGCGTGCCGGAGCTGGGCGCGGCGCGCGAAAATTATGTTCCGTTTGCCCAACAATTCGTGGACGCGCTGGAAGAATTTGTAATACAATATCCATATCAGTTTTTTAATTATTTTGACCTCTGGGAGAACGCTCCGTATGCAACAGACCATAGATGAAATTAAACAGATGATTTCCGCCAACATTGATTTGGGCGGGGCCGACTTGTCCAAATTCGGCGCTTCCGACGCCATTTTCGGCGAGCAGGGCCTGGGGCTGGACAGCCTGGACGCGGTGGAACTCATTATGCTCCTTCAGAAAAAGTACGGCATTACCATTGAAAATATGCAGGAAGGCCGCGCTATTTTTAAAGACCTCGGCACCTTGGCCGAATACGTGGAAAAAAACCGGAAAAAATAATGACCGCACGCGGCGTTCAAATCGCCGGGACGGGGTGCCTGTGCGCCTGCGGTCTGACGGCGGAAGATTGTTTTGAAGGAGCGCTTTCGGGGCGCGCCCGTTTTGCTTTGCCCGCCGGGCGGGTAGAGAGCTCCTACGCCGCTTCCTACCCCGTTTTTATGCTCCCCGAAGAAGTATTGCAAAAGTGTCCGCCCCGTCAAAGCGTCAGTTTGTTTTTCTTTTTAGAATCCGCCCGCGAAGCGTTTTTACAGGCGGGTGTTTCGCCGCAGGAGCTTGCTTCCAAACGCGTGGGCGTGATTGTGGGTACGTCGGTGGATGCGTCGTTTCATTGTTTTAACGTGTACAAGAACTGGCGCGCGGGGCATACAGCGGACGGGGATGCGGAGCGGCTTGCGCATTATTTTTCTTCTTCCACGGCCCAGGCCGTCAGCCGCCGCTTCGGTTTTACCGGACCGTTTCAGACGGTGGTTACCGCCTGCGCCAGCGGCACCGACGCCGTCGGCCTGGCCAAAAGCTGGATTGACTCCGGCCTGTGCGACGCCGTACTCTGCGGCGGCGCCGACGAAATCAATTTAATTCCCTACGACGGTTTTATCCGCCTGCTGATTGCTTCCAAAGAACGCTGCCGTCCGTTTTCCAAAGACCGCGCCGGCATTAATATCGGCGAGGGGGCGGCAGCTTTATTGTTGGTGAGCGATGCGCTGGCGCGCGAGTTTTCCCTCACGCCCAAAGGCTACGTGCTGGGATACGGCAACGCGTGCGACGCGTTCCACCCCACCGCGCCGGACCCGGAGGCCAAGGGCCTTAAAAAAGCGATTTCTTTTGCTCTCTCCGAGGCGGGGTTGTCCGCCGGGGATTTGGCGTTTGTCAACGCGCACGGCACGGCCAGCCAGGCCAACGACGCGGCCGAAGCCGCCGCGTTTAACGCTCTTTTGTCCGGCGTACCCGTATGGGGTTCCAAAGGCGTAACGGGGCACACGCTGGGCGCGGCGGGCGCGGTGGAAGCGGTGCTTTGTCTGCAGGCTTTAAACCGCCGTATTCTTCCCCCCACTTTCGGGTTTACCCGGGCGGACGAAGCGCTGGGATTTGTGCCCGTAACGCGTGCGGATGAAATTACCAAAAGGGCCGCGTTGTCGGACTCGCTGGCCTTCGGCGGCTGTAATGCGGCCGTGGTGCTGGGCGCGGAGGATTATTATGGCTGAGTTTTATATTAACGGTTTTTCCGCCCTTACCGGGGACGCGCGCCCCGAAGATTTTCTTCCCTTTGCCGAAGCGCGCCGCCTGCGCCGTATGGAAGGCATCGCCAAAAACGCACTGCTTTGCTCATTTCGTGCGATGTCGGCGGCCGGGCTGGACGTGAACGCGCCTAAAAACACCGGGCTCAGCGTAGCCGTGGGCGCGGGCTCGCTGGAGAGCACCTGTAAGTTTATGGATACGATTATTGACGACGGGGACGAACTTTCCTCCCCCACCGCGTTCGCCGGGTCGGTGCATAATTCCACGGGGCTGACGCTTTCTGCTTTTTTGCACTTGTCGGGCCCGTGCGTAACGACGGGACAGTTTGATTTTTCATTTGCGGGCGCCCTGCTGACCGCCCGGCAGTTTCTGGCGCGCGGCATGTGCGCGGACGCGCTGGTGGCGGTAACGGAAGACGTAAATCCCGCGGCGGCCGCTCTTGCGCCCCGGCATCCCGCCCTGTTTGCCCCCGTTCTGCGTGCGCCCGCCGGGCCGTTTGCCCGCGCGGCGGCGGCTTTTGTGGTGTCTTTCCGCCCGACGGATAAAACGCTTTTTGCCGTCAGCCGTTTTTCTTTTTCGCGCACGGAAGAAGCCCCGTCCTGCGCCGCGCCCGTTTCCGTTTCCACCGCCGCACACGGCGCGCTGGAAATCTGCCGGCTGTTGTCCGCCGGGCAACCTTTTGCCTTCCGGGACGTTTTTGCCGGAGCCGAATTGCTTGTGGAGGCTGAACCTTATGCTTAACAGAAATGACGTAAAACGTATGATTTCCGACGTGCTTCGCACCGAACTGGCGCGCCGCCAGGCCGACGCGCTGGCCGTTTTTGAAACGGATAACGCCGACGACCTGCTCTCCCGCCTGCCGCACGATATTTTGGAGTCCGCTTCCCAAAAAGCCGCCGTATTGTTTGGCTACGAGCCCCGGGTGTTTTCTTCTTTGGAGCTAATGACCGATTATGCGTACGCTTCTTTTATAAAGACCCGCCGGATTACCTTTTTAACTTCGGGCAGCACCGGCGAACCCAAAAAGTGCGCGCACACCGTGGAAATGATGGAAGAAGAAGCCTTCGGCGCGGCTCCGTTGTTTAAAGACGTAAAGCGCATCGTGTCGCTGGTGCCGTCCAGCCATCTGTACGGCTTTTCGTTTACCGTCACCCTGCCGCACGCTTTAAACGTGCCCGTCGCGGCGATTCCCGCGCTTCCCACCCAGCCGTGGGAAAAAATCCTCCGGGAAGGGGATTTGGTTGCCGGGTTTCCGCTGTTTTGGAATTATTGGCTGCGCGCGCAGAATAAATTTCCCGCCGGGGTGCAGGCGCTCTCGTCCACCGCTCCGTGCAAAGACGAGACCATCCGCGGCCTGTACGGCGCCGGACTGGCCCGGTTTACCGAAATTTACGGCGCAAGCGAAACCGGCGCCATCGCGTACCGCCACCAGGCGGGCGAACCGTTTAAAGTGTTTTCGTTCTGGGATATATCCGCGCCGGAAGGCCAGCCCCGGATTAAACGCCTGTCCCAGCCGGACTGGCTGCTGCTGCCCGACCATGTGGACCTGCAAAACGAACGCTATTTAATCCCCCTGCGCCGCAGCGACTCAGGCGTGCAGGTGGCGGGCATTAACGTATTCCCCAAGCATGTGGAACAGGTGCTGGCGGCTCATCCCGCCGTCAAGGCGTGCCGGGTGCGTTTGATGCGGCCCGAAGAAGGCTGCCGACTGAAAGCTTTTATTGTGCTCAACGACGGCTATACGCCCGAGCATCTGGGCATTATCCGCACCTATCTGGCCCAGAAGCTGACGGTGCACGAACTGCCGCGCGCGTTTACGTTCGGGGCGGAGCTGCCGGTGTCCGTTTTGGGCAAAGACGCGGACTGGTAGGCCCTTGTTTCCCGTCGTTTTTTAGCCTTTCCCCCGCCAAAAACGCGGGGATTTTTGTGTGTTTTTTCTACGGAGAAATGCTTTTCCCCGACGGGAAAACGCCCCCGGTGCAAAAAAACAGGTTTTATGTTACAATAAAAGAGGAAGCGGCTTTCCCCGTCGTTTCAAAACCGAATTTAGGGTCAAAAGGTCCCAGCAAAAAAATGGGCCTTTTGGCCCTTGTTGCTGAATGGTTTTTGTGTTAGCATTAGGTTATAGGCAGTATAAAAACCCGTATTCTAAGTGGAGACAACTTAATTATGAACAAACTGATAGCGGTAGTGCTGAGCATTTCGCTAATCTTCGGAAGCGTAACCCCTTCCCTGGCTCAATCCCCCATCAAGAAGGGAGGGCAGGCCTTAAAGGCCGTGCAGGCCACCGGAAAAGAGCTGGTCGCGGGCAGCGGCAGCGCGCTTTCCAATACCGTTAAGCAGGCTGCCGGAGCGTCCGTCGCTCAGGGCTTTAGATATAAACCCGGCCTCGCGGTTCCGCAGACTTCATATGTCCGCCGCGTAAACGTGTCCGACGTTTCCGGCCTTGCCGCCACCGGCGTGCACTCTTCGTCCGAATTGAGCGTGAACATTGATAGAGCGCTTACCTCACAGCTTCCGGCCACGGCTTCTAAATCCCCTAAAGAGATTAACGCGTTGCTGGCTAAGCCTGATTTTGCGGAAAAGGACGCCAAAGAAGTATATGACCAGATTTTTAATGTAACCTCCCGCCATGCCTCTGTCAAGGAGTTTTTGTTTTTTGACGCGTTCCCCTCTGTAACGGTGCAGCACGGGTTTGCCGTAGGTGCGGATCGTGTAACGCAGGCGCTTGAATTCTACCGCCGCACGCTGTTTTCCAATTTACAGGCCGCCCCGGTGCTGCCGGCTTCCGCTTCGCTGGACGAGATTGTCTCCCTCTCCAACAACTCTGCGGAATTTGCCGATGTAGACAGATGGGCCAAGTCCATGGCTGCCGTAACCAACCTGGGTTTTTACGGTGCCGCCAAAGACGCCTCCCTTTTAATTGATGTTTACGCCAAAACGCCCGCCGCTTTAAAACCGGTAACGGAAGTGGTAGTCGGCCGCGCCCTGCTTAATCTGCAGGCGTACGAAGCGTTGGAACAGCTGGCCCGCCTGTCCGCCGTAAACGGCGAGCTGGTTACTCCTTTCTGGAGCGGCGTGAAAACCTATGCGCAGGAACAGGGTTTAAACATCGCCCTGCCCCAGCTTTCCGCCTCTGCCGCCGCGCTAAAGCCTTCCAAAGAATTGGAACGCCTGCTGGGCAGCTGGAACCGCTTAAACGTCCGCCATGTGGACGCTTCCGCTAAAGCGACCGCCGACTGGGCGGCGTTAAACGGCGCCAAAGGCAAAGTAATCGCCCGCCCGACGGAACAGGCTCCCGTGCGCGAAACGCCCGTCCCCGAGGCTCCCGTTACGCCGAATGTGGAAGTGAATTTGGCGGATTTGCATTTGGCCGACAATCTGGCCGTAGGTGCGGCCCCGGTGCCGGCTTCCGGCACGGAAGTGTCCGCCGAAACGGCTGCTGCCGAAACCGTCTCCGCTCCGGCCGCGTCCCAAACCTGGCTTTCCAAAGGTTTTAACCGCATTAAATCCGCTTTCTCTTCTTCCCCCGTTCCTGCCGCCAATCCGGTAAGCATTCCGGTTCGCGCCGGCGGTACGATTAGCGACGCCGCTTTAACCCGCGCGATGGGTCTTTCTAACGGCGGTACGCTTTCCATGGGCGGCTTGGGTGATTTGACCGAAAAAATCAACAACGGCAAAATCATTAAACGCGTTCATAAAACCCTGGAATCGGCCCGCAACAAAGCCGATACCGAGTTTATCGCGTTGGCTCAAAAGGCCCAAAAAGAAGGCCGCAATTTAACGAGCGAAGACTACAACACCCTGCTGAGCGAAAAATTCTCCGCCGCCATTGCTGCCGATCCGACCCTGGCTCCTTACGCCCAGGATATCGCCCGCACGGTTGCGGACCCCGCCGCGATGGCTCCGGCTCCGGCCAAACGCGAGCTGTCTTATTCCTTAAAAATTCACGACGCGGAAGGCAAAGTCCTGCCCGTAACCTTTGAAATCAATATGCGCCTGCTGGACAATACCGCCGTCAAACAGTTTGAACAGCTGGGCGTGAGCAATTCCGAAGTTTTCACGCTGATGCGCGCCACCAAAGACGGTAAACCCACCGGTCCGTTTGAGCTTATGCTGACCACCCCCGGCGGCAGCAAGAGACCGATTTACGAACCGTTTATTGAAGGCGGCAAAGCCGGCGTGGAAGCGTTATACTATCGCTTGCTGGGCGACTATCAGGCCGGTAAACTGGCGAGCAATAAAGTAGATTTGAACCTCTATTCGGACGTGTTTGCCGAAAGAGCGACGATGTTCGCGGGTCTTACCGAAGGTCTGGGCGGCTTGCCGCAGGCTACCGTAGCCCCGCAGGCCACCGCTTTGGGCATTACGGACCCGAAAGCTTTGCAGGCGGGCGTTTCCCACTCCCAGCTGGGTAACGTGGCGAGCGTCGTCTTCTCCGGTTTGCAGAAAGAATTTGGCATCAAAAATACGCTGGCATTGGGGTTAGGCATAGCCAGCTTGGGGCTGGGCATTTGCGGTTTCGGTTTATCGCTGCCCTCCATCGCCGCTAAAATCAGCATGCTGGGCCTCGGCTCCTTTGTATTGGGCGTCGGCGCCAACGGCGGCGTAAAATCCACCAACAGTATTTTTGCCAAAGAAATGTCTAACGACAATATCTCCGGCACCGCCAGAATGGGCTTTGTAAACGCCCGCGCCTCCGTCGGTACGATGACGGGCTACTTGTTCTTTCCCGTATCCGTGCTGTTTGCCCTGTCGGGCGTGGAAGCTTTCCAGTGGCTGTATTACGGCGCTACTGCGGTTCCCGCCTATGCGTTGCTCAACCTGGCTCTTTCCAAAGTAAGAAACGTCGGTGCGGAACACGGCGTGGCCAAAACGTGGCTGGAAAAAGCCAAAGTGGTGGGCAAGAGCGGGTTGGGGGTTTTTAAAAAAA
>ENA-OPIO01000130-OPIO01000130.1-human-gut-metagenome-genome-assembly--contig:-NODE-130-length-29145-cov-3.947164_pt1 | contig 29145 bp, 28 predicted proteins | sample MGYA00241395_ERZ501636 | MGnify/ENA primary metagenome ERZ501636 (study PRJEB25962, sample SAMEA2042198) | human gut metagenome | biome: human gut; feature: human-associated habitat; material: faeces... | reverse complement strand
CTGTTTTTGTCATACAAATCAATTTTTACTTGATTTATTAATAGTTAAATCCTCCCTTATATTATCCGCTAGAGCTTTATCTTTTTCGAGTTGGGCTTTCAACTCCTCTAAACTCTTAAACTTTTGTTCATCACGGATAAAGGAAATAAATTCGACGTATACGGCGCTTCCATAAACTTCTTGGTTAAAGCCAAGTAAATGACATTCCACGATCGGCTCCGTAAGTTTTCCAATCGTCGGATTAACCCCGACATTGATGATACTTTTGTAGGGTCTGCCTCTTAAATAAACGAGCCCAAAATAGACCCCACTCTTTGGAAGAACATAAGGGTAATCCAAGGCTAAGTTCATAGTGGGGAACCCAATCTTCCTTCCGTTCTTAAGTCCTTCAACAACTTTTCCCTTAATTTCATAATATCGACCAAGGTATTGCGAAGCTTTTTTGATATTTCCTTTTTCGATTTCTTGCTTAATAACGTAAGAAGATACTTTACTCCCATCGATATACTTTAAGGGGACAACTTCGGTTTTAACTTTTTCTTTTAAGGTCGTGACGTTACCCGCTCCATTTTTACCGTAAGTAAAGTCTTCCCCGACTACCACCTCTTTCACTTTAAGAGGAAGAATAATCCTTTCGATAAATTCATCAGGGGATAATGCGAGGAAGTTTTGATCGATTTCTTTCGTTAAGACGTAATCAATCCGGTAATAATGGCTGAAACGAATTTTATCTTCAAGACCGGTTATAACTTTCTTATCACCGCTAAAAAAGGAATGAATATCGTTCTTAAATAACAGTATCACGGTCCCTCTTGTTTCCAGCTCTCTCGCTCTAAAAATTAAGGCCTGGTGGCCCTTATGAAAGCCGTCAAAATTTCCGAGGAGAAGCGTTAAGCCTTCCGGGACAGGTTGCTTTTGATCTAAATCAATAATTTCCATTAAAAGAGCCCCCTTTTGCATAGATATTGGGAATTTTCTTTGACGTAATACGCGAATGGTGAACCTTGATAAGTGATAATGACTTCATCTTTATCACTCTTTAAGTTTAAAGGTTTTCCATCCATCACGTGTTTTTTAAGCACATCATTAATTTCAATGATGTCATAGTCTTTCTTAAGATAATTAACAGGATTTAAAGAATCTTCTAAAGCGATATCTTCTTTCTTCTTACTGTCTTTAAGAGAGAAAGGGCCAATCGATAATCTCTTTAAAGAAGTTAAGTGACCAACAGTGCCAAGATATTCCGCAAAAGTTTCACCCAGCGACCTCACATACGTTCCTTCTTTCACGTCACAGAAGAACTTAATTTCGTTATGGTTGAAGGAAAGAATACCAAACTTTCTTACTTCGATTTCTCTCGGTTTTCTTTCTACTTCAATCCCCTTTCTCGCTAGTTTATATAAGGGTTTTCCGTCCTTCTTTAAGGCGGAATACATGGGAGGAACTTGGCTTTTAATTAGAAGCATCTTCTTAGAAGCTTCTTCTAACATTTCTTTCGTAATTGTTGGGGCTTCTTTTCTTTCAATCACAACCCCTTCTTTATCTAAGGTATCGGTCTTTTCTCCTAGCTTCAGCACTGCTTCATAGGTTTTAAAACTGCTATCGAGATATGGTAAGAGCTTGGTCATCTTTCCGATCGCGATTACTAAAAGGCCTTCCGCGAAAGGGTCGAGGGTTCCTAAGTGCCCCACTCTTTTAATTTGGAACTTCCTTTGGAGATAATTATCGACGTCCCGCGATGTTTCTCCTTCAGTTTTATAAAGCGACAGTAGCCCGTAATCCATAAAAGAAATTATAATATTTTTATGCCGACGATTCGTAAAGTTTTAAGTTTAATTAGAAAAGCCGACCAAGACTTCGACCTCCTCCATAATGGTGACCGAGTCATCATTGGATTGTCAGGGGGCAAAGACAGTTTAGGGCTTCTTTATGCCTTAAGTTTATATCGCTTATACCAAAATAAGAATTTCACGATTCTCCCCGTCCATATCGATTTAGGGTTTAGAGAAACGCCTGATTACACCTTAATCAAAGAGTTCTGCGATAAGTTAAAGCTCCCTCTCTATATCGATGATAGCCGTTTTGTCTTCGATGTCCTTAAACGTGAACAAGGAAATAAGAACCATTTACCATGTTCCATCTGTTCCAGAATGAAAAAAGCCATCATGGCGAAAAAGATGCATGAACTGAAGGCTAATAAGGTTGCTTTCGCCCATCACGCAACTGACGCGGTAGAGACGCTCTTCATGAACATGATTCACGGAAGTCGAGTCAATACCTTTAGCCCGAAGATGGATTTAAAGAGGTCGGGTGTCACCTTTATTAGGCCTTTAATCTACGTTAAAGAAAATGATTTAGTGAGGTTAAGCGAAGAAGAAGGTTTCCCCAATATTCCTTCTTTCTGCCCAGCCGATAAACATACCGAACGCGAGAACGTTAAGAACTTCTTAAAAGAGATGTATAAAACCTTCCCCGAAGCGGAAAATAATTTCTTAAAGATGCTGACGAACTATAAGCAGTTCTCTCTCTTTTTCGATACTTTAAGTTACCAAAATCCCTTTGACCAAGACTATGCTTTAAAACCCATGACCAATAAACCCTTAGAAGATAGTTTCTTAATCCTCCACCAGGGTCAAGAAGTTGGGACGATATCTTACAAATTCTTAGCGGCACATAAAGTTGTCATCTATAACGTTAAGGGTAAGAAAAAAGACCGGATTATGGCCTTTAAACAACTTGAACGTCATCTCAGCCAAATCGCGGTCCCGGTGACGATAATCGCCCATGGCTTTAAAGACGAAAAACCGGAGCTCGGTTTAACTTTAACCAAGCCCCGGACTTATAGTAAGAAGATTTTAAAACCGATTAAATAAATCAGTCGTTATTGAACTTATCGAGTTCGTCTTTTTCCCGTTTTAAGGCGGCATCTAAAGCGTCTAATCTCGCGGATTGTTCGTCTAAGATAAAGATTAATTCTGGTACCTTATAAACATCTAACCTCTGGCTGAGCTTTTTCCTAACTACACCCTTCACTCTTTGGAGTTCTTCGAAGTTTTGTTCCGGATACTTGCTCCCTAAGAAAGTGACATAGATTTTTGCGATCGAGTGGTCGTTATTTACTTCCACATCGTTGACCACGCAGAAGCCGAGGTGTTTATTCTTCAGCTCCATCTGGACGATTTCGGCGATATTCTTGTAGATTAAGGTCTTTAACCGTTCACTTCTATTGGCCATTATTCTTTATCCACCATTTCAAAACCTTCGATGAGGTCTTTTTCTTTGATGTCGTTATAACCGCTGATGGTGATACCGCATTCGTAGCCTTGTTTTACTTCATGGACGCTATCTTTAAAGCGTTGAAGTGACCCGATAGTGCCGGTATAGATAACCGCACCATCGCGGATTAAACGGCATTTGGTCCCGACTTTGAGGTAGCCATCTTGGACGTAAGATCCGGCGACGACCCCGACGTGGGTGATTTTAAAGATGTGTCTCACTTCCGCTTGCCCGGTGATCTTTTCCACTTGTTCGAGCTTAATTTGTCCTTTGATCAGGCTTTGAAGTTCATCTAAGAGTTCATAGATGATTTGGTGGGTTCTAATTTCCACCCCGCGTTCTTTACTGAGTTCCCGAATTCTTGAATCCGGACGGATATTAAAGCCGTAGATGACAGCGTTACTGGCGCTCGCAAGGTTAACATCGTTTTCACTGATGGCCCCCGCGTGGGCTTCTAAGACTTTCACTTGGACTTTATCGTTACTTAATTTGATAGCGCTCGCTTTTAAAGCTTCCGCGCTCCCTTCGGTATCGGCTTTGATAATCAAATTAATATTGACCGCCTTGCCTTCGGTGATAAAGCTATTTAAATCATTGAGCGATAAGGTCATCTTACCGCTTTGTTCTTTGTTCTTCTTTTCTAAGGCTCTTTGATAAGCGATTTCTTTCGCTTCTTTTTCGGTTGGGAAGGCCATGAAACGGTCGCCTGCCATCGGAACGCTGCTTAAGCCGATAACACTGACAGGCGTTGAGGGAGGTGCACTATGGACCACTTCCCCGTGGTCATTGACCATTCTTCTAATTTTCCCGAAGATTTCCCCGACGACGACGTAGTCGCTGCTCTTGAGCGTCCCGTTTTGAATTAAGAGAGTGGCTTTCGGACCTTGTCCCTTATCGAGATTCGCTTCTAAGACGGTCCCAATCGCGTATCTCTTAGGATTCGCTTTCAGTTCCATCATTTCCGCTTTTAAACAGACAGCTTCCAGTAAATCATCGATTCCTTGGCCAGTTTTCGCCGAAACAGGGACAAACATCGTATCGCCACCGTAGGTTTCACTGACGATTTCATGGGCTAAGAGTTGTTCTTCAACTTTTCTCATATTAGCCCCGGGTTTATCCATCTTATTGACCGCCACGATGATTTGGCTATTGGCTGCTTTGGCGTGGTCAATGGCTTCTAAGGTCTGCGGCATGACGCCGTCATCGGCCGCGACAACGAGGATAACAATATCGGTGACACTAGCGCCTCTCGCTCTCATCGCGGTAAATGCCGCGTGCCCTGGAGTGTCGATGATGGTGATCTTTTGCCCTTTATAGACTTTTTGATAAGCCCCGATGGCTTGGGAAATGCCGCCAGCTTCGTTTTCGGCGACGTGGCTATTTCTAATCGCATCGATGATGCTGGTCTTACCGTGGTCGACGTGGCCCATGACAGTGACGACCGGGGGACGGGTGACTAAGTCTTTTTGATCATCTTCGACTTTTAAATCTTCGAAGTGACTAGCTTCGACATTTTCTTCTTTCTTAAAGTCATAGTTAAATTGTAAGCAGATGGTCCCGATCATTTCGTCATCGAGCATTTGATTGATGGTGACGGCTTTCCCTTGTAAAAAGAGGAATTTAATGATTTGGTTGACCGGAACATTGATGGCTTTACTCAGTTCACTGACTGAGAGGGGCTTGCTATAGATAAAGACTCCCCCGTTGACTTTCGGGGCTTCGTTTTTTTTGGTCGATTGGAAGTTGCTAACCCGATCATTACTATCCGTGTTTCGCTTCTTCCCGTGATAATTGTTGTTCTTCTTCATAAGCGCTCCTTCCTTTTTCTTTTACGATTTTCGCGGTCTTGTTGTCCCTAATCCCGATGAAATGAATTTCGCTCTTCCCGAAGGGAAGCCCTAACTCATTAGAAGTAAAGATTTTTAGAATCTCTACTTCTCTATTTGTTAACTTGGTTAAGATCCGTTCACTTTCACCGCTGCTTAGGTCAGTTGGACAAATGACTAACGCGAGATGTTTTTCTTCTAAGACCTTATTTCCGATGGTGATTTTCCCACCTTTATATAAGAGGCCTAAGAAACCTAAGAACCGCTGTTTAAGCACGAAGAAGCACCTCCACTTCTTCGTTGTTCAACGGTCTTTTTAAGGGTCGGAGAGGTTTCTTAAGGAGCTTAGAATCTTTTAAAGAATCTTTACTCACGTAATAACCTCTTCCATTTCCTTGATAGTTCTCTTCCAGGTGAATAGTGTCGTTTATGACAACAAACCTCACTAAGCGACCCTTCGGATACTTTTTATGACTGAGAAGGCAGGTCCGATAATTAGCTTTACCGGTTATCATCGTCATAATATTCATCATAGTCCTCGAGGTCGATATCATCATAGTTATCGTCGTAATCGAGGTTGCTTTCTTCCTTTTCGATCTCTTCGAGTTCTTCTTTGGTATAGATCGGCATCATATTCTGCGGCACTTCGCTGGGTTTAACCCGTTCAACTTCTTCGTCCGAGATATGGTGTGGCCGTTTCTTTTGGACCGGCTTCTTTTCACTCTTTTGAACTTTCGTATTCGCGAGTTCTTTTTCGAGATCTTCCAGCGTCTTCGTCGTCTTAACTTCTAAGGTTTCGACCGGTTTCTCTTTAACTTCTTCGGCCGGTTTCTTTTCCTTAACTTCTTCAACGACGGGCTTAGTTTCGGTCACCACCGGTTGTTTTTCAATAGTAGAAGTTTCTTCAATAGAAGTAACAACAGGAGCAGCTTCCCCTTCTTTTTGGGCTAAGGCTTCTTGTTCTTTCTTCTTTTCTAAGTCTTCTTTGCTCTTCTTTAAGAAATCGTCCCGTTGTTTTTGGACTTTCATTTCTTCTTCTTGGGCTTTAAGTTCATCGTAGGTGACGTAAACGATTTCGTCTTTCTTGGCTTCGCTTTCTTTGAGGATTCCGATATCCCAGCCCGTTAATTGCCTGGCTAACCGGACATTGACTCCCCGTTTCCCAAGAGCGGTACTGAAGTCATCATCCTTCACGATGACGCTGACCTTTTTATTGTCTTCATCGAGGACATCGACCCCTAAGGCTTTGACGGGTTTTAAGCTATCAGCGACGTAGAGAAGAGGATTCACGCTATAAGGGATGATATCGATCTTTTCTTTTTCTTTCCCGTTACCGAGTTGGGCGACAATCTTTTGAATCCGGCTTCCACCTTGCCCGATACAGGCACCGGTGGCGTCGACATCGGGATTGGTGCTCATGACGCTGATTTTGCTCTTAATACCAGCTTCTCTCGCTACCCCTTTAATGAGGACGGTGCCATCGAAGATTTCATGGATTTCTTCTTCAAAGAGCCGTTTTAAGAACCCAGCGGAGCTTCTGGTTAATTCCACTTGGGCGCCTTTTCCATCGTCTTTCTTTTTGACTTCTTGGATGTAAACACGGATTGGATCGCCCGCTCTAAACATTTCGTCCCCAATCATTTCCCGTTTACTAAGTTCGACTTTCGTTCGGCCGACATCGATTAAGCAGCCCTTGTCATCGCACTTTTCAACGGTGCCAGTGATGAGTTCTCCGATATGGTCTTTGTAATATTCATAAAGGAGTCCACGTTCCGCTTCCACGATTCTCCCGTGGAGAAGCGACATAACCGCTTTCATGAAGGTCTTGGTCATATCGCTTAAAGAAGCATAAATCGGGTAATATTCCCCGAGCGTGATATGTTCTCCGGCTTCTTTAACCTTGCTTAAAAGGATTTCTAAGTCGTGTTTCTTTTCTTTGTCTTTCTTGGTAAGACCGCTTAGTTCATCTTCGATATCTTCGATCTTAACTTCGTTTTCTTCTTCGGCGTCATCTTTGGTGATTTCGAGGTAGTCATCGGTGACATCTTCCACGACCGCTTTCAGTTGCGCTAAAGTGATAAAACCATTATCGAGATCGATATCGACATAGACTTTCGCGTCTTCTCCCCCATCTAAGCTTTTGAGGAAGGCCTTTTCTAAGGCATCTTTGAGAGCGACGAAAATGGTTTCTTCGTCCACCCCTTTCGCGACGCTTAATTCCGTGATCGCATTTTTGAAATTTTCAACATTCATTTTTTTATCCTCTTTTAGAATTCAATGGTAATTTTGCCCCGGTCAATCGTGTTCACCGGAATGGTAATCTTTTGTTTTTTGCTTTTAACCTTCACTTCGATGGTCAGTTCATCATCCTTAACTTCTTTGATCGTTCCTGTTAAGTAGTTCTCCCCTTTATAGGGGTGACTTAAGTGAAGTTCGACGTACCGGTCGACATATTTTTCTAAGTGACTTAAGTCGAGCGGTTTTTCGATGCCGACACTGCTAACATCTAAGGTATAGCTCTCTTTGATCAAATCCTTTTCATCGAGCAAGGGGTTAATTATGTTGCTCGCTAGAATGATGTCATCGAGCGATAAAGGTTTCTCACTATCGAGAGTTAAGCCTAAAGTTAAACCCTCACTTCCCTTATAGAGTTTCACGTCAAACAAGGTGAAACCTTTCTCGAGAAGAGGTTGTTCCAACAGGTGCCTAATATCTTCTTCTAACATTATTACCTCCTTACAAAGGAAAGAGTGGCCTAAGCCACCCTTAAAATACTTTTGGTCGCGCAGAGCCTATCCCAGGATCTTCTGCGTATAAAGTTTATGTGAAGTCTCACTCTTTTTCAAGAGGGACTACACCCCCTCCCCTTAGTCTAAGGGATGAGGGCCGTCATTATAGTAAAGGATACCGAGAGTGCCGGGACCGCAGTGACAGCTGATGGTCGCGCCTGCGATCGTTCTTTCCACCCGTTTAAAGCCAGCTTCATAGAGTTTCTTTTCAGCAGCTTGGAGGACTTCTTCCGGAATAGCTGTATAAGTTAAGAAACAGATTTCGGGATCCCAGTTATCAAATTGTTTTAAAGTGGCATCTATATAAGCGGGAACCCATCTCGCCGCTTTACCCATAAATTTCTTACCGGACACCATGGCGCCGTCTTTGACGAGGATTTGGGGTTTAATACCCAGCGCACCCGCGAAGAATTTAGCAGCAGCCGAGCATCTCCCACCCTTATAAAGATAATCAACTCTTTCTAAAGCGAAGGATGCTTGAGCGTATGGTCTTCTTTCTAAAACCTTACTGACGATTTCATCGATCGGTAAACCTTTATCGATGAGTTTTCGACAATAAACGACTTGAATAGCGATACCAGTAGAAAGAGATAAAGAATCGATAACGATGACTCGTTTTCCGGTCTTTTCTTCCACTTCTTTAGCAGCGGTGATTGCATTCCCGGTAGCGCTTGTAATCTTGCTTGAAAGTGAGAAATGGATTATAGCGTCTGCATCTTTTAATAAATCGGTGAAGTAATCAAGGTATTGCCCCACATTAATAGCCGACGTATGAGCGAGCTTACCGGTTTTTTCGGTGTACGCGAATAAGTCTTCACCCTTAACCTCGCCATCTTTCTTTTCTTCTTCCCCGATGACGACAGTGAAGGGAACAATATGGACATCGAATTCCTTTTGTAAGGGTTTCGATAAATCGACAGTTGATTCAGCTGAGAGAATAATCTTCATAAATGACTCCTAATTTCCTTTTGATTATAGATTGATTTGTAAACATTAAAAAGAAGAAAATATAGCTGGTATCTAGTATTTGATACGAGGAAAACCATTTTTCAAATTGATATTTGCACTCAACAATTGCAAACAAAATAGTAAAAATAAGCCTTTGTTCGCAGGATGGTTTATGGGGTTCATATTTTTAGTCTTTCCAAAGATAATTTATTACTAAAATGGTTGTTGGCATTCCAATAATTTGTATATCAAATTTCAGCGAAGGCTCTACAATTATTGAGGCATTATGAATTCTAAAAGTGAATGCCCATCCTTTATCTAAATATAATTCAAGAGTGTTATTGCTATTAGGTTTTAAATTAAAATCAATGATTCTAGTAGGTAACTCAACGATTGGTATACTTCGGGCGGGTTTCTGTTTTTTGCTAGGTTTATTCAGTGTGCCATACATATTAAATGATTCAACTTCAGTATATCTTTTTGCATCCACACTGATAATTTTATAAAAATCGTATTCGCCTAAAAGATATTGAACCATTTTCCTGGGAAGCATAGGTTCTTTCTTAGCATTACGCTTTATTTCATCCATAAAAGCCCTTAAAAGGGGAACATAAACATTTTCTTCTTTTCCAGGAATCTGCTTCCATTCAGTTTGATTATTTTTCTCCAACTCTAAATAATCAAAGATAGTTGCAACGGCATTCCAATAACTTGACGAACAAGGATCTTTAAACCATTTAGCTCCAAAATCTAATGTTCTTGCTAATCTACTATGCTTAACAGCAAAATGGTTGTGTTTAAGACTTAAACCTATTTCCCAAGAAATATTAGGGCGAGAAATAACAATATCTCGCACATCCCCTTCTTCTCCTTTGGCATCCAATTGAAGTTCTAAATGAATGGGCTCAGAATCTTTCTCAAAAATAAGTGGCTCTAAACTAAAAATAACTTCGGAAGCAACGCTAGCGCTTTTTTGCAAACTGTTTCTCAAAGAGTTATCTAAAGAAACCCATGCATTTTTTGCAGCCAAATAACTTGAATTTTCTCAATTTTAGCCTTACGGGTTTTAGAGATATCATCTAATAAGGAATGAATGCAGGCATATTCAAATGCTCTGCCTTGATCATTACTCTTTGTACTCATTAGTTTGCAATAGTTGTTTCTTTATAGCGTACGCAATTTCGTATGTCAAATTTGCTGGGACAGCATTAACAATCGTCTTATAAGCCATATCAAGATTGTCATATATGAAAACGAAACTATCTGGGAAGCCTTGAACTCTAGCAATTTCTCTAATGGTCATTCGACGATATTGATTCTCATAGCCTGGCACAAACCTCATTTTATTAAGATCAACTTTTTCCATTTTTGGCGTTGAAGGATGAAGCTGGCATTGTCTTCCCGTAGCTTGAACAGTAAAAGCCTGTTCATCCCACGACTTAACGCGATTTCTACTCATAAAAATAGTAGAGTAATTGCCACTAAAATATTCATTATTGTTTATAGCATTAGGATTATGATAATTTTTAGGATTAGCAGGTACAGCGGTGTCTTTTAAATCCCAAATGATGTCTCTCAATGTAAGTTTTTTCTTGTCATCTTTAGTTAATCCTTCAGGAAATTTGAAGGATATATTTAAATCTTTTCTAAAGCCGATATAAAAAACTCTTTCTCTTAATTGCGCAACACCATAATCAGCAGCATTAACAAGATTTAAAGTGACATTGTTGCCACATTCATCGAACATTTTTAAGATGTTTTGAACTGCCTCAGAATGACGATTGGCTAGCATTCCACTAACATTTTCAGCTAAGAAAATTTAGGCTGCACCTTTTTAAATATTCTAATGTACTCAAAGAGTAGCTTGCCTCTATCATCTTCAATGCCTCTTAGGCTTCCTGCCTCCGACCAAGACTGACAAGGAGGACCACCGATAATCCCATCTACATCAGTAGGAAAATCATTTTCAGATATATTTCGTATATCTCCTTCGATTAATTTTGTCTTCGGATGGTTAGCCTTATAAGTAGCCCATATTTCTTTATCAAATTCGTTCGCAATAGGTATTTCAAATCCCGCTTTTTCAAAGCCAAGATCAAGCCCACCGCAACCACTAAATAAACTAATAACTTTCATAAAATTCTGCTTGAAAATAGTAGCATGCTAGAGCTTATTATCCAATTTAATCAATTCTTAAATTTTTCAATTTTTAGGTTAACATTCAGCCAAAAATATTGCTTAAAAGAAGTTACCAATAGCTAGAAAATTATTGGCTAATAATGAATGTTTTGCATTAGTCAACACGTCTTCTATTGAATACTCAAAAATCATAAATATTCAAATTAGTCTTTCAGGATGTTGGCATTCTGTTCGCAATATTCTTGAACCTTTTTAACCCAAGCTCCATACCAATACCACTTGTCGGAAATGCGCACTCCATAATTAAATTTTGGATTTTTAGCATCCTGCGACTTCCATAAAACTGTGTGTTTATTTATTGAAAATTTGCAATACCCCTTCTTTCTCATCAAATTTACAATGTCTTTGGGCAAATACTTCGGCTTTTCTGTTTCTTTTATGACTCGAGGTATACTTTCGTTTTCAAAATTTTCTGAATCACTTTTGATAAAATTTATAATCTGATCAGCATTTTTACCATTTTTCGCACATAACGGAACAAATCTCACTCTATAAGCATAATTAAGGCTTTCTAAAGCCTCTTTTGAAAGCTCATTTTCAAAATTAACGACAAAATTTTTAACATTTGACGAGATATAGGGGTTGTTCTTTAGTACATCTTTTTGTTCTGGACTTAGAGGCGAGAATTGAATTACAAGAGGCAACGTTTTACTGAGTTTATATTTTTCGCCAAATAATATCCCGATATAGTGATCAAAATTAATTGCACACGCTTGTAATTTTGAACATATAAATTCGTCAATCTTATCGGTCATTCTATGTTCAATTTCATGCCGAATCCCTATGAGAAAGCGTAAATTTGTTTTTGTAGCATCATCTAAAGGACAATTCCCATCATCAAGACATCTTCCGAGTTCCCAATATTTATAAGCTTTGCTTTTTGTCCTACTAAAAACTTTCTTTTTCCCAATAATTGTGTAATAACGATAATCGATGTGTTTACTTCTAAAATATGCATGAAGCATATAAGTCCATGCAATAACTGCAAGAGTGATAAATGTTTCCGATTTAAAAGTGATTTGGGGGTTATTATAGATTTGCACAGCCGCAAGCATTGCTTCAGTTGCGTTTTTAAGTAGCTCAACTTTTATTGATTTTACTCGTCTTTTACCACCCATCATTGCACCCTTTCAAATATATGTCCCACTCCCAAATAAATAGCTAAAAACATAACGAAATTTATACATCGTCTAAATAATAAACTATTTCATCTTTACATTGCAATGATGTTTAATTAGCCGCTAAGCAAGAAAGTTATTGTAACTTTTTGATATACCCATGCGCTTAATCATTGTCCGCTCTATTTCCTTCAATAGAATTGCTATCATCATTCCCCCTCCCTTTATATGCCATGATTAGTCGGGAAGAACTAAGGACATCCACTACTGAATTGACGTCTTTATTGGTTAAGTTAAAGATGACATTAATCAAACATAAAACAAAGCTAATCATAGGAAAGATAAAGAAGGGCAATGAACCATAGCTAAGGCTTTGAATACCAGTAATAAATAAAGCTGGTAAGACTACGATAAAGAAGAAGTTAATAAAGGTTAAAATATCTCTAATCACTAGCTGATAGGCCTTAACTTTTTCTTCTCTTTTATCAATCAATATCACTTCATTAATCTTCTTACCTATCGTCTGTCCATTCTTAATAAAGATGGGCGATATTACAAAGATTAAGACAAAAGAAACGGTATAAGAGATAGTTAAGACAAGATTATTGATATTAACTAGCTTTAAATACGCTTTATCATAAGCCTGATAAAAAGCTAAATAACTAGGCAATGATCTAAAGATATTAATCGAATTCATAAAGACATCATTAAAGATGGTTTTAACAGTGTTATAAGAAGGACAAGGTTCTTTAGTATCCGTAAACAAATGATTAAAAATATCGATAGCCACTTCACTCTTAAACGACGGATAATCCCTACTAAAATCATAGATATCTTCTGCATTATCTTGTTGTTTTAATAATTTGACATAGCTAATCTTTTTATCTTCGATATCGGTTTTTCCGTCATATCCGTCAAGGAAATAGAGATAGAAATACGCTAGAGGGTCATTATCAAAATCAGCGATAACGGTACATTGAAGCTTTTCTTCAATCGACGATGAACTAATATCTGCTTCATTAAAGGAAGCTTCATCTAAGGTATAAGAAAGAAGGATATTAGAACAAAGATAATCATTAAAAAGTTCTTCGTTAACACTCGCTCCAGTATTGCCGTCTCTATCCGTCAATCCTGCTTGTTTAGCTAGATCCCGCATGCCGTTAGAATTAAGTTCAATAATTTGAACTTGTTCTTGATAATAGGTGGTATTCTGAAAAGCGTAATTCCCGAAAAAGGTAAAAAGAAAAGAACAAAAAATAATCAACAATAGATCAACAAAATCAGAAGTGAATTTCTTGGTAAAAGGAGCTTTATAATCTAAATCAAAGAGATACTTATTCATCGATATAATAATAATACGATAAATGCGAGGTTTTTTACTAGAGATAAGTGACTTCTATTTCGGGATTACTATCAATAAAAGCCTCCACTTCTTCTAAGGTATGAAGAGACGGAATAGCCCCTCTTTTAGTTGTCGTTAACGCTCCCATAGCGTTCCCAAACTTTATCGCTGAAATAATGTCTTTATTGTCCGCTAAAGAACGAGCGAGAGCCCCATTAAAAGAATCCCCCGCTCCGACGGTATCAATCGGTTTAACCTTATAAGAATGAACATGCGCTTTGATAACATCATTAACTAAAATAGCCCCTTTGCTTCCCCAGGTCGTGATAACGTTTTTAACCCCTTGCGTGCAAAGCTTTTTCGAAGCCAAAAGACACTCTTGTAAATTAGTCGTTGGCATATCGGTCAATAAGCCTAACTCATATTCATTGGGGGTTAAATAATCGATATATTTAAGATATTCTTCTTTAATCTTTCTCGCTGGAGCAGGATTAACAATCGTAAGTAACCCATGTTCTTTCGCGAACTTGATGGCTTCTAAGGTCACATCTTCTCGCATTTCAAATTGGGTTAGAAAGATATCGTGCTTAACAATTATGTCTTTAACCTTTTCTAAATCAGTTAAGGTGAACTCTAAATTAGCCCCTAAGATGATGCAGATGCGGTTTTGCCCACTATCTTCGATTTGGACATTTCCGACCCCGGTTGAGGCTTTATCGGTTCTTAAAATATAAGAAGTGTCAATCCCTTCTTCTTTAAATAACTTAAGAAAGTTATCACCAAAAAGATCTTTCCCCACTTCCCCAATCATTGTCACTTTACCTTTTAAACGCTTAATGGCCACGCATTGGTTAGCCCCTTTCCCGCCTAAAAAGGTGGAGAAAGAAGTACCGATGACCGATTCCCCGGCTGAGGGGAATATCGGCATTCTCGCTACTAAATCGGTGACAAAAGAACCGAGGACCACAATCTTTTTCATACTCTTATTTATCGAGTTCTTTCTTTAAACTCTCGCCTAATGCCCCATTCGGATGGAACTTAAAGAAATCTTCCCGGGTGAAGTTATAGCTTTCGGATAGGGTTAACGCTATCGCATCGCCGAGGACTAAGGCTAAGGTAGAAGATACGCTCGGAGCGAGGTTCAATTTATCCGCTTCTTTAAGAGAAGGGTAAATAATCTGATAATCGCAAGACGTCGCTAAGATACTGTCCTTTTTACTAGTAAAGGCGATCAAAGTGCAACCGATGTTTCGCAAGGGTTTAATGTTTTGAACCACTTCTTTGGTCGTCCCACTATTACTGATCAAGATAACGATATCGTTCTTCTCAATCATCCCTAAATCCCCATGGCAAGCTTCAGTTCCATGAACAAAGAAGGATGGTGTTCCAGTACTAGAGAATGTCGCGGCTAATTTTTCCGCAATATGGCCGCTTTTCCCAACCCCTAAGAAGATGACTTTGCCTTTTCTTTTTTTAATGACATCGATGACTTTATAAAGATTGTCGTAATCGAGAGATTTAAACATCACCCCTATCGCATCATATTCTTGCTTAATGACCTTTTCCATTTCGCTATTCATACTTCTCATCCTTCCTATTAAAGACCACTTCATATAAAGAAGTGTTATAGATCGGTGACCACTGCGAGATTTGGAGGTACATCTTTTGTCCATTCCACTTGGTAAACTCAGAATGGACAAAACCACCGTAACAGCTGGGCACCTCTTTACCATTTAAAACGAGCATCGATTCTTTAAATTCTTCGCTTAAGGAAGGACTTAAATAGAACTTCAACCCATCTCTCGTTAATGTCGAAATCACCCATTTATTGAGATACTTATTGAACATAATTGAAGGTTCCCCCGCTTGTTCTTTCACTAAGTAATACGGCGGTAGCTTTAAACCTTCTTTTAAGTTCATAAAGGTATCTTTATCGACTAGTAATTCATATTCATCGAGGTTTTTAAAGTCGTTTTTCTTCACTCTTAATAGTGAGATATAACCAAGTCTTCCTCCGGGTATCGCGAGGAAATAGACATACTCACCATCGATGAAGGGATAGATTTGCCCAAACCGCGGAGAGAGACTTTCTTTAAACTCTAAGCCCTCCACTCTATGGAAGTTATTGAGCTCATCTTCTTTGGCTTTATAGCAGACGTTAGAGGTTACAAACCATTCCCCAGGTTTTCCCCAATAACGGACATGCATCATAAAGATGTAAACATAGCCGTTCAGATAGATGCCACCGGTCGGGATCTTGGTGACTTCTTTCGTATAATCTTTAAAGTTTTCTTCTTTATTTCGGTGATGGAGACCTTGGGCTATCGGTTTAATCATCCCATGCTCATCACACACTACCCCACTGAACCTTAAACCATCTTTTAGGTTCAAAGGTTTTTCGTTATAAGCGATAAAGTTTGAATTCCAATACCCATCGTTCACATCGCGACCGCTGAAAGTGTCACCATAGAGATATAAGAATTTACTAGGGGTCGAAACAACGATCCCTAAGTCCGTCATATTAGCGGACCCCCGTTCTAAAACCTCTTTATTAACTGATTCACGGCCCGTCACATAGCCTAGCCGATGAACATAAGCAATATTTTTATCGAGCGAAAAGGAGTCTTTCGGGGCTTTCGTTACCTTAACAAACAGCTTCCCACTCGAGGGGTAATAACTGATGATAGTATCGGGTGGATATTCATCAGTTTCCACCTCTATCGCTTGAACTTCATATTCATTTAAGCGTTTTAAAGCCGTGCTTAAAGAGCAATGTAAAACGTTGGGTATCGGAAATATCATAATTGATCCTTACTTTAAGATAACTTCCACCAAACTGGTGTTATAAATCGGGGTCCACTGCGAGAGTTGAATATAGATTCTTTGTCCCTCACTATCGGAGATTAAGGGGGTGATAAACCCACCATAGAGCCCGAAATAATCCGAGGCGTTGATAACGGGATAAATATCATCATAGGGCCCGGTAATCTTGTCCGAGGCTAAAAGGACAATCGAACTGCCTTTTAAAGTCGCGACAAGGTATTTATCGAGGTATTCGCTATACATAAGGGAGGGTTCCGCTACAGCGGGATCGCAGACGTAATAGGGTTTGGAGTTAAGTCTTTCCATACCTTCGTCACCTTTAACCCAGGTATCATCCCCCACTAAATATTCGTATTCATCACGGTTCTCAAAGTTATCGGTGGTGACTCTAAACATCACCGCTCCATCGTTTCTCCCACCCGGGATCGATAAGAAATAGATATGTTCCATATCGTTCGGATCTTGATAGGGATAGATTTGTCCAGCGTAATAGAGTTCGTCTTCAGTCCACCTTAAACTCGGTACTTCTACCCATTCGCTATAGGTATCATCAGTGGCTTTTAAGCATTGGTTGTAACTCACTAACCAACTACCCGCTACTCCCCAATAACGGATGGACATATAGAAGATATAAGCTTCTCCGTTTACGCTGATACCACCGGTGGGAATCTTAGTAACTTCCGTTCCGATGTTCTCATAGGTATCTTCTTGGTGAAGCCCTTGGGCGAAAGGCTTAATCGCTCCGATATCGTTGGTGACAACACTATCGAATTGCAGGCCGTCATAGAAGACTTTATCGCTCGTTATCGCCATAAAGTTACTATTCCAGAAGCCTTGCATGTTCGCCCCGCTGAAGGTGTCGCCATATAGGAGCATCATTCTCCCATCGGGGAGCGCAAAGGGAATACCAAGGTCCGTGCCGTACGCTCCAGCGTTAAGCAAAATATCCGCGTTCGGGCTATCAGGTCCGGTCACATAATCGATGACGTTATAGTAATCGACGAGTTCACTATCAATCGCGATAGCACTATCCTGCCTTTTCGCCACTTCGATTTTGACCCGAGAACCTTTGGTGACACTATCGCCCGCTTCTAAATCATCAGCGTACCCAAGGATTCTTCCTTCGATCAGTTCGCTAGTTTTCACTTCCACTTCTTCAAAGAGAACATTCGCCCCAACTTCGAGTTTGGCATCGCTCACTTGCATCCCATATAAATTGGGGAGAGTGAAGGAGTTAGCACTCCCCCCATCATCATTAGAATGGCAAGAAGATAAGCTAAACAGCCCTATGAGGAAGAGAGGAATTAATATCTTCTTACTATTCATAATTACTTACTCACTTTCTTTCCTTTATTTCGGATGAAGAAAATATAGATGAGGACTAGCGCGATAATGACGATAGCCACCCCACCGACCGTTAAGCCGATGATTAAACCAAGGTTATCATTCCCACCATCACTAGGTTCAACTGGTGTAGTTCCATCGGCTAAAACAGTGACGATGATGTCATCAGTTTTCCCGTTACTGGAAGTAACAGTGATTCGCGTGCTGCCTTCTTTTAAAGCGGTGACTTCCCCGGTAGCGCTGACGCTAGCGACAGTCGGATCACTACTTTCCCAGGTTAAGGTCTTATCTTCCGCGTCAGTCGGGGCAATTGTCGCAGTTAACTGGACCTTTTCCCCAACTTTTAACTCTTGGTCACCTTCATTGATGGTGACGCTGGTGACACTAACGGTCGGCGCTTCATCGCTTAAATACCGCATTTCGACGTTATCTAAGTAGAAGTAATCGCCTTCCGCTAAAGGAGTGATGAGCCAACGGACACTGTTCCATTGAACTTTATCCATCGTAACTTGGAAATCGACGGTCACTCTGGTGTAGCCGTTAGCTAAAGCTTCCGTTTTAATCGGGTACGGAATCGTTTCATGACCGCTGGTATTCTTGTACGTGTCATCGAAGCCTAAACGCTTGAAGTCGACGGAATAATACGGGGTATTCGCCCCACCGACGAAACATTGATAGATTTCCATGTAATCTTCGGGGTCTTGACTGATTTCTAATTTATAGTCGTACCGAAGTCTAATTAAATCACCGACCGCGATAGTGTCGGGGGTCATTAAGAACATCGAAGAATAAGCGTGAGTATCAGAAGCATCGCTCCGCCCAATTCTCGCAACTTTGTTTCCGTTATCGTCGACGATTTGTCCTGGGGTATCTAAAGCGACACTTCCCCAAGCCCCTTCAAGCTGGGTTTCACTCATGACGGTTCCGGCATCAAAAGCTTCAAAGTCCCCATTGACGACTTGGTTCTCCCCTTCGTAATAGGTCTTATCAGGATCGAAAACAGAGACATAAGTCGGACGGATACCGATCATATTGAGTTCTAAGGGTGTTGTGCCTTCATATTCCAGTTGCACTTTTTCGGCTTTTCCGTAAACCCCACTAGCGGGTGTGTATTCCGCAGTAAAGAGATTATCTTTGATAGTAGAAGCATCGTCTAAGATACTGATGGTATCTAAGGACATACCTTCACTATCGAGGACGTTAAGGGTTAATTTAGCACCGCTTACGATTTCACTTAAGAAACCGATATCAATTTGATACTTATCTTCATCTAAACCATCGATGACCGCCCCGTAAATCCCATCATTATTGATAGTGACTTTATTGATCCCTAAAGCAGCATTTTGCCCATAGATGCCGTTATCATTCGGGGTCATGGTCAACTGACTATCCGACGAATATTCAAGGAAACCTTCAAAATCCCCGCCGGTGATGATGTTTTCAGTCGTCCCTTCCTTTACTAACGAAAGATTATCGAGATAGATTGTCGCATTACTGACGTTCATCCAAACTTGAAGCGAGTCATAGGTTTGACTGGCATCAAAAGTTCTGACGGTTGTTGCTTTCTTCCACCCATCTTCAAGATCAGTGAAAGTAACATTTTGGTTTTGGTTCGGGTCCATGATGTTCGTCTCTGGGAGCCGATTCCCAAGGGAAGGACACCAGAAAGCAAAGCCGATGTTATCGGTTGTTCCTTCGACTTTATAATCGAAAGAGAAAGTATAAGTCGCTCCGCTTTCGATGGTTAAAAGTTTGAAGAAACTCGAAAAGCCTGCCCCACTAGCTCTCACAATAGTGTTACCATTATCATTGAAGGCAACGGGGGGTATATCCGCACCAATCACGCCAAAACCGGCTACCACACCTTCACTTGGCGCGACACTTGGAAAGACATATTCCCCGGCGCTTAAAGAAAAGTCGCCATTCGGAAATATATTCTCCCCATAGATCAGAGCGGGATCATCGTGAGCGAATGTGAAGGAACTGAGGCTCAGTCCTACCACTAGTGTCGCAACTACTCCCGCTAATTTTTTGAGCTTCTGCATAAGTAATCCTCCTATCTTGCAAAAACTTTCTTTATAAAGGCAACCGCTCCTCGACCGGTAAAATCGTACTCACTTCTTGGCTGGGCTCGTCAAGATAGAAATACGCCGTTGAAGAGACGTCATCGTTCCGGTGGTTATCATGCCCCGTTTCGATTGTCACCTTAAGAGACTTTTTAAAAGTGATGGGATCAAGGATGTGGTAACGGTAATAGGTAATCTTCCCTTTCCAGTTACTCTCCCCACCCAAAATGATTCCATGATATGGAGCGTTATAAACCTGGGTTGGGCACCAAGCGGTATTGAAATAATCTTCTGTGCCAGTCCCTTGAAGAGAGGGAAGTTTTTCTCCGTCGATAAAGATCATATCGTCCCCTTCCCCGGGCCAATCCCAGCTAGTTTCTTTATTGAAGTTATCAATATTTAAATGGCAACCGACGTAATGCCCTCTTCCTTTAACATCTAAGAGAACATAGTTATTTTTTCCGTCAATATTGTTTCCTTCGAATAAAAATTCATGACGCGTTTTATAAACAGAATAATCGAAATCTTTCTTCGGTAATTTTCGATTCCATCTCGCATGGAAATAGAGGATTTCTTCATTGAACTCTCTTTCTTCATAATCGATATAGAAATAGAGCATGAGAGTTTGCTTCCCTTCATTAGTTACTTCGATCTTAGCCGCTTTTTTAAAGGGCATCGGGAAGAAACAGTTAAAACCTTTTCCGTTCTCAGGGGACATCTGGAGAGGTGCACTGACAAAGTTCTTACACATTGCGTGCCCCATCCCAAAGAAATCACCTAAGGGAACTAAAACTTGAGGGACAACAGAGTCTTCCCAATAGATCTTTAAAAGAACCTTTCGTAAGACATCCTTTTCTTCTTTATCCCCTTCATTTAGTTCGGTCATCCAGATATGTTCAATTAGACCGCTGGTATGGACATCAAAGATAGTCTTTGTTTCTCCGGGTTTAATGTAGATTCGGTCATCATTTCCCCCGGTTTTATCGAAAGAGGAAGCCCGTTTTCTTATTCCCTCATTCGGAAGGAAGATATTAGATAAATCATGAGTTTTCATATTACTTGACTCCTGTTAATGCGATGCCGTCACGGATGAAACGTTGGACGATGAAGAAGACGACAACAGCTGGAAGAATCGCGATGAAACTGGCAGCTAGAACCGCTCCATAACCCAAGGTGGAACTATCCCCATACAAGGAATTGATGAGGGTCATGATCTGGGTTAAACCTTTGTGCTCCGTATCGATAGTCAAAGTTGGCCATAAGTAAGAGTTAAAATATCCGATAAAGGTACCTGCTCCCATGATCACCATCGGGGTGATGGAATTTGGGAGATAGATCTTAAAGAAGATTTGGATGCTGTTACAGCCATCCACTCTCGCGGCTTCGTCATAGTCTTTAGGAAAACCTAAATAGAATTGTCTAAAAAAGAAGATGTTATACGCATTAGCGACCCCCGGAATCACTAAGACCCAGATGGTGTTCATCATGTTTAAAGAGCTGACGACCGATATTGATGTTAAGAGAATCGTGATATTTGGGATAAACATCGTCGAGATAATAATCACGAAGAGGGTCTTCTTAAGTGGGAAGTTTAATCTCGCGAAAGCGTAGCCCGCTATCGAGTTAACGAAGAGGGAGAAGGCCATCCCAAGGAAAGCTACTAGTAAGGTCATCCCGAAGCTTTGAAGGAAGTTCACCCCTACTGTCGTGTATTGCAGATAGAACAATCTTGAAAAGTTATCGATCGTCCATACCTGAGGAAAGACATGGAAATCTAAAGAGAAGATTTCTTGCCGTCCCTTAAACATCGAGATAACCATGAAGAATAAGGGGACAAAGAGGAAGAAAAGAACGAGAATGACAATGATATAAAGACCAGTCTTAATCAGAGCGTTATTGATTTGTCTCTGACGATGGGCTTTTGTTCGACTATCGGACTTTGCCATGGACTTTCTCTCCTTTCCTTGCATTGGTTAAATCAAATACAATCGCGTTTATGCCCCCGATGAACAGCATGATTAGGATAGAGGATGCTAAGATTTCGCTTTGGGAAACGTTACCGTTAGCTCTCGCGTGGATGAGGTACAAAACCGGCGTCATCGTGGCGTTCACCGGTTGACCATTAGTCATGATCATCGGGATTTCAAACATCTGAAGATTAGCGGTCACCAAGGTGACGATAATCAAGACGAAATAGTTCTTAAGTTGCGGTAAAACGATATACCAAGTGGTCTTAAAGAACCCCGCTCCATCCACTTCCGCGGCTTCGTAATAATCCTTAGGAATATTGATTAAACCGGAATAGAAGATGAGGGTCGTATAGCCGCAGCCAACCCAGATAGTAGGCACGATAATCGCGACGTACGCCCAGAACTCATTCATCGTGAATGAGATCGGATCAGCATTAAACCAATCGCCTAAAATGCCATTAATTATCCCACCGTTATAATAGGTTAAGAGGGTAAAGATACAGCCGACAACAATCCCGCTAAAGAGATACGGGAGATAAATGATGGTTCTCACAAAGACCCCGAATTTGTTCTTAATCCTCACCAATACATTAGCGAAGATAAACGCTAATAAGACTTGGAGAACCACCACAAATAAGGTCATGATGCATACATTACCTAGCGCCTTAAGAAATTCTTTGTTTTGGAAGACTTTCGCATAGTTTTCAAAACCCGCAAAGACCGCTTCGTTGGGTCCACTTTCAAAATAGAAGAAGGACCGGTAAAGGGACATGAATAAGGGAGTGATGACAAAGATGATAAGGAGGATTAAAGCTGGAGCAATGAGGAGTAGTCCGCAGACTTTCTCCTCCTTTTTCCTATCTTTGGGTAACAAGCGAATCTTCTTCATATTAGATGCTTACTTTCTCGGATTGTTATTAGCTAGGTTGTCTCTCGCGATGATGTTAGTAACTTCGGCGTGGCAGTCCGCTACCGCTTTATCGATATTGGTGCCCATCGCAGCCTCTTCGAGTAAACCTTCGACTGAAACAGAGATATCCCAACTATATATCGGTTCTAAGACCGCTCGGGAAGCGACATAATTAACCACTTCATACCATTCTTTTGGGATTCTCGTTTCCGTCTTTACTTGTTCATCTAAGATAGCTTGAACAGACTTCCGAGGAGAAACTTTGGAATAATAAGCTCTTGTAAAATAATCAACAGTTTGAGCGGTATCTTCAGCGGTTAAGAATTTGATGACTTCCGCGGCTTTTTCAACGTCCTCACATTCGCTAGAAATCACGTAGACCCAGCCACCATTGGTCGCGGTCACTTTGTCTTGATTCCCGTCGAACGTCGGCATGACGGCAAAACCGATATCATCGATTAAATCCGGATATTGGTTAGCGATGCTAGAGATGGACCAGCTTCCGCAGGTGGTCATGACGGCTTTCCCGTCGCAGACATCAAAGACGGATTCCGTATAATCACCGCTGGAAAGAGGAACATAACCATTGCCGTATAGTTGTTGCCAGACTTCCGCTAATTGGCGGTATCCGGGTTCTTGGATTCTTGAGGTTGTCCAGTCATCGGTGATAGCAAGGCCACCCGTCGCCGCGTGCTGCATACCCCAGGTTCCCCAAGCACAAGCGACACCAGTTGGAACACCGAAAGGATAAACATTTCTCTTCCCTTCATTGACCAGGTTAGTTTTGATCGTTTTACATAAATCTAAGAAATCGCTCCACTTGGTGGGAATTTCGGTAGTATTGCCGTAAGTTTGTAATAAATCCTTCCGGTAGGCGATGATGGTCGAAGGCTCCATGACGATGGGGAAACCATAATATTTCCCGTCGTACTTCACCCCTTCCGTCGCGGTGTCCGTTAAATCGTTCCAGATATCATCGCTAAAGTATTCGGTGATATCGATGGCTCTACCCGCTTTGATTTCTTTATATAAGTTTCCGTAGCTGACAGTATAGATGTCCGGAACGCTATCTGATTCATAGGCACCTCTGATTAAATCATCAAAAGAATTTGAATCAATATAGGTTTGGGTAAGTTGAATGCCGTCATTTAAATCGTCATTAAATAACTTTCTTTGATCGATGTTGATACGGTTCTCCCATTCTTCGAAGTCCATCATCCACATCGTGATATTTGTCGCGTTCGCTTCGATTTGTTCACTCTTACTGTCGATGACGATGTCATCGGGCGGTTCACAAGCGGCTAATACCGATAGAGCGCCAGTGATTAAAAGGATAGGTAAAACATAGGATTTCTTCATAAATTTCCTCCATTCTTTCCTTGTCTTTATTATCGATAACAGGGATTCTCATTCCTAGATTAAAAAAGAGGGAAATCATAACAAAAATTTTGTAAACACATATTTGTATGCCCTTACATCGCTATTTTTAATAACTACTTTTTATTTATAACTGTTTTAACCTTCTTATATTCCGTGGGATAACGGCCATCTAAATGATGGAACCATCGTGAGAAGGTCTGCGGCTGATCAAAATTTAAGAGTTCGGAGATTTCTTTAACCGTTTTAAAAGAATATCTAACTAAGTTTTTAGCATAGTTAAGCCTTAACTGGTCGTAATACTTCTTGGGAGTTGTTTTATACGTTTTTCTAAATAATTGGTTTAAGGTCCAACTGGTTAAATTAGTTTTAAGCTCAAAATCTCTGAGGGTTAGATTGGCATCCAAATTTTCCGCCATATAACGGACAAGGAGACTTAAGGTATCGCTTTGTTTTTCTTCTTTGACGTTACTGCTTTCTTCAATGAGGTGAGCGATTAAAACTTTTAATAAGCCTTCAAGATAAAACTCTTTGATAGGACTATCAAAAGTATAAACATCGATGATTTTAAGAATGAGGTCCCTTACTACTGATGGATTTTTAAGATGAATGACATGTGGGAGATTAATCCCATGTTGTTTTAAATAATCTTCCCTAAAATAGGTGAGCTCCACTTCCCTCATATGTTCTTTTCGTTTCATCGAAACCGGAATGATGGGCGATAGTTGATCCTTATTGAAATCAAAGTGGACATGCGGCTGGCAACAATTGGTTTCGTACCAGGTGATTTTATGATGTTCATTGGGTCTAATAAAAACCGCATCATCTTTCTTCACGATACAAGTTTCATCATCGAACTCAATCTTCATCATTCCTTTATCGATAAAGATGATTTCGTGATCGTAAAGGGAACGATCAGCGAAATAATCATAGAGCCACGTATGATACATCGCTAAACGGATATAAGGCTTAAAGTCGAGGTCCATATCTACAAATTAATCTTAACTCTAGTCTTTGACAAGCCCCTTTAAAGCATCCCTATCTCACAAAAAAGGAAATTTAATCATTTATCTAAAAATTTTTCTTAATTCCATTTAAACAAATTTATTAAACTCATATCTTAAACTATGTTTAACGCTTAAAAATGACCTTTTACAATCATTTTATTGTACAAAAAACCATGTTTTTGCAGAGAAATTACGATTTTTGCTTTTTTAAATTTTTAATTGACATTTATTAAGAAAATCTTAAAAAAGAAAGGTGGCAAAGGAGAGATTATGAATAAAAAAGCATTGCTTCTTTTAACGGTTTCGGCCGTTACTGCATTGGTGGCCTGTACTGGTAACCAATCCTCAACTAGCTCGACGAGTGAATCATCAGCATCAACATCGTCGGTTACTTCTTCTACTACTAGTGAAAGTACATCATCATCCTCTACTAGTTCAAAAGTAGAAGAGAAAAAAAGAGTTCACTATCGATGGGGTAACCTATAAACAACTAGAAGATGACGACTTCTTGACGGTCACCAAAATTGCCCCGGAAGATAGAACGGAAATTAATGTTCTTCCGGAAGTTGAAGGAAAAACAGTTAAAGCCCTTTGGCCTAACCTCACTTTCGCGCCAAATAGTACGGTGAAGAAGATTGTCCTTCCCGATACTATCACCACTATTGGTGATTCTCCCTTTAGGTCATACCAAACTGTAGAAGAACTTGTTGTTCCTTTTATTGGATCATCGAAAGACGATAAAGAATCCGTCATCGGTTTCTTTTTTGGGAGAAACGACAAAGACCTTCAAAGTATGGCGCTTGGTACAACTCTTAAGAAAGTTACCGTGTTATCCGGTGATATCAATCCGTACGCTTTCTATTATTTACGAGCGTTAACCGAAGTCACCACCGGTGCATCAATCATCGGGGACTACGCTTTTAATGGATGTGCATCATTAACCACTTTAAATTTAACGGGTGATGTAACATCGATTGGAACGTACGCGTTAAATGGGTGTAGTTCCTTAGTGGATTTTGATCTTCCCACTACTTTAACTGAACTTGGGGAATATGCCTTAGATGGGATCAGCGCTACAACATTAACGATTCCAGCGGGTCTCACGAGTTTTGTCTTTAGAAATACTGTTAACGGCTTAAAGGAATTCAAAGTCGCAGAAGGTAGTACAACGTTTAGTGCGAAAGATGGAGTTCTCTATAACAAAGACCAAAGTGTGTTAGTTTGTTACCCCGCTTATAAAGATGGTGACCACTTCATTGTCCCCACCACTGTTAAAGAAATCGGGGACCGAGGGTTCTTAAACGTTAAGAACTTAAAAACGATTGATCTCGGTCAAATTGAAAAAATTGGGATTGAAGGTTTTAGATATTCAAAATTAACGGAGATTACCCTTCCGTCAACTTGTTTAAAGATTGAGAAGACCGCGTTCAGCGGCATGCCTTCCTTAACTACTTTCAATTTTGCTGAAACTATCGACGGGGATGAACTGGTCCTCAGTGAATTCTTTATGTCATCCAGCGAGGCCATAACATCAATTGTTGTTCCAGAATACGTTAAAGAAATTCCTAACTATGCCTTCTCGAACTGCGAAAGCTTAGAAAGCTTAACCATCAAAGGTGTCTTAAGAAGAGTTGGCCAAACCGCGTTTAGCAGTTTAAATATCAATTCCCTTGAATTAACCTTAGCGAATAATGCGGTCATCGGGGAACGACCTTTTGCGAACTGCAAGAACTTCCAAAACTTAATCCTCCACTTTGAAGAAGGTACGACCCAATACCCGTCCTTAGAAGGGAAAGGTTTTGGAGAAGCCATACCACAGATCACTGTCGATAATGAAGAGATTGCTAATGCTCTAAAAGCCGCGTGGCCCGAGTATAGCGCGTACATCACCCCGGCTAGTAGTGACGCTAAAGACTTTATCATTGAAGATGGGGTTCTTCTTAAATATACCGGCACTAATCCGATTGTTAATATTCCCGATAGTGTCACTAAGATTGGGGATAACGCTCTCGCAAAGTTAACCTTCATTGAACAAGTAACTATTCCTTCTAGTGTTAAGGCATTCGGTTACCGCGTCTTCGATAGCGATACTAATTTATTAAGCATTACCTTCGAGCACGAAACCTTAGATGGTTTTGTGTTTAATGACGGGAAAAATATAACGAACGCTTTAGGATATCAGACGAATCCTCTTCTCCTTTTTGACCATCAAGCGGCTAAAGATCAATTCCTTAGTTTGTCCGGCGTAACGGGTAAGCAGAAGAACACCACCCACTTAACCTCTGATGTAGCGTTTGAAGATAAGGCTATCTATTCCGCTGATGGTAAGAAACTACTTCGGGCCTTGGCAACCGAAAACTATGTCATCAAGGATAGCGTGGAAACCATCGGCCAATACGCTTTATATGACGATAAAGTGATTAAGACCATCGATTTAAATAATGTTACCTATATCGATGATTATGCCTTCTCTGGCGCCACTCTCACCGAAGTCAATTTCGGGGATAAAGTGACCTATGTCGGTAACCAAGCCTTCCAATCTTGTGAAAGCTTAACTTCTATCACCTTCACCGGAGCGACTGCTATCGGCGAATCAGCGTTTTCCGATTGCAATTCGATGAACCACATCGACTTAGGGGATAAGCTTGTCTCTATCGCCTATGGGGCGTTTACCTATGCGACTGATGAAAGTATGGAATACGTTGTTCTCCCCGCTAGCTTAACAAATCTTGATCCGGAAGCTTTCGCGGACTCCATGATTCCTAAAGCCTATTGCAAATTCAGTGAAAGCTACGCGGAAGAAACGTTCGAATACGGCCTAGACTTCGTGGATTACTTCGAAGAAGTGGTCTTCGATTATGTAGGTTAATAAATCTTTGCCTAGCTAATTAAAACAGAGGGCACCCCCTCTGTTTTTTTCTTCCCCTACTATTCAAATGCAGCGTATCTTTGAGCCTCTTCTTCTTGCTTTTGTTCAAGTTTTTCTAAGATTCCCGTTGCCTTATTAAAAATATCTAGTTTCCACTCATTTGAGAGAATCGGGTGATCAGATTTTAATTCCACTCGATCAAAAACTTTAAAAGTGTCCATATATTTATGAATAATTAATGGCGTTCCTGTCAATTGAAGATAATGGTTAATTTTCGTATTTAAATCTTTGGAATACACTTTTAATGTTCTTTGCACATAGAACTTTAAATTGTCCTCACATTTAAGTTCGAGGTAAAAATAGATTCTTTCTTCATTAGTGACCTTCCAACCATTCCACCAGGTAGGGATATCTTTATAGAATCTTAAGGTTCGATGTCGATCCATAAATTCCGAAGTTAATTCCTTGTGCTCTTCCAGGAATCTTTCTTTAAATTCGCTAAAGAAATTATCGAGATCATCATCCATTAAAGTTCACTAATTAATGCTGGGGACAAATAAATTGGCTTCATTTCAATCATTTTGTCATTGGAAATATCTTTTTGAGAAAACAAAATTCTTCTGGAGATTATATGAGAGTATCTCTCAATAAATAAATCTAGTGACTTATGATTCTTAATATTTCCTGATTTTACCTCAATAGGAATGATTTTATTTTTGCTACTTATTAAAAAGTCAATTTCGTAAGGACGTTTGCCGTTTTTTTCATACCAATAATGATAAAATAAATCCCTTCCGTTAGATTTTATAATTTGCGCTAAGGCGTTTTCATATAAATACCCAAAATTAGCTTCTAATTTATCGCTTAACAATTTGTTATAAATATTGCCGTCGATAAAAGTTTTATCATTAAAAAGCATCGTGGTAAATAATCCTATATCGCTTAAATACAATTTAAAATGGCTTAAATCTTTGGTTAAATTAAGCGCAATACTTGGATTAGTTACGTTATAACAAATTAATACTGTTTTTGAATCAATTAAATCAAAAAGCAATTCTAAATCTTTATTAGTGCGTCTTTTATTTACTGCTTTGCTTAAGAAAAATTTTGTATTTTTTAACGCTAATTGACTAGGAATTGAATCATAGATCATCGATAATCTTCCGCTATTATCGATCTTTCTAAAATCAGCTTCATATAATTGAATAATTTCTCTTTTAACGGCATCAATTTCAACAAATGTTTTTTTGTTTAAAAACGCTTCTATCGCCTGCGGCATCC
>ENA-OPIO01000126-OPIO01000126.1-human-gut-metagenome-genome-assembly--contig:-NODE-126-length-29375-cov-2.806719_pt1 | contig 29375 bp, 27 predicted proteins | sample MGYA00241395_ERZ501636 | MGnify/ENA primary metagenome ERZ501636 (study PRJEB25962, sample SAMEA2042198) | human gut metagenome | biome: human gut; feature: human-associated habitat; material: faeces... | reverse complement strand
TTTCCTTGTGTCACGTCTATTGGTGCAAAAAGTTTTTTGAGCATAAAAAGTTCTCCGGAATTTTCCGCTAAATATTTAATCACAAGTAGTAGTGATTGTGAATCTGTTTTTAATAGATTTTCTAAAGTATATTTTTAGGACTTTTGTAGTACATTTTTTTGTAATTAAAAAATAAATTCATGCTTATACTAGAAATGTACTAAATTTCTACTTTTTAATGAAAAAAGTGGGGTTTTACAGACTTTTTTATTAAATGAGATAAAAAATATTTTGATATGCTTAAATATATAATCTTTTTAGTTTCTGATTTTTTGTATAAAAAAAGAAATTCCATAGAATTTCTCCAACGAATAAGAATGCGTTTAGTGAACTAACCGCAGCCATTAAGAATTTATCTTAACCTGTGTCGTCTAAAACAATTAATTCACACATCTATTAATATAATGGGTTTTTTAAATAGTGCAAGTCTAATACATTAAAATTTACAAACAATTTACAATTAAGTTTCTTTGTAAAGAAGTAATTTATATTTCGAGCGAAAGGATGATTTTAAAATGTCGATTATTTTGCTAAAAATATGTTGACATAATGTCAGTAATGGTAATTTAATCATATTTAGAAAGAGAAAAAGTTATGACAAAGTATCAATTACAACTCGTTAAAATTTGCTTAGCAGCATTATTTCTTGCCCTTGGATGGCTTATGCCTTTTTTAACAGGGCAAATTCCTGAATTTGGTAATATGCTTTTACCAATGCACATTCCTGTAATGATTTGTGGATTTGTTTTAGGCCCAGTTTATGGAGCTTTAATTGGATTTATTACTCCATTAACCAGATCTTTAATTTTTGGTATGCCACCTATTTTACCTACAGGTCTTGCCATGTGTTTTGAACTTATGACTTATGGTTTTATTTGTGGTGCTGGATTCTATTTATTAAATAAGTATGTTAAAAAAATCCCTACAATTGCTTCTATTTATATTTCTTTAGTATCAGCAATGATTATTGGTAGATTAATTTGGGGTTTCTTTTATTTTTTATTTAATTTTGCAGTTGCTGATGCAGCACCATTTACTGGAATCTTCTTTGTAACAGAAGCTTTTGTAAATGCTTGGCCAGGAATGATTGTTCAATTAGTTTTAATTCCTGCAATTGTTGAATTATTATATTCTCAAAAGGTTTTACAAAACTTACTACCTGATTATGCAAGAATATTTAAGAAAAAAGGAACTGAAAATACTAATACAGAAAATATCTAGTATTTTATCAAGAAAAGAAAACTGTATTGTTGCTATAGATGGCAACTGTGCAAGTGGAAAATCTACATTGGCTAATGAACTTAGCCAATTTTTTGATACAAGGATTATTCATTTAGATGATTTTTATCTTCCAAGAGGTCAAAAAGACTTGTCTATTTCAAATGATGGAAATATAGATTTAAAAAGATTTAAAGAAGAAATAGTTAATCATCTAAATGAACCTTCTTTAGAATATCGAGTTTTCTCCTGCAAGGAGCAAAAAATTGTTTCAAGCACTATTTTAGACAATAAACAATTAACTATAGTCGAAGGAAGTTATTCTTTAAATCCTTATTTTAATAGATATTATGATCTCTCTATTTTCATGAAAATTGATTCTGAGACACAAATAAAAAGATTAAAAGAAAGAAATAAAGAAAATTATCAAGACTTCATAAACAAATGGGTTGTTTTAGAAAACAAATATAATAACTTTTATCAAATTGAGCAAAAATCAATGTTAGTAATATATAACAATGATTAATTAGTTCCGAATGAAAGTTTTTTTCTTTATATATGAAAAAAATTTTTATAAAAATGTAAATATTATATGTTTCGTATATTGCTTTATAGAAAAATTCTATATATGATTTAAGTAAATGTAAGGGCTTTCATCGTGAAAAAAATATACTTAAATCTTAAAAGATTTGATATACCACAAAGTTTCGGTGGTATAAACAAAGATAAAGAAAACGAAACTTATGGAGCAAAGATAGCTGGAGGAATTGAGAAAATGAATCTTTCTCTTCCAGTTACTATTTATTTTCAAGAGTCTAATCTCTTAAGTGCTTTATCATCCGTTGATAAAGTTAGAATTGGTTGCCAAAGCGTTCATTACCAAGATGTTAGTGTTGGTGGAAACTTTGGTGCTTTTACAACTTTTAGAACCGCTAAAGCAATGAAAGGAATCGGAGTTACTGATACAATCATTGGTCATTGCGAAGAAAGAAATCATTTGAATTACCTTAATCAAACATTTGGCGGTCAAGGCGATATTAATAAGATTCTTAACGAAGAGATTAAAAGAGCACAAGAAGCAGGATTAGATGTTCTTTATTGCATTGGTGAGAAAGCTGAAGAACAAGATAGAAAATATGATGTGCTTAGACATCAATTAGAAGTTGGTCTTGCTGGTACTGATTTATCTAAAGTTACAATTGCTTATGAACCTGTATGGGCAATTGGACCAGGTAAAGTACCTCCAGGAAGAGAGTATATTGAAGATATTGCGAAATTTATTAAAACTGTAGTTAATTGTCCTGTTGTTTATGGCGGCGGATTAAAAATTGAAAACGCTGAAATGATTGCTTCAATTCCTGAAGTAGATGGAGGATTAATTGCATTAACTAAATTTGGAGCCGATTTTGGCTTTACCTTAGAAGATTTTGAAAAAATTGTATTAACTTACGAGAAAGGACTAAAGAAATGAAAGTAAAATTAGAGTATGGAGATGGCCAAGTAAACGTTGAAGTCCCAGAAGGTAGTGACATTTTTGAAACAGGAGTCACAGTCAAAGATCCAGAAGGAATTAAAGACGTTAAAAAAGCTACTCTCGATGCAATTTTACATCCTTTTGATATGAAGCCTATCAGTGAACAAGTTCACAAAGGAAGTAAAATTACAATCGTTTTCCCTGATAAAGTTAAAGGCGGATTCCAAGATGATTCACATCGTAAAACATCCATTCCTCTTATTATTGAAGAGTGTATGAAATATGGTGTTGAAGAAAAAGATATTCTTCTTATCTGCTCCAATGGTTTACATAGAAAGAATAAACCTGAAGAAATTAGAAAAATCTTAGGTGATGAAATTTTTGATCGTTTCTATCCAAAAGGACAAATTATTAACCACGATAGTGAAGATTGGGACCATTTAGTTGATTGTGGAAACGAGCCAAAATATGGTGCAAAAGTTGTTATGAACAAATATGTTTATGATAGCGATGTTTGCTTCTTAATTGGCCACGCTCAAGGTAACCCATACGGTGGATATAGTGGTGGTTATAAACACTGTGCAACCGGTATTTCTAACTGGGAATGTATTTCCTCACATCACTGTCCAGCAGTTATGCATAGACCTGATTTCGTTCCAGTTTCTTCACATTCATTAATGAGAAAGAAATTTGATGCAATCGGCGAGTGGATGGAACACAGTATGGGCAAGAAATTCTTCTGTGTTGATGCTGTTTTAGATTCATTCTCACATCAAATTGCTGTTTATGCTGGTGAAGCCCATAAAGTTCAAGAAGAGAGCTGGAAGATTGCTGATAAGAGAACTTATGTTAAATGGGCAAAGAAAAAATATGATGTTATTATCTTTGGTTTACCAAATGATTTCCAATATGGTACAAGACAAGGTAGAAACCCAATTCTTGTTGAACAAGCTATATCTGCTCAAGTAATTAGACTTAAGAGAGTAATGTCGGATAAACCTGTTATCATTGCTTTATCTCAATGTGATGGTGATTTCGGCGACGAAGAATTCCCAGCAATGAAAGATGTTTATAAATACTTCCAAGAACACGGTAATACTCTCCCTGAAATTGAAGATTACTACAATTCAATGGATGTAAAAAAATATATTGAACTTTACCGTCATCATTATGCATTCCATCCATATCATGCTTTCTCCATGATCTCTTGTGCTCATATCGCTGAAAGAGATTGTAAAGCAGTTTACATCGTTGGTGCTAAAGCTCCAGGAACTGCACGTGAGATGGGTATGAAGACAAGAAGTACAGTTATGGAAGCATTCGAAGATGCTAAGAAATATGTTGGAGATAATCCAAATGTACTTGTTCTCCCAATGACATTTAAGAGACCATCAGTACATCTTTGCATGGAGGATGAAAAATAATGGATGAAAAGATTTTAAAAATTCATGGCGAAGATATCAGAAAAGGAAAAATTCCTGTTGATATCTATAAAGATAAAGAAGGTGCTTTTTCTGGAATGGCTGATATTATGGTTGAAGCCATTAAGGAAAACAATAAACTTGGCAAAAGAACTTTATTTATCTGTCCTCTTGGACCTATCGGACAATATAAATATTTTGCAAAAAGAGTTAATTCTGAAGGGATTTCACTTAAAAACGTTACCTTCATTAACATGGATGAATACATGTTAGATGAAAAGACAATTTGTGGAACAGATTATAAATTGTCATTTAAAAAGACAATGTATGAACTTTGCTACAACAAGATTGACAAAGACTTAATTATGCCAGAGTCACAAAGAATCTTCCCAACACTTGATAATGCAGATTATATTGATCAAGTTATCGAAGATCATGGTGGAGTTGATATTTGTTTTGGTGGAATTGGTATTACAGGTCATATGGCTTTCAATGAACCTCCAGAAGAAGACGATAAAGTTAGCGAAGAAGAATTTATAAATTCAAGAACTAGAGTGGTTAAGATAAGTAGGGAAACCAGAGTTGTTAATTCTTTTGATGATTTCGATGGCGCTTATCCACTTGTTCCTAAATATGCCGTGACGATTGGATTAAAAGAAATCCTTGGAAGCAAAAAAGTGCGATTATTCTGCTTCAGACCATGGCACAAATATGTTGTAAGACGTGCAGCATTCGGAGATTGTTCAATTGACTTCCCTGCTTCATTATTACAAAAACATCCTGATGCTAGGATAGGAATCAGCGAAGAACTCGCTGAGTAGGGAGATATATATGAAGGATAAAAAAAATAACCCTGTCGTTGATTTTTATAAGAATCTAGAGAGGAAATACGATGATTGGAAAGAGCAACGTCATGCTAAAAAAGAGGCAAAACGCATGAATAGTGCTTTTGAAAAAGAAGTTGAATTAGTCGATTTAAATTCTCTTTCTAGACCTTACAACAATCCTGATAAGACAGGAAATATTAAGATTCGTGATTTTTCTGCCTGGGCAAAATGGAAGAATTTACTTGTTGGGCTAATTGCTGTTGTTGCTTTCTTCCTTTTATGGTGGCTTATAACTGCAGTAAATCCAGGTTTAGTATCTTTGATTTCGTCACCATCTGAAGTATGGCAAAGATTTAAAGAGATGGCTATCGACTCCAATATGTTATGGATACATTTGGGGTGGTCATTATCTAGAGTTTTGACCGGATATGCTATTGCTTGTGTATCCTCAATTCTTATTGCTTTCTTGATGGCTTGGTATAAACCATTTAGAGCAGTTGTCGATCCATTTATTCAATTCTTAAGATGTATTCCTCCACTAGCTTATATTGCTATAGTTATTGTCGTCTTAGGAACAGGTGAAGAATCTAAATATTTCGTTATCTGGTTAGCGTGTTTCTTAACCATGACAGTTACTATTTATCAAGGCATTAGAAACGTCGATTTGACATTAATTAAAGCATCATATACATTTGGCGCTAGAGACAAAGACTTATTCGTGGATGTTATGTTGCCTTCAAGTTTTCCATTCATTTTAACAGCTATGAGGCTTGGTGTTGGTGTTGCTTTAACAACATTAATTGCTGCTGAGTTGACTGGTGGTACTTATGGTTTTGGTGCATTTATTAACAACCAAATGAACACTCTTAGAGTCGACTACGCTTTAATGGGTATATTCGTTCTTGGCATTGTTGGTATTATTATGGATAAGATTTTACTTCTTGTAGAAAAGAGAGTAACTCGCTGGAAATAAGGAGATATATATGGATAACAGAAACGATAATGAAGTAGTAATTAAAATAGATCACGTTAGAAAAGTATATACTCCTGAGAATCGTCCAGAAGTTGTAGCTTTAAAAGATGTTGAACTAGAAATTAAGAAGAATGAGTTTATTTGTGTTGTCGGACCTTCTGGCTGCGGGAAAACTACATTGTTGAATATAATTGCTGGCCTTGAAAAACCAACAAGTGGGAAAGCTTATATTTACGGAAGAGAAATTGTTGGTCCTGGACCAGATAGAGGTGTTATTTTCCAACAATACGCTTTATTCCCTTGGTTAACCGTTAAAAAGAATGTCATGTACGGAACTAAATTCATTAAACATTTAGCACCTGTCTTCAAAAAGAATAAAGAAACAGGTGAAATCGAGCTAGTTTACAAAAAAGATGAAAATGGCAATCCAACTAATGAACAAGAAGTTAAATTAGTCAGATACACAAAGGCAGAAAGAGAAGCAATCGCTAGGAAATATATCAAAATGGTTAGACTTGATGCTTTTATGAATTCCTATCCAAAAGAATTATCTGGTGGCATGAAGCAAAGAGTAGCTATCGCAAGAGGATACGCACTTAACTCTGATGTTTTGCTCCTAGATGAGCCATTCGGAGCTCTTGATGCTCAAACTCGTTCTCAGCTTCAAGAAGATTTATTAAAGACTTGGGAAGAGGAAAGAAAGACTTGCTTCTTCATTACACATGATACGGATGAAGCTGTATTACTTGCGACTAAAGTAATTATTATGTCTGCGAGACCTGGAATTGTTAAAGAGATAATACCAATCGACTTACCATTCCCAAGAAGTCAAGCAACCAAATTAGATCCTAAATTTATTGAGTATAGAAACCATATTTGGGATGTCGTTTATAAAATGTATCTTGCACAAGATCAAATTAAATAGGCTTAAACAAAATAAAATTTTGTTAAAAATAAAGGAGTTTATATGAAAAAAGCAAAATTACTTACAGCACTATTCGCCGTAACTTTACTTGGCGGAAGTTTAGCAGCATGCGGCGAAACTGGACCATATACTGTCAAGATGGGTCTTCAAAATAACATGGGCGGTGCCTGTGGACATGCTGCAGTCGTTGAAGGTTTCTTTGATGAATATGAAGTTAATGTTGATCATAAAATCTTAGGTGGACCACAAATTGCACAAAACTTGATTCAAGGTTCCTTAGACGTCGGATTCTTAGGAAATGGTGTTGCTTGGAATTATTTCACAAAAGATTCAAAAATTAAAATTTTCGCAATCGATAACATCACTGATGATGATAGACTTTTAGCTAATCCAAATAGCGATAAAGCAAAAGGGTTAGAAGAAGCTATTGCAAACGTTAAAATGGATAATTATGAAGAATTAGCTGATGCTTTAGCTGGTTCTACAATTGCTTTCGATGGTACAACAACACCTGCAACATTCTTCTCATCTTTAGTAACTGAAATTAACTCTAAGCTTGATGATGCAGATAGAATTTGGTGGACAGATAATACAGGCAAAAAATTGCCAGCTACCGGTATTACTGCTTATAGCGAAGATAGAAAGGTTAATGTTGACAACTCTGTTACAAACGCAAATTTACCAGCTATGATGGGTGGTGATAAATATGATTTCTGCGTTGCCTTCTCTCCATCTGCTTGGACAATTCAAAATACCAATAAGTTTAAAGTTGTTGCAAGAGCATCTACACACTTATCAACTGATAATGTCGTTCCTTCAACTTGGGCTTATAATGTCGATTTTGCTGAAAATCATCCAGAAGAATTTGCAGCTTTCTTAAAAGGCCTTGTTAAAGGTATGGATTTCAGACACGACAATAAGGATAAAACAGCAGCAGATATCGCTGAACTTATGGCTGGCACAATCACTAAAGATTCAATTGATACAGACACTGGTTATTGGCCAACAGCGCAAGATCAATTAGACTATACAAAAACTGATGGTATCGCTTATAAATACGTTGAGAATATTTATAACAACCATAAGTCTGGCGCAAATGCTGATAAAGTAGTTAAAGCAGCTAAAGATGTAGCAGATTTCTCATATTTAAGAACTGCATGTGAAGCCGTTTTAGCTGAATAAGAAAATTAAATTTAAAAGCCCTTAAGAGGAGATGAAAATCTCCTCTTTTTATGTGTGCAAAAATATAAACTGAGTGGATTTTCATATAAGAAAGAGACATGGAACCCATAAAATCGACTCTATAAAATCTAGCGAGGAGAAAATGGTCCTGCTTTTTTAAATTTATAAGATATTTTAAAACCTATATTAATGGCATAGAATAATGACATTAACAAAAAATCCCTGTGTTTTGCAAGGGATTTTTTATATTTAATTAACTTTTCTTAACTTAAGCCAGTGCTATTGAAGACATGATAATTAAATAAATATTAATTATAATAATTGCGACTGTTGTTGCCATATAAACAATTTGCACGCCTTTATTATTCATCTTTTTATTAAACCATGTACCAAGAAGGGAACCGATAATTGAAATAGGGACAAGAATGATTAAGAATATCCACCATGATTGATCAGCAGTAGTAGGAAGTTGATCGATTGTAAATAACGTTACAAATGTTCCATCAATTCCAGCCATTACAATTTTGGCCATTTGAGAGAATATAATTGTAATAAGAGAATTGATTGCAGCTTGTTTCATACTCATTCCGAAGAATAAAAGTAAAACAGCAACGTTAATTGGACCGCCGCCAATTCCTAAGAATGTTGAACAAACTCCTAAGAAAATACCAATAATAATTGTTACGATAAAGTTATTGATATGCATTTGTTTACCTTTTGGTAATAAAAGTTGCATATAAACAAGAACAAAGATTAATAATGCAATTAAAATTGAAGATTGAATGATAATTAAAACATCACCATTTGAAGAATCTTTAACAAATTGGAATAAGAATTGTCCAACAACTCCTCCAATAACTGCGCCAACACCTAAATAGACAGCAGTCTTCCAATTTTCAATTTTACTTTTTGATGCAACATGTCGAATAATGGAAGTTGAAGTACCAAAGACAACGCACATTGTTGAAATCATATTAGTGATTTCAGGGGTTGAGAAATAACCGAAAGCGTCAAGTACAGGTCTAATAATAACCCCGCCACCTATACCTGCAATCGCCCCAATAATAGATGCAATAATAACTACAATTGGAAAAATAAAATAGTAAACCATATTCATATTGTAGACCAAACGAAACTAATATTAAAGAATGTATTATTTATTAATAAATAATACATTTAAAATATTATTAAATAATAATCTTTTTTATGATAAAACTTTCGTTTCATTTGTCAAAACGAAAGTTTTGTAGTATAATCGTAATACGAGGATTTAAAAATGAAAATTAATAAAAGACAAGGGGAGATTGTAGAACTTGTTGATAACGAAAAGCAAGTGACAGTAAAAGAACTATCAGAAAAACTAGGGGTTAGCGAGGTTACTATCAGAAAAGACCTTGATACTTTAAGTGAGTATGGTATTTTAATCCGACATCATGGTTATGCGTTAAAGAAAAATACTGCTGACATTACAAATCGACTTTCGATTAATTATGAAACGAAAAGTAAGATTGCTAGAAAAGCTAATACTTTAATCGGTTTTAATGAAACCATTTTAATCGGTAGTGGCTCAACTTGTGCTTTATTAGCCGAAGAAATAGTTAAAACAAAGCCTAGTGTAACAATAATTACGCATTCAATTTATATTGCGGAGCATGCTTCTAGACTTGGAAACAATAAGATTATTTTACTAGGTGGAGAATATCAAGCCGACGCTCAAGTTATGGTTGGACCTCTCGTTAGATCATCTGTTAGACAATATTACGTTGATAAAATCTTTTTAGGTACTGATGGTTTTATTAAAAACGTGGGCTTTATGGGTAGTGATGTATTAAGAACAGAAGCAGTTAAAAATATGGCTGAAAGCGCAAGAAATATTATTATCATCACTGACTCCTCTAAATTTTCAAAAAGAGGTTTACTTGTTCAATTTTCTCAAAAAGATCCAGCCAGAATTATTACAGATAAAAAATTGCCTGAAGATTATCAAGAATTCTTCAAGGCAATTGGTGTTCCTTTAACTTTAGTAGATTAATTAATCTTCTTTAGTAAAAGTATATTTATATGAGAACGAAGTTTCTTCGTTCTCTTTTAATTTATTAATGGCTTTTCTTTCTTCTAAATAGTTAGATTCGTTTACATAATTTGATATACCCCACCAAGGCTCAATACAAACATATTCGCCTTTGTTTGGGTTAGACCATATGGCAAAATAAGGAGCATTAAATTCATAGGTAATTTTAATAGAATCAAACCCCGTGAAAAGTTCTAGCTTTTCTTCCATACCTTTAAAAACAAACGTATCCCTTTTTTGGAATGATTCTTTCTTTAAATTTGTGCAATTAAGAAGAATACTATCCTGGTTATTTTCGTCAATAAGTCCGCTAATCAAAGGTAAAAATTGATAATCTTTATCAAAGATGACGTTACCAATTTGACTATTTGCTTTAAAACCGGTATGAGATCCATAACTAAAATACATTGTTTTATTATCGTTATTTTTGACCTTAGTTGTAACTTGTAAGGAGTTAGCTATGAGTTCATAAGTTATAAAGAAAGTAAATTTAAAAGGGTATTCTAATAGAGTTTCTTCGTTTGAAGAGAAAGAGAATGTGATTTTACTTTTTTCTTTTCTAAAAACTTCTAAATCATTATTTCTTAGAAAACCATGGCGTGTTTTTAAAATGTAGTTTTGATCTTCATATAAAAATTTTCCTGCTCCAATTAATGGAAAAATTACAACATCTTGAAATGGCCATGAGTCTTTCTCGACTTGATATAACAATTCAGAATTAGTTTCTTTAAAAATAACGGAAGTAAGTAAAGCTCCATGAGGGTTAATACTTACTTTTAAAAATTTGTTTTCTATAATTTCCATATAAAACGCCTCTATGTTTCAAGTGAAACTAGACAGATATTTTATTTCTTATAAAAAGAAAAAAGTATCATATCTATGCTATAATTTTAAAAGAATGAAGGAGTTTTTTAAATAATATGAAAAAAGAATTTAAGAAAATTAAAACTCTATTAGAAGACGGCTATCAAATAGTAGATGTCGCTATTGAAGATGGCAAATTTAAAAGGCTTAAAAAATCTACAAGTGATGATAAAACGTTTGATGGGAAAATAATGATTCCTGGATTTATTGACGAACACACTCATGGAGCAGATGGTTACGATTTTTCAACTTGTAAAACAGTTGAAGAAATGGAAAAAATTCTAAGCTTCTATGTAAAACATGGTGTAACTAGCGTTTTACCAACATTACTTACCGAAAGAGATGAAGTTATTTTTAAACAACTTGAACTTTTGTATCAAGCAAGTTTAAAAAATCCAATTATTAAAGGCGTACATCTTGAAGGGCCTTTCCTTTGTAAAGAATATAAAGGTGCTCAACTTGAAAGTTGTCTTCAAAAACCAACAATTGAAAAATGCAAGATGTTTATGGAAAAATCACATGGTTTATTCAAACTTATGACAATTGCTCCAGAAAACGAAGGTAGTGAAGAAACAATTAAATTTTTAACAGAAAATGGTGTTAGTGTAACATTAGGTCATAGTGCAGCAACTTTTGATGATTGTACAAGAGCCTTAAATAGCGGGGCAAAATGTATGACTCATATGTTTAACGCAATGAAAGGTATTCATCAACATACTCCATCTATTGCTAGTGCTGGATTATATTACGATGATTTTTATACAGAAGTTATCTTAGATGGAATTCATGTTCATAGAGAAATGGTCGAGTTTATTAGAAAAATAAAAGGCAATGATAAAGTAATCGGCATTACTGATTCTTTAATGGCTGCTGGTTTACCTGATGGAAACTATTTTATTGGTGAAACTCCTATCACAGTTAAAAATCACGATTGTGTAATTACTGAAACAGGCGTTAGAGCTGGCTCAACTTTAGATATGAAAAGAGCATTTGATAATGTGAAAAGTTTCTGTAACATAGATGATGTAAACGCAAGTCATATTTGTTCACTGAACTCGGCAAAAATGTTAGGTATCGATGATAAAGTTGGGTCGATTAAAGAAGGCAAAAATGCTGACTTCTTAATTTTGAATGACAAATATGAAATTGAAGAAGTTTATATTAATGGGGAGAAAGTTTTATGAAAAATGTAATTATTGCTCATGGTGGAGCACCAACAGCTGTTATTAACGCTTCTTTATATGGAGCAATTAAAGAGCTAAAAGAAAGTGGATTTGATGGCAAAATCTTTGCTCCAAGATACGGCTCTGATGGATTATATAATGAAGATTTTATTGATTTAACCAATTTAAGCGATCATGATTTAGAAGTTTTAAAACTTACTCCTGGTAGCGCAATAGGATCATCTCGTTTTCCACTTTATGAAAAAGAGTATCGTCATATTGTTGACGTTCTAATTAAACATAATATTGGTTATGTTTTGTTTACCGGTGGAAATGGGACAATGGACACCATTGGTAACATTTATAAATATGCTAAAGAAGCAGGTGTAGAAGTTACCTGTGTTGGTATCCCTAAAACTATCGATAATGATATTGGAGTAACTGACCATGCTCCTGGGTTTGCAAGTTGTGCTAATTATATAGCTCAAACTGTTGCTGATTGTGCTCAAGACGTTAAAGGCTTACCAATACATGTATCAGTTATTGAAGTAATGGGTAGAAATGCTGGTTGGCTTGCTGCAAGTAGTGCTTTAGCTAGAAAGAAAACCGGTGATGCTCCTCATTTAATTTATTTTCCAGAAATTCCTTTTGATGAAAATGAATTTATTGAAGACGTTAAAAAAGCTTGGGAAAAAAGACATGGTGTAGTTATTGTTGCAAGCGAAGGTTTAAAATACGCAGATGGAACACCAATTGTTAAACCTATTTTCAAAACAGAAAGAGCTACATATTTTGGAGATGTTTCAACTCACCTTGCCACACTTATTATTGAGAAATTAGGAATTAAAGCTAGAAGTGAAAAACCTGGTTTAATTTGTAGATGTGACCGTGCTTTAGCTTCTAAAGTTGATTTAGAAGAAGCTGTTTTAATGGGAAGAACTGCTATTAAGGCGGCCTTAAATAAAACTAACGGCGTTATGGCTGGTATAAAAAGAGTTTCCACAAAACCATATAAAATTGAACCTATTTTAATCCCAATTGAAAAAGTCATGATGACTGAAGCAACTTTCCCTCTTAAATATATTAAAGATAAGCACGATGTTACTGATGAATTCATTGAGTGGCTTAAACCTTTAGTTGAAGAGACACCTGAAAGCATTTCCTTTTTAGATTAATAGGTTTTCGTAAGAAAAACCTTGCAAAACCTCGTTAAAAATTTAAAAACAGCGTGAAATAAGCGCTGTTTTTGTTTGATGCAAGTAAAATAAAAAGGCGACTTGAGCCACCTTTTTATTAGGAGAAAATGAAAGCCTTATTTTTTATAGATATAATAAGCGTCTCCGATTGAACCAAATTCTACATTAGCGGTAAGAACGATTTCTTTAACAGCTTTTTCCATTAAAGGAATAATATCTTTAAGTTCTCCAGTAATGCCTTTATTAGTTTCGAGTTCGTTAATGTATTCTTTTAAATAGTATCTATATTCAAATGATTCTCTCTTTTCGACAAGAAGAGGATAGATTTTGCTACCTTCTTTCTTTTCTGGATGTGATTCAAACCATTCAAGAATGTTACGTGTTGTAGCAAGTCTAATATCGGTATCCATGTTGATTTTTGAAATTCCGGATGGGATAACTTCTTTTAATTGTTCAATTGGGATACCATGTCCATGGACATTGCCACCTAAAGCATTAATTTCGTTAACAATATATTGTGGAACAAGGCTTGACCCGTGTGAAACTAACACAGCGTCAATCTTTTCATGTAACATATTTTCCATAGTTGCAATAGCAATTTCTTTTCTTAATTTTACGTTATCGCCTTTTACAGCACCATGTTTTGTTCCATAAGAAATAGCTAATAAGTCAACACCAGTTTTCTTTAAGAAGTCAATTGCGGTTAATGGATTAGTATAAGTAGAAGTTTCAGCAAATACATGATCTTCAACACCAGCTAAAACTCCAAGTTCAGCTTCAACAGAAACATCATGTTTGTGAGCGAATTGAACAACTTTTTTAGTTAAAGCAACGTTTTCATCATATTCAAGAGCGCTTCCGTCAATCATAACGCTATTAAATCCGGCTTGAATACAAAGTTTACATGTTTCAAAACTTCTTCCATGATCTAAGTGTAAAGAAACTGGAATGAATGTTTTTTCAGCTAATTTTTTGACATAGCTCGCAATTCTTTTAGCACCAAGTTTCTTTTCTTCCATTGTTCCGTGAATGAAATCTGGATTTCCGCCATAAAAAGCAAGACCTGGTTCAGCAACTTGAATGATTGCAGCACAGCGTAACTCTTCACAAGCTTCAATTATTGCTTTTGCTTGGCAAAGGGCATTAACGTTAAAAGCACCATGAGCAATTTTATGATCACGGGCATATCTTAAAATATCTTTTGATTTTATGTATGGCATCTTTAAGCCTCCTGTAAGCCTATTATCTAATAATAAATAGCAATTATCTATTAAAATTTCGGTTTTGTAGTCGTATTATTAAATTTTAATTTCGTTTAAAATCAAAACTCTTTCATTTGAAAATAAAAACTAAATGTAACCGCGTGATTTTTGAGAAACGAAATTTCAATAAAACAACATTAATATAGATAGGATTAATAAGATTTTGCTTTTTTAAATTAAAAAGAAGATTAATATCTTTGTTTGCTTTGTTAAATTTATTATTTTCATTAGTGCCTGTTTTGCTTCAAAATTAGAGATAACGAAAGAAGAAAATCCATAGGTTCGATCCTTCTATATGACTAAAAGAATGATCGAAGGTAATAAAAAAACACGATATTAATCGTGTTATTCTCAGTCTGGGGCGAAATACCGGGATCGAACCGGTGCATGCTTGGTTCACAGCCAAGTGAGTTAACCACTTCTCCAATTTCGCCAAATGCTATGTAATTATACATTTTAAGCCGGGTTTGTGTCAAATATAATTTTTAGCAAACTAATATTGACAGTGCTAATAAAATAAATATAATAATATTAGCACTCATAGAGCAAGAGTGCTAAAAGGAGGTAACCTAATATGAACGGATATCAAGGACCAGAAGATTATAGCAAAGATGAAAATATTCTTTCAAAGTTTGGAAGAAACATAACTGAGCTTGTTAAAACAAATAAGATTGATCCAGTTATTGGTAGAGATGATGAGATTAGAAAAATCATCACTATTTTAGCTAGAAAAACAAAGAACAATGTAATTTTATTAGGTGAACCAGGTGTTGGTAAAACCGCAATTATTGAAGGTCTAGCTCAAAGAATTGTAAAAAACGATGTTCCTACAACTTTAAAAGATAAAGAGATATTTGAACTTGATATGGGAGCTCTTGTTGCAGGAGCAAAATATCAAGGTGAATTCGAGGAAAGATTAAAAGCTGTTTTAAACAAGATTAAAGAAAGCGACCATAAGATAATCATGTTTATTGATGAGATTCATCTTATTGTTGGAGCTGGTAGGAGCCAAGGTGCTCTTGATGCATCAAATATGTTAAAACCAATGCTTGCTAGAGGAGATATTGATTGTATTGGCGCAACAACACTTAAGGAATATCAAGAATATATAGAAAAAGATAGAGCACTTGAAAGAAGATTCCAACCAGTAATGGTTTATGAACCTACAAAGGAAGATACGCTTTCAATTTTAAGAGGTTTAAAAGCTCGTTTTGAATCGCATCATGGTGTTCATATTACTGATAATGCTCTTGTAGCAGCAGTAAATTATTCATCAAGATATATAACAAATCGTTTTTTGCCTGATAAAGCAATTGATCTAGTTGATGAAGCATGTGCTGAAACAAGAGTGGAAATTGAATCTATGCCAAGTGAATTAGATGATGTTTCTCGTAAGATCAGACAGTTAGAGATTGAAAGACTAGCTTTATCTCAAGAAAAAGATGAACAATCGAAGTTAAGACTTGAAAAATTAGATGCTGAGCTTAATAAACTCAATGATGAAGCGGCTAATTTAACTAAAGAATGGCAAAAAGAAAAGGCTGAAATTAAAGAAGTTAAAGATCTAAAAGCTAAATTAGACGATTTAAACTTCAAACTTCAAAACGCTTTTAATAATGGAGATTATAAAACTGCGAGTGAAATTCAATACAAAGAAATTCCAAATATTCAATCTAGAATAGATTCAATTGAAAAAAGTGAACAAGAGCACAAAATTCTTTCTGATGTAATTACAGAAGAAAATATTGCTTCAATTGTTAGTAAAATGACCAATATTCCAGTTAGTCGAATTACACAAGGTGAAAAAGAAAGAGTTTTAAATCTTGATAAATTGCTTGCTAAAAGAGTTATAGGTCAAGACAAAGCTATTAAACTTATTAGTGATGCAATTATAAGACAAAGAGCAGGAATTAATGACCCACATAGACCAATTGGCAGTTTCTTATTTTTAGGACCTACAGGTGTTGGTAAAACTGAGGTTGCAAAAGCTTTAGCAGAAGCGTTGTTTGATAGCGATCAACATATCATTAGAATTGATATGAGTGAGTACATGGAAAAGTATAGTGTGTCAAGGTTAATTGGTGCTGCTCCTGGTTATATAGGCTATGAAGAAGGTGGTCAATTAACAGAACCTGTGCGTCACAATCCTTATTCTATTGTTCTTTTTGATGAAATCGAAAAAGCTGCACCAGATGTTTTAAATCTTTTATTACAAATTATGGATGATGGAAGATTAACTGATGGTCAAGGGAGACTATGTGATTTCAAAAATACCGTTATTATTATGACTAGTAATATTGGTAGTGAGCAAATTTTAAACGGGCACCCTGAACTAGTTGAAAAAATTTTACATCAAACATTTAAACCTGAATTTTTAAATAGGATTGATGAAACTGTATATTTCAATTCTCTTTCAAAAGAAGTGCAATATAAGATTGTTAATAAGATGCTCAATGATTTAAAGAACAGACTACTTAATGAATACTATGTTGTTGATTTTACTGATAAGGTGAAAGACTATGTTCTTGAAAATGCTTATTCTCCTGAATTTGGTGCTAGACCTTTGAAGAGATTTATTCAACATAATATTGAAACAATTCTAGCAAGACAAATCATTGATCAATCAATTAAAACAGGGAAGAAGTATATTGTCGATTACGATAAAGAAAAAGGAATTTTCATTCAATAGTGAGAGCCACAAATGTGGCTCTTTTAATTTATTTTAGGAAAAAATGTAAAGAATAAAGCATTTTAAATAAACACTTTGGTTTTTCTAAAAACACTGCAAAAGTTAAATAAAAAATCAAATTAGTAAATAAATAGTATGTTATTAGTGCAAGTTTAAGTGACAAACTAGTAGTTAAAACTTTACATTTTCTTTACATTTTAATATCTAATTAATTATAATTTTTGCATGGATTTAAGCCAGATTTTATCTCTCTATGCTGAATTTCCAATGCTAATTATAGCTTCAATTTTAGTATTAGGAGTTATCTTTATTAATGGGTGGACTGACGCTCCTAATGCTATAGCTACCTGTATATCTACACGTTGTATTAAACCTAAGGCTGCAATTTTAATGGCAGCTTTTTTTAATTTCCTAGGCGTGTTAACTATGTTCTTTATATCTAAGCAAACAGCTCAGACTATATCTGATATGGTTGATTTTGGGACAAATTATGCCGTTGCTTTGGATGCTCTGTGCGCTGGAATGATTGGAGTTATCGCCTGGGGTGTTTTGGCTTGGTGGTTTGGAATTCCTAGTAGTGAATCGCACGCATTGATTGCTGGTATTACTGGAGCGGGTCTTGCTGCAATGACGATGGGCTTAGATGCTAAGATCGAGTTTGGACCTTTATCTAGTTGGGCTTTGACAATATATGGATTAGTTCTAAGCTGTTTCTTTGGGTTTTTTGTTGGCTTTGGTTTAACTAAATTGATAGAGGTTTGCTGTCGAAAAGTTAATAGAAATAAGGCTAGACCTTTCTTTAAAAGAGCAGAAGTTGTAAGTGGAGCAGCTATGGCTTACGTCCACGGTGCTCAAGATGGCTTAAAATTTATTGGAGTTTTATTTTTAGCCATTGAATTAGCCGCTAAAGCCAAAGATCCAACAAGCACAGTAGCTTTGTCTAATGATTCAAGTTTATGGTGGTTAGCTATTATTGTTGCTTTAATAATGGGACTAGGAACTTCAATTGGTGGATACAAAATCATTAAAAAAGTTGGAATGGGCATGGCAAATTTAGAGCCATATCAAGGCTTTGTTACTGATACAACCAGTGCTATTGGAATTTTGCTTTCAACACTTTTTGGACTTCCAGTCTCGACAACGCAGGTAAAAACAGTTTCTATACTTGGCGTTGGTGCAACTAGAGGTATAAAAAGAGTTAAATGGTCAATTGCTAAAGAAATGGTTTTAACTTGGCTATGTACTTTCCCTGGATGCGGAATTATAGGTTATATCATTACTTTAATTTTCATAAGTATATTTAGATAGAGGGTTTAACTATGTTTGGTAAAAAGAAAAACAATTATTTTTATGAATCGTTTGAGAATTTGTGCTTATATGCAATAAAAGAAATTGATGTTTTAAAAGAAGGGCTTGCTAATTTTAGTAATGAAACATTAATCGATTTAAAAAACAATGTTCATAAAATTGAGCATGAAGCCGATATTAAGAAAAAAGAAATTGAAGAAAAACTAGCTAAAGAATTTATAACTCCTATTGATAGAGAAGACATTTTTGTTCTTTTAGACAATATTGATGATTTATGTGATGCTATTGAAGAAATTTCTTTTAAACTTTACATTAGAAATTATAAAGAATTGCCAAGCAAGACAATGATTTTTGTTGACCGTAGTAAAGAAGCGGTTGAAGCAGTCTATGAAGTTTTAAAAAACTTTGATCTGATTAACAATAAAGAAGTCATGGATCCTCTGATTAACAAGGTTTTGATGATTGAAGAAGCTGTTGATAAGATTTATGAATACAACGTACATAAATTATATTTAGAAAATAAAGATTATGATTATATTAGACTTGGTGAAAGAGTTTATTCTTATTTTGAATATGTAACCGATAAATGTCGTGATATTTGTAAAACCATTCTTATTATTATGTATAAGAATTTATAAAAAAAGTCAGCAAAACTTAAATTAAATTTAAAAAAAGCCCAACAAATTGCTGGACTTTTTTGTATTAATGATTGAAGAGTTAATTAAAGCTCTTTAACCCATAAACCATGGAGGTTACAGAATTCGTAAACTCTTAATGGTTTCTCATTTTCACCAATTGTGAATGTATATTCAGGGGCATCGGTGTGGGCAAAATCATGTCTACGAACTTCACCATCGGTAACTAAAATAACAAATCCGATATAGTGAGCTTCAGTCATTGGGTGTGGAACACTTCCAACTTGGACATGAACTTTATTTCCTTCGATTGTTACTGCTGGAACATGCTTCTCTAAAGCACCATCGGTAGTGTTTGCTTTAAGTTCAGTCATATCTTCACCACAACATTTTGTTGGGCAGCCATGAGTTCCAGGGAACTTTTCGATGATTTTTCCACATTTTTTGCAAATGAATAATTTAATTTCTTCCATTTATGTTTGTTTCTCCTTTGTCTAATTATATTGTAAGTGTTTTCTAGTTTTTTACCACTGATTTGCTATTATTAATGCATGGGTACTTATAGCGAATTATTGAATGATATTGAGAAACTTAAAAATCCAAAGCTTTCTGAATTCTCAAAAAACATTTTGAATACGCCAATAGAAGTAAAAGGAATATATTCAAAAGATGTTAAAACTTTAATTAAAAAGTATAGGGATATAAATATTAACCATTTTGAATTAGACAAATTTTATGAATTGAATTTTCTATATTTTGCAATTGGTTTACAACAGAAGAAGACTTTAAAAGAACAAGTTGATTTTGTGTTTGAAAATAAAGAACACTTACTTTCTTGGGCCATAACCGATTCAACTTACCAATATTTTAAAGTTAGCGTTTTTGAAAAGACTCTACCAACTATTAAGCTTTTTATTAGCCAAAAAGAAGAATTTTTAATTAGATATGGATATCTGTTTCTTTTTAAGTTTTTAAAAGACACAACTATCTATGACACGATTTTCGGCTTATTCAAAAACAGTGATTTCTTCTATGTCAAAATGGTTGAAGCTTGGATTTTATCTTATCTTTATATTTATGATTCAAAGAAAACTTATGATTATCTTTTTTCTTCAGATATAAGCTTTGATATTAAGAATATGGCAATACGTAAAATTCTTGATTCTTATCGTGTAAATAAAAATGAAAAGGAAAAAGTTAAAGCTTTAAGAACTCTACTTAAAGATAATAAAAAGTAAGCTTAGACTACTTTAAAATTAGTAAAAGTTTTCTTCGTCTTCGACAGGTATTTAGTTTTTAATACTAACCAAATTTTTGGTATAATCTTTTTTGAAAGGTTGGAACTTATGATATATAAAAATAGAGAAGTTTGTAAAGATACTTATTACGTTGGAGCTAGCGACCGTCGTCTTGCTCTTTTTGAAAATATTTATCCATTAACAAATGGAGCAAGTTATAATTCATATATTATTTTAGATGAAAAAACTTGTGTATTAGATGGCGTTGATCATAGTGTTAGAGACATTTATATTGATAAAGTTAAAGCAGCTTTAAATGGCAGAAAACTTGATTATCTTGTCATTCAACATATGGAACCAGACCATGCTTGTTGCTTAAAAGATTTAATTGCTGTTTACCCTGATTTAACAGTTGTTTTAAATAGCAAGACATGGAAAATGTTTCAAAACTTTAACGAAGGTGTTGAAGTTAAAAACGTAAAAATTGTTCAAGAAATGGACACTTTATCCTTAGGCAAACATACTTTAGTCTTCGTTTTTGCCCCTATGGTTCACTGGCCAGAAGTTATGGTCATATATGATGCTTATACTAAGACTTTATTTAGCGCTGATGCTTTTGGTACATTTGGTGCTTTGAGTGGAAATTTATTTGCTGATAGAGTTAAATTTGAAAAAGAATTTGAAGACGAGGCAAGAAGATATTACACAAACATCGTTGGTAAATATGGAACTCAAGTTCAAGCAATTTTAAAGAAAGCATCAACTATTGAAATTGAAACAATTTGTCCTTTACACGGACCAATTTGGAGACAAGATTTGAATTATTTAATTGGTCTTTACGATAAATGGTCAAGATATGAACCTGAAGTAAATGGTGCTTTAATTGTTTATGGTAGTGTTTATGGTCATAGTGAAGTAGCAGCCAATATTATCGCTGATTCTTTATCAGAACTTGGACTTAAAGAAATTGCTCTTTATGATGCTAGCAAAACTGATAAATCATATCTTGTAGCAGAAGCTTTTAAATATTCTCATCTTATTATTTGTGCTTCTACCTACAATATGGGTATTTTTACTCCTGTTGAAGAATTTTTATTAGATTTAAAATATCATAACTTACAAAATAGAAAGTTTGCAGTAGTTGAAAATGGTAGCTGGGCACCAAATAGCGGATCTTTAGTCGTTAAAATATTAAGCGACCTTAAGGACTGGGAACAAATTGGCGATAAGATTACTTTTAAGAGCAGTGTAAAAACTGATGATGCAACAAAACTTTTAGAACTCTCTAAACAAATTTATGATACTATTCCACAAAGAGAAGCTGATGGTAATCCATTATTTAATATTACTTATGGATTATTTACTCTTTCTACCTTTGATGGTAAAAAGCAAAATGCTTGCATTATAAATACTGTTAATCAAGTTGCTAATAATCCAGATAGATTAATGATTTGTGTTAATAAGAGAAATTACACAGCAAGTGTTATTAATCAAACAAAGAAATGTAATATCAGTGTTTTAACTAAACATACACCATTCTCTATTTTTAAACGTTTTGGATTCCAAAGCGGGGCTACAGTTGATAAGTTTCAAGATTTTGAAGATATTAAGCTCGCTAAAAATGGTGTTTGTTATTTAACAAAATACTCTAATGCTTTTATCTCTTTAAATGTTGTTGAAACTCTTGATTTAGGTACTCATTTTGGCTTTATTTGTACAATTGGCGAAAGCAAAACTTTAAACAATGATACAAGTTTAACTTATGAGTATTACATGAATAATATTAAGCCAATTCCACCTAAGACAAATAAGAAAGTAGGATGGATTTGTAAGATTTGTGGATATGTTTATGAAGGTGAAGTTTTACCAAAAGACTTTATTTGTCCAATTTGTAAACATGGTGCAGATGACTTTGAAAAATTAAAATAAGGTGCAAAAATGGAAGATTTTAAAGAAAAATTATCTTTTAATGAATATCAAAGACATGCCTACAATTTAATTAGCGAAGAAGGGAAAAAGGACATGATTACTAATGGTGTCCTTGGACTTGCTGGTGAAAGTGGTGAATGTTGCGATATCGTTAAAAAATATAAATATCAAGGACATGAACTTGATAAGGAACATTTAAAGGATGAACTTGGTGACGTTTTATGGTATGTTGCTGAAACTGCTAGTGGTTTAGGTATTACGCTTGAAGAAGTTGCTCAATATAATCTTGATAAACTTCACAAAAGGTATCATGGTGAAAAGTTCCACAAGGAAGATAGTATTAATCGTACAAAATAATTATGTATTCAAACAAAGAATTTGACGTAATCATTATTGGAGCCGGGGTAATTGGCAGTGCAATCGCTCGCTATTTAACACGCTTCGAAACTAATATTTTAGTTTTAGAAAAACATAACGATGTCGGCGATGAGGCAAGTGGAGCCAATAGCGGCATAGTTCATAGCGGATATGATCCATTACCGGGCACCAATAAGGCCAAATTCAATGTTTTGGGTGCTAAAATGATGAAAAAAGTTTGTGAGGAACTTGATGTTCCTTATCAGAATATTGGGTCACTTACAATTTCTTTTAATGAAGAAGACAATAAAACCTTATTAGACCTTCAAAAAAGAGGTTTTGAAAATGGTGTTGAAACCAAAATTTTAACAAGAGAAGAAACTTTGACTCTTGAGCCAAATCTTTCTAAAGAAGTTTGTGGTGCACTCTTAGCACCAACAGCTGGTATTGTTTCTCCTTTTGAGCTGACGGTTAAATTAATGGAGAATGCTATAGATAATGGAGCAGTTCTCAAATTAAACTCAGAAGTAGCTAAAATCACAAAAATAGATGGATTTTACAAGGTTTTTTGCAAGAATGGCGAAGAATTTATATCTAAATGTATTGTTGATGCTGCCGGCTTATATAGCGATAAAGTAGAAGAATTTGTTGAAAAGTCTAAGTTTAAAATTACACCTAGAAAAGGCGAGTATTTTGTTTTAGATCATTTTGACCCTAATTTTATTAAACATACAATTTTTATGTGTCCTACTAAAGTTGGGAAAGGCGTTCTTATTTCTCAAACAACAAGTGGTAATTACTTAGTTGGACCTAGTAATGACGCTTCTGATGTCGATGATACTTCTACAGATGCGGAGACTTTGAATGTAATTAAGAAAACAGCTTTAAAGATTTGTCCAAGTTTACCATTTAGCGAAAACATTCGACAATTTACAGGAATAAGACCAAATTCTGATTTTAATGATTTTATAATTGAAGAGAGTTCTTCAAATCCTAATTTCTTTATTGTTGGTGGAATTATGTCTCCAGGTTTAGCTTCTTCAGTTGCAATTGGCGAATATGTTTCTGACTTAATAAAGAATAAATTAAATTTATCAGAGAATAAAGCGTTCAATCCAAAAGTTAGAAAACATTGTAGCCTTAAAAAACTTGGAACTATTGAGTTTAATAAATTAATTCAATCTAATCCGCTTTATGGACATCTAATTTGTCGATGCGAAAAGATTAGTGAAGAAGAAATTGTTGATGCGATACATCGAAATTGTGGAGCAAGAACAATAAAAGGTGTTAAAAAGAGGGTTAGACCTGGATTTGGTAAATGCCAAGGGACTTTTTGCGAAGTAGAAGTTGCTAAGATTTTAGCAAGAGAATTAAATACTGATATATCTAATATTTGCTATAGCGAGCTAGGAACTAACGTTGTTTTAGAATCCTTAAAGGGGGCCAAAGATGATAAGTAAGGATTTAATTGTTGTAGGTGGTGGCAGCGCAGGTTTAGCTAGTGCTATTTCTGCTTTTGATAATGGAATAAAGGATATTTTAATTCTTGAAAGAAATGGTGAACTTGGAGGAATTTTAAATCAGTGCATCCACCCTGGCTTTGGTTTACATCATTTTCATGAAGAACTTACTGGTCCTGAATATGCTCGAAAATATATAGATGAGTTGGGTGCACGAAAAATAGACTATTTTTTAAATACGCAAGTAATTTCAATTTCTCGTGATAAGATTGTGACTTTTATTAATAAAGATGGCGTGCAATCAATAAAAGCAAAAGCCATTATTTTCGCGGCAGGATGTAATGAAAGAACAAGAGGCCAAATTTCAACACCAGGTTATAGACCTAAAGGAGTTTATACTGCAGGATTAGCTCAAAGATATTTAAATATTGAGGGACGTTTGGTTGGCAAAAAAGTTTATATTTTAGGTAGTGGTGATATTGGCTTAATTATGGCTCGACGCATGACATTAGAAGGAGCACAAGTTCTTGGTGTTAGTGAAATTATGCCTTACTCTAATGGCTTAAAAAGAAATATTGCTCAATGTTTAAATGATTTTAATATTCCTTTAAGATTATCAAACACTGTAACAAAAATTTATGGTAAAGACAGACTTGAAGGCATTGAAATTAGTGATGTAGACGCCAACTTACAACCAATAAAAGGGACAGAAAAATATATTGAATGTGACACTTTGCTTTTAAGTGTAGGTTTATATCCTTTTAATAGTTTACTTAAAGAAGCTGGTTGTGCTGTAAATAAAGAAAGTAAAGGAAGTCTTGTAGATCAAAATCTTGAAACAAGCATTGAAGGTATTTTTTCGACTGGCAATGTTTTGCATGTTCATGATCTTGTTGATTTTGTTAGTGAAGAAAGTGAAAGGGCTGGAGTTAGTGCAGCCAAATATATTCTAGGCAAAAGAGGAAAAACTATTAATCAAATTGAGGTGACTCACACTCAAAATATTGCCTACGTTATTCCATCTCTAATTAATGCAAGAAGCGACAAAGAAGATATTATCTTTTCGTTTAGGGTTAAGAAGAATATTAAAAAAGCTCAAATCTTATTTAAAAGTCCTGCAAAAACCCTATATTCTTCTGTAAAAACGAATTTAATGCCAGCAGAAATGATAAAGATTAAAGTAAAAGAACTAGAACTTAACGGATACGATAAATTATCTATAGAGGTAATAGAAAATGATTAAAAAACTAACGTGCATTGTATGTCCTAATGGGTGCGAAATTGAAATAGATGGGGATAAGATAAAAGGCTATACATGTAAACGTGGATTAGAGTATGCAAAAGAAGAACTCTTCCACCCTCATAGAATGGTAACCTCTACTGTTAAAATTGCTGACTCTGAAGAAGTTTGTCCTGTTAAAACTTCTTTATCTATACCAAAAGAAAAAATTTTCAATGTAATGAAAGAAATTAATAAAATTTGTTTAAAAAAACCAATTTCTTTTCACCAAGTTGTGATTAAAAATGTGTTAAATTTAGGGGTAGATATTATTACAACTAAGGAGTTCAAATAAGCTTGGCTACAGTTTTAAAGTTTGTTGAAACATTTAAAGATAAGACATTTGCGGAGGTCCCGCTTTGTGAAGCTGATATTATTGTCGGCTCACTTTTTTCTTATGCTTCTTTTGAAAAGACAAAAGAATATGAGAAACATTCTTTATCAAATCACACTTGTAGAGTGTCGGTTTTTAATAAGCCAAAAACACTCAATCAAATGAGTGAAAACTATTTAAATCCTAAGGATTTTAAAAAATTTCTTGAGCCAATCTTATCTTTTAGAAGGTACAAAAATTTACAAATTGGCTATATTAAAAATTTCTTTTCTGAGAAAAGGACAATGCAATTTTTTACTTTTACTATCTTTACTAAAAATTACAATGTCATCTTTTTTAGAGGTACGGATATTTCACTTCTTGGATGGGAAGAAAATTTTAATATGATACTTGAAGATAGAATACCTTCTCAAGTTGCTGCAAAGAAATATGTAAAAGAAATATCGCAGTTAAACACAAGACCAATTATCATTGCTGGACACTCAAAGCGTGGTAATTTAGCCTATTACAGTTACTTTAATAGTAACCAAAATGTTAAGGATAGAATTGCTGCAGTTTATAATTTTGATGGGCCAAGCTTTTTTAAAGACAATTATGATTATTCAGAATTTAATAAGAAACTTTTTAAATTCGTTCCAAATGATGATGTTGTCGGAATTATTTTCGAAAGATCCAATCGATATATTCCAATTTCTACAAAGAAAAAGAGTTTAAGTGCCCACGATTTATTAACACGGAACTTTTCAAAAAAGAGTCAGTATAAAGAGCTAGAAAGAAAGAAAAGTTTAACTTTAACATCAAAGACTTTTCAAATTACTTTAAACATTTGGCTTAATAAATTAACAAAAATCGAGATTAAAGAACTTATTGATTTTATAAGAGGTATAGCGACATGCAATCAAATGAAGGATTTGTTTGCTTTAAAACTTGATATTATTAAAGAGAGAAAAGTATATCTTGATAATATTGCTAATTATGATCAAGATACTAAAGAAAGGCTGAAACAAATTAGTCGTGATTTAGTTAAGACTTTCTTTTCGGTTTTGCTACATACAAAAGACTATAAGTGTAATGGTGAGAAGGTTGAATAATATGAAAGAAAAGTACATTTTAGTAGTTGACCAAGGGACTACATCATCAAGAGCGATTTTATTTAATCATAATGAAGAAATCGTTTACAAGTCACAACAAGAAATAGCTTGTTCATTTCCTTATGATGGTTGGGTTGAGCAAAATGCTTTGGATATTTATTTAAGTGTTTTAAATGTTATTAATGATTTGCTATTAAAAACCAATCTTACTTATGATGACATAGATAGTTTAGGTATTACAAACCAAAGAGAAACAACCATAATTTGGGATAAGAAAACAGGTATGCCGGTTTATAATGCAATTGTTTGGCAATCTAGACAAAGTGCCTATATCTGTGATGAATGGAAAATTTATGAAGAACTTGTTCATAAAAAAACAGGATTAATAATCAACCCATATTTTAGTGCTTCAAAAATTAGATTTATTCTTGATCATATTAAAGATGGTCAAAAAAGAGCTGAAAATGGAGAACTGCTTTTCGGGACAGTTGATACATGGTTAATGTATAAATTGTCGAAAGGCAATATCTTCAAAACTGATTATACAAACGCCAGTCGTACAATGTTTTTTAATATAAACACTTTAACTTATGATGATGAGCTTTTAAAACTTTTTAATATTCCAAAATGTATGCTTCCTGAAGTTTGTCCTTCGTCTTATTTTTATGGAAATGCAACATCATTAAATGAAAATTTAAGAATTAGAGCGATTGCAGGAGATCAACAAGCGGCTTTATTTGGTCAAAACTGTTTTAATGAAGGCGATAGTAAGAATACTTATGGAACCGGCTGCTTCATGCTTATGAACACTGGGAATAAACCGGTATTTAGTGACAATGGTCTAATCACAACAATTGCTTGTTCTTATGATGAAAGAATTTCATATGCTTTAGAAGGAAGTGTTTTTATTGGTGGTGCTTGCGTTCAATGGCTAAGAGACCAAATGAGGATGATTAAAACAGCTGCTGAAAGTGAAAATTACGCAAAACGAGTTAAGGATTCAGATGGCGTTTATGTTGTACCTGCTTTTGTCGGACTTGGAGCTCCTTATTGGGATGATGATTGTAGAGGGGCTGTTTTTGGACTCACTAGAGGAACAACCAAAGAACATTTTATAAATGCAACTTTAAATTCGATTGCTCTTCAGACTAAGGACGTTATCGAAGTAATGGAAAAAGAATCAAATAGAAAAATTGAAGTTTTAAAGGTAGATGGTGGAGCAACAGCTAATGATTATTTAATGCAATATCAAAGCAACATTTTAAATACTAAATTGATGTTGCCTAATTGTTTAGAGACTACGGCTTTAGGAGTTTGCTATTTAGCAGGTCTTAACAGCGGTTATTTTTCTGGGATTGAAGAAATCAAAAGCATTCATAAATATAAGAAAGAATACTTACCTTTAATGAGTGATAAAGAAAGAGAAGATATTGACAAAAAATGGAAAGTAGCCATTCAAGCCACAAGAATGTTCAAATAGATAATTCTGATTTTCAGAAAGCAAATTTATGTAAATGTGCAGACTATGAAAAATATAGCAATTTTTTTCATAGCAACATAAACTTAGAGAAAAAATACGATGCTATTCGTGAATTTTTAATGAATGGAAGTTTAGAAGTTGACTGTTTAGGAGACACAAGACTTCCACTAGAATTAATTAGATACTTTTTTATCGGCTTAGAGAATTATGAAGATTTTAAGAGAACGTATTTGCCAGAAAACTCTTTTTCAATTTATAAAGTCGATTTTATTGATTATTTTCATTTCGGCTCAGAAGTAGTGCCACTTGCGTTAACTCTAGAGCCAATCAACCCTTTACTATTATCTTTATTATATATAAAGCTGATGCACTATTTTCTGGGAAACGGCTTATATTTAAATTCTCTTATATTAATTTCTTTTGATAATTTTGAAGATATGGGCAAAACCAACTCTTTAAATCTTTATTTAATTGAAGAAAAAGCGAGTAAATCAATTTTAAGAACAAAGTGGAGATATTTGAAACAATGTTTTAAAAATGTATTTACTTTTTCTAAAGAAGATTTAGTAAAAGCTGATCGATTTTATTACTTAGCTTGTAGAGAATTTGCGGATTTTTCAATTTGCAAAATGTGCCCATATAAAGATGAATGCAAGCAAAAACAAATAGTAAAATAGACGAATAATTTCAGTAAAGCGCTTACATTTAATTTTATTAAAAAAAGCGAAAAAAACACTTGAAACAACTTACTACTAAGGTATATAGTATTGAAGTTGTCGCGAGTTTTGAGGGCAATTTAAAAACTAAATGTTTATAGAATATATTCTATAAAAAAGTTGAAAAAATTCTTAAAAAACTGATTGACACGATAATATCGCTTTGATATTATTAATAAGCACCTTACGAAAATATTAATTTCGTATTAAGATTGTGAGTAACGATAGGTGCAAGAGTTCTTTG
>ENA-OPIO01000121-OPIO01000121.1-human-gut-metagenome-genome-assembly--contig:-NODE-121-length-29852-cov-5.808236_pt1 | contig 29852 bp, 42 predicted proteins | sample MGYA00241395_ERZ501636 | MGnify/ENA primary metagenome ERZ501636 (study PRJEB25962, sample SAMEA2042198) | human gut metagenome | biome: human gut; feature: human-associated habitat; material: faeces... | reverse complement strand
CGCCGCCAGCAGGGGCACTCTCTTCCAGTCCACAAAGTTTTCCGCGTTGCACAGCACCAGCGCCGCGGCCGCAATCAGCCCGACTACCGCCGGACGCAAGCCCGCAAAAACGGCTTCCACCGACGGCGTATGGCGATATTTTAAAAAGTACCGGCTGACCGCCAGCATCAAAATAAACGAAGGCAGACACACCGCAAAAGTGGCTATTGCCGCGCCCCACACGCTGTCCGCCGCCGTGTAACCCGTATAAGTGGCCAAATTAATCCCCACCGGGCCCGGCGTTACCTGGCTGATGGCTACCACGTCTGTAAATTCGGCGGTGGACAGCCAGCCCTGCTTGTACACCACTTCGTTCTGGATGAACGAAATCATCGCGTACCCGCCGCCGAAGTTAAAGAGGCCGATTTTAAAAAACGTAACGAAAAGCTGCCAATAAATCACCGGGGCCTCCGTTTGCGGCGCATATAGAAAAACCCGCCGATTCCGGCCGCCAGCACGATATACACCGGCGACACTTTCATCAGCCACACCGCCAGCGCGCACAGCACGGGGAACCACGCGGTTTTAAGCGTAATGCCCGCCGTCTTGGCCAGGGTGAACACCGGCACCGCAATTAACGCGACCACCGCCGGCCGCACGCCCATAAACACCCTTTGCACGACGGGATTGGATTGGAAATCACGGAAAAAAAGCGCAATCAACAGGATAATGATAAACGACGGAAGAGCCGCCCCCAGCGAAGCCACCACGCTGCCCGGGAACCTTTTAATTTTGTATCCCGCCAAAATCGCCACGTTAATGGCCATAATGCCGGGTGCGGCCTGGGCGACGGCCACCGAGTCCAAAAACTCTTTGCGGTCCAGCCAGCCGCCTTTATCCACCAGTTCCCGCTCAATAAGCGGCAGCATGGCGTATCCGCCGCCTAAAGTAAACGTGCCGATTTTGGCAAAAATCCAAAATAGAATTAAGTAGAGCTTCATGGTACTTTATATTTTACTATTTAACCGCAAAAGCCATCAGCTCACTTACGCTTACTTTCAGCCCGCGTGCAATTTTGCGCAAATTGAGCAGCGCCAAATTCCGCTCGCCGCGTTCCACGCCGCCCATATAAGTACGGTCCAAACCAATTTCCAGCGCAAAATCCTCCTGGGAGAATCCCGCCTGCTTGCGCAGCTTCCGCACGTGCGCGCCAAAAAGCTTCAAATACTTCCGGTCCGAGGGTGAGTAGGTGTTCTTCATACCTTACAGCATAGCGGTATGATATTTATAAGTACACGGACTATAAGTATCATTTTTGATATAATATTCTATCTTCTACAGGAGGAATTTATGCAAAAAGGATTTACGCTTATAAAGTTATTGGTGGTGGTGCTGATTATGGGCATTTTAGCGTCCGTTGCATGGCCGCAGTACCAGCTGGCCGTGGACAAAAGCCGCCTGGCGGGAGCAATGACGCTGGCGCAATCCTTGCGCAAAGCGCAGGAAGTGTATTATATGGCTAACGGGGCGTATAGTGTGGATTTGGATAATTTTGATATTGATTTATCCAAATCGTGCCAGCGCCCAAGCGAAGGACTGATTAACTGCCATCACTATATGATTGACAATATTTACGGCCCCCTGGGTTATTCCGACGACGTCAACCAAGTGGCTATTTATGTACCTTCCAATCCCGGGCAAACCACCCCCAAAGACGCGCTGATTCACGTCTATTTCGAACACTCCTCCCGCCCCCATGAAATCACCTGTGAGGGTTTGACGGAACGCGGCAAAAAAATATGCCGCGCTTTAGGATACACGGTACTTTAACATTTATCCGTTCCGCTTTCTTCGTCCGCTTTACCGCTTTGGATTTCGGCAAAAAGCCCCGGCAAAACCGGGGCTTTTCTCGTGCTATAAATGAGTTGATTATTCTATCCAGCCTTCTTTTTTGGCGTAATTGACGATGCCCGTGTAAATGCCTTTGGCCATCCGGTCACGCACGGTGCCGTTGGCCAGCCGGGCGCGGTCTTTATTGCTGCTGATATAACCCATCTCCACCAGAATCGCCGGGCTGTTCACGCCTTTTAACACATAGAAATTCGCCTGGCGCACGCTGCTGTTCTGGTTGACGGCAATGCCGATGCCGGGCTGTTTATACACGGCGTTGCGCACATACCCCGCCAGCTTGGAGCTTTCGTTGATATACTCGTTCTTCGCCAGCGACTGCAACAGCGCGTCAACAAAGTTATAATGCACCTCTTCGTACTGCATGGCTTCGTTTTCAAACGCGGCCACTTCGGCGGCTTCTTTGTCGGTGGCTTTTTCAGAGCGGAAATACACCTGAAATCCGTTGGCGTTGCGGTTTTTGGACGCGTTGGTATGCACGGAAACGAATAAATCCGCCTTAAAATTGTTGGACATTTTAGACCGTTCCGACAGCGCGATAAACGTATCCTTTTCGCGCGTGAGCTTTACCTCAAACCCGCCTTTTTTAAGCAGTGCGGCCAGCTCTTTGGCCACGTCCAGGTTCCAGTCTTTTTCGCGGTAGCGGCTGCGCACCGCGCCGGGGTCTTTGCCGCCGTGGCCCGGGTCCACGACAATGCGCATTTTTTTACGCGCGCCGCGTACGGCCAACGGGTTCGGTTCGGCTTTTAAAACAGGCGCGGGCTTCGGCGCCGGATCGGGCGAAGCAGGCGAAATCGCCGCGGGCTTGGCGGGAGCAACGGTCATTTCCTCAAAGCCGTCGTCTTCGGTTAAAACGGAGGGTTTCTCCCCCACCAACGAGGGTCCTTTCACGGCAGACGCCGGTTTGGCCGGCGCGGCGGCAGGCTTGGCGGCCACAGGCGCGGCGGAAGCCAGCATGGGCACGGCCTTTTGCGCACCGGCGCGGAATACCAGCCGGCCGTCCTGTTCGGTAAAGCTCCAGTCTTTGGCTTCTTTGCCTAAAATTACTTTTAAGGTGGCGTCGCTGCGGGTTTGGCGCACGTCCATAGACGCAATATAACTGGTGCGCAGGCGGTAATACAAATCGCGCTTCAGCACGACATTGGGGAACGTAACCACCACGGTATGCTTGTTGGGCTGTTCGGTGCGGAAAGAAACGTCTTTCAAGGCGTCAAAAATAAGCAGGGTGTCTTTGCCGCTGAACTGTTTGTCGGCAAATTCCAGGTTAAAACGCCGCTCTACGTAAAAAGCGCCGTCTTTAAATTCCACATAGCGGTCCACCGCTTCCTGGAACGACGGCAGCAGAAAAAACTCCGCCGGCGCCATCATCTTGCCGCCGTTAATGATAACGGGGGCGGACAGCTTTTGCGGCTGGGCGTTGACGATAATTTCAGCCAGCGGCGCGGTTAAAATGGCGTAAAAACCTTTGGCGGAAACTTTAGCCTGTTTGGACTGCGCAAACAGCTCCACCCCCGCGCCGAATTTGCGCGCGGCTTTTTGCACGTCCACATACGTTACGCCGTTTACGTCCATAGACGCAACGGCCCCTTTATCCCGTCCGGACACGATAAAGCCCGCCTTTCCCTGCGCGTTTGCCGCACCGGAAAAGACGAAGCACAATAAGCCGGACAAAAGAATCCTGCACAAACGTTTCATAAGCGCATAAAGGCGCGCCCGGCCATACTCCCGGGCGCGGTCCGTTTATTACTCCAGAACGATTTTATAATCTTCCCAGGCCAGCTGCGGATCGGCCTGGATTTTGAGCGTGCGGTGAATGTTCTGCTCAATGTCGTTTTGGCGGGCTTTGATGGCGTCGGCCAAAACGGGGTGCAGCACCACCCGCAGACTGCCGCCGGGGCGGCCGCTGGTCAAATCGTAAATTTCCCGCTGGATTTTAATGCGCATGCTCTCGGCGGACAAGACGCGGCCGGACCCGTGGCACTGCGGGCATTCTTCACTGATAAAGCTGCCGGTGCTGGCGCGTTTTCTTTCGCGCGTCATTTCCACCAGGCCCAGGCGCGTAATGGGCAGGATGCGGATTTTGGCGCGGTCCCCGTGTACGGCTTTGGCCAGGGCTTCCACCACGCGGTGGCGGCTGGAGGCTTTGCGCATATCAATAAAGTCAATGACGATAATCCCGCCGATGTTGCGCAGGCGGAGCTGGTGGGCGATTTCGCCGGCGGCTTCAATATTCGTTTGCGTAACGGTTTCTTCCTGCGATTTGTTGCCCGTAAATTTGCCGGTGTTAACGTCAATGGCGCAGAGGGACTCGGCTTCCTGGATGATGATGCTTCCGCCGTTGGGCAGCGGCAGCTTGGTTTTGCGCAGGTTGTCAATTTCCGGTTCAATGTTATACGCTTCAAAAATCGGCGTTTTGCCTTTGTAGAGTTTCACGCGGTCGGCCAAATCCGGGGAGTTCTTTTCCACAAAATCCAGCACGCGTTCGTAATCTTTTTTGCTGTCCAGCAAATAAACTTTGGCGTTTTCGGACAGTACGTCGCGCGCCACCTGAAGCACCGCGTCCATATCTTCGTGCAAAAGGCGCGGCGAGCGGGACGTTTCAAACTTTTTAACGATGGACTGCCACTGGCGGTAGAGGTATTTTACCTCGCGTTCCAGTTCGTCTTTCGTGGCTTCCTCGGCTTCCGTGCGCACAATGCAGCCCATGCCGTCCAAATGTTTGGCGGCCAGGTCCTGCATAATGTCGTTTAATTTATGGCGCGCTTCGGAATCTTCAATGTTTTTAGACACGCCCACAAAACTCTGGTGCGGCGTAAGCACCAAGTAACGACCGGGCAGGGTAACGTCCATCGTCACCTTCATGCCTTTGGTGCTGATGGCGTCTTTTACCACCTGCACCATCACTTCCTGGCCTTTGTGGAGCACTTTATCAATATTTTTCTTGTCTCCGCCCAGCACGTCGGAAATATACAGATAGGCGTTTTTTTCGTAACCGATGTTTAAAAACGCGCTGGAAATGCCGGGCAGTACGTTTTCCACCGTGCCTTTGTAAATGTTCCCCACGATGTTAAGCGAACCGCGGCGTTCCCAAATCAGTTCGTTGACGCGTTCATCTTCCAAAATGGCGATGCGCGTTTCTTCAAAAGACGTGTTTACCAACACTTCAACGGAAGGCTGTCCTTCCAAGTTCTTACTCATAACTAAAATCCTCACTCAGGCCCAAAGGCCTTAAACTTAAATCAGGTAAAGCTTTCCGGCGCTGTCCTGCCAGAAAAGTCCTTCCCGTATAAACGTAAATCCTTCCACCGTAAACAATTCGTCCTGCACCGGGATATCCAGGCCCAGCCACGCGGCGATAAGCGTTTGCGGTTTTATCCATTTTCCATCCACGCCGGCTACCGTCAGGCGCACGGCGCGTTCAGACAAAGTTTCGGCTCCGCGCACATACGGTTTTGCGTCCGCCGCAAACGTAAGGCCGCTGTCCGCGCGGCGCACGACTTCCACGCGCGCGGCGCTAAAAAAATCTTCCGCCGTTTTTTCCGGGGCGTACAGGGCAAAATCACCCTCCACCCGGTACTTGGCCGCGGCGGCCAGGTTCTGCACCGAAGGCAGCGCGTACGGTACGCGCTCCACGCTCACGAGCTCCAAGCCTTTTGGTTTGGCGGCTTCCAGCCCGGCGCGCGTTTCTTCGGCGGAAACGGACGTGCGCAAATAAATATCCAGGTACTCCCGTTCGGCGGTCTGACCGAACGCCGGGGCCGGGCCGTACGCCAGACGCGGCCAATTTTTATTGACCTTTGCCGGCTCAAACGGCAGCCCGCTTGCGAGCACCATTTTTCTCACCGCGTTAAAAACGTTGCCGTGCTCCGGCCCTTTGGACGGCATACGGAACACTATACGCATTTTATAAATTTTTGGCGCGTTTATCATCTTTTTATGCCCGTATGCGGCGCGCGTAAACCGACTGCACCACCCCCAGCGCCCACAAACTGGCCACCAGGTTTGAGCCTCCGTAGGAAATAAACGGCAGCGGAATGCCCGCCACCGGCACAATGCCGATCAGCATCCCGAAGTTGACCAGCATATACGTAAAGAACATCCCGAATATGCCGGCGCAGACCAAATATCCGTAGCGGTCGCTGGAACTGTACGCCACCATAATAATCCGCCACAAAATCAGCAGGTACAGCCCCAGCACGAGGAGCGTCCCCCACAGGCCGAGTTCTTCGCCCACTACGGCCAAAATAAAATCGGTATGTTTTTCCGGCACGAACCCCAGGCGCGACTGCGTGCCCGAAAACAGCCCGGAGCCGAACACTCCCCCCGCGCCCATGGCAATCTGCGCCTGCAGGACGTTGTATCCCGCGCCCTGCGGGTCCGACCGGGGGGCGAGGAAGGTTTCCACGCGCTTGCGCTGGTGGGGCTTCATCTGGTGGTCCACAAAAATCCCACCGAACAGCCCCGCCAAAACGACCAGCGTGGCCAGCACAAAATAAACCGGCGGCAGAAAGATGCGCAGCTGTTTAAAAAACCACCACGACCCGTATCCCAAAAGCGTTACCAGCACCGAAAAACCCGCCATATACCAGCCGTTGTGCGCCAGCTGGTAAAAAGCGTTTACCAGCCAATAATCCAGCAAATTCGGGTGCAGGTAGATGTACGTCCACGCCACGGTAAAAAACCCCGCCACGCCCGCAAAAAGCCCGATTAACCCCAGGTAAAACACATTCACCCCGGTGCAGTAAAGCAAAATCAGAATCGCCGGGAACGTAACCACGACGGAGGAAAAGTCCGGCTGCATCATAATGAGCCCGAATATGGGCACCAGCAGCGCACCCAGGCCGAACAGGGTGGACACATCCCGTATGCGCCGGCCGCGCCGGTCCAGAAACGCGGCGGCCACGAGCAGCGTGCAGACGCGGCAGATTTCGGACGGTTGCATGGAGAAAAACGGCAGCACGAACCACGAACGGGACCCGCGCTGATAGGAGCCGAACAACAGTACCCCCACCAGCAGAAGCAGAATAAACCCGTATAAGAACTTCCACTGTTCATCAAAAATCTGGTAGTTAAAACTCCAACCCACAAAAAACGCCAGCGCGCCGATGGGCAGCGCCACCAAATGCGTACGCACCACGGGGTTGGAAAGCGACAGGCTGTTCACCGCCGACATAATGCACAAAGCTCCCAGCACGACAAGGCCGATCATCGCGCCGAAAAGAAGGTAATCCATCCGGCTTCGGCCGGACCCTTGGGTCAAATTTCTAAATGCCGCCATTTTGTTCTCCGGCTGTTAAAAGTTCATCGTAATCTTCGTCCGGCCGCACGGGCGCCTGGGGCGCGGCGGCTTTTTTCGGCGCGGGTTTTTCAATGTCAAAATACGCTTCCAGCATGGAGCGCGCAATCGGCCCGGCCGCGGAACTGCCGCCTTTGCCGAATTCCACAAATACCGCGAGCGCGATGGAAGGCTCTTCGCCTTCCTGCCCGGCAAACGCCATAAACCAGCCGTGGTCATCCCCGTGCGGGTTTTGGGCCGTGCCGGTTTTGCCGTACACGTCCAGCCCCTTTATTTTGGCCCGGCGGGCGGTGCCGTCGTCCACGGTGTGTTTCAAAGCTTTAAACAGCAAATCATACGTCTGGGGTTTTAATTCGGCTTTTTGCAAAATTTCCGTTTGGCCGACAATCTCGGTCTTACCTGTCTGGTTGCTGACGATTTTTTCCACATAATACGGGCGGTAGACATTGCCCCGGCTCGCCACCGCCGCCGCAAACTGCGCCAGCTTAATAGGCGTAACCAGCAGCTCGCCCTGGCCGATGGACAGATTCAGCGTATCCCCGATAAACCAATAGGTTTTGTTGCGCGCGCGGCGCGTGGGACCGTAGAGGTTGCCGGCTTTTTCGCCGGGCAGATCAATGCCCGTCTGGCGGCCGAACATAAACAAACGCTGTATGCGCTCAATGGAGGCCGCGCCGATTTGGGCGGCTACCGTGTAAAAGTATACGTCGCAGGAATTGCTCATCCCGTCAAAAAAATCCACCGGGCCGTGGCGGCTCCAGCATTTAAACACGCGCGGGCCGGAATCGTAATGGCCGGGACAGTTGATTTTGTGGTTTACGTCAATGTGTCCGTCTTCCAGCGCGGCGGCCGCCGTGATGATTTTAAACGTGGAGGCCGGCGGATAAATACCCTGGATGGCGAGGTTGTATTCGTTGATTTTTTTGGAAGTTTTGGAATTGTCTTCGTCACTGTACTGCACGAAGATATTGGGGTCGTACGCGGGCGCGCTCGCCAGCGCCAACACCGCGCCCGTGCGCGGGTCAATCGCCACGGCGGCCCCGCGGCCCGTGTTGGAATTTTTAAGTCCTTCCTCCGCCGCCTGCTGGAGTTTGAAATCAAGCGTTAAATATACGTCGCTTCCGGCGGCCCATTTTTTATCCTGAATAATGCTTTTGACGCGGCCCCGGTAGTCCACTTCCAGATATACGCCGCCGTCCGCGCCTTTTAATTCTTTTTCAAATTTTTTCTCAATGCCGTTTTTACCCAGCTTGGAGTTTAAGCGGTAGCCTAAACGCGGGTCGCGGTTGCGCCATTCGCGGTCGTCCATACTGCCGATATAGCCCAGCAAATGGCTGGCAAGGCCGCCGTAAGGATAACTGCGCTTGGTTTCTTCAATCAGGTATACGCCGGGATAATACAGCTGCAGCTCCTGTAGGGCCACCGTGCTTTTGGTGGACAGGTTTTCCGCCAACACCGTCGCTTTGCCGCTTTTGGCGCCTTCTTCCAGCTTAGCCAGCACGTCTTCCGGCTTCATTTTTAAACGCGGCGCAAAGTCGCGCGCCAATTGGCCAAGGTATTCCGGGTCTTTGTTACCGGCGCCCAGATAGTAAAAGCTAAAGGATGGTTCGTTGGAAGCGATGGCCACGCCGTCTGCGGTGAAAACGCGCCCGCGCGGCGCGGTTTGGAAAATGACCTGCGTGCGGTTGCGCTCGGCCATCTGCTGATACGCGTGGTGACGCAGCACCTGGATGTCCACCAGGCGAAGCGCAATCACGGCGCCCGCCGCGGCGGCCAGCACCATCATCACCTTTAAACGCGCATTAAAAAAAAGCTTGGTAACGGCCATTTTTCATCCCGCAGGCTTTTTATACCGGCCTGCATACGGCGCCTTTGCCCAGCGTCCGGCGCACCAGCCAAAATACGCCCGGCGCCAACAGCGCGCTCACTACCGCGCCGCCGAGCAAACTCCACAGTCCGGGCCACACCACCGCGGACGCAAACCACCAAATCAGCACGCTGTTCAGCGCGCCGACTAAAAACGTCAGGCCGAACACGGTAAGCATTTGCGGGAAAATACCGTCAAAATCAAACCGTTCGGACAAGCCGTACACCACGCAGGCGGCCACGGTGAACGTAAACGCGTTGTTGCCGAAAAGCTTGGTGCCGAAAAAATCCAAAAAGAGCCCGCAGACAAACGCCGCCGGATAACCGCAGACCGGTTTTAATACGGCGCAGAACGCCACCGCAAACACCAGCATCATATTCACGCCCATCCCCCAAAGCGAAAAACCGGAAGCAAACGCCCAGTGAAAAACCGTAGCCAGCACAAACAGAAAAACCAGTTTCACAAAACTCCACATAAATTATCTCCCGCCCCCGTCGTCCGAAATTACGAACACTTCTTTTACCGCCGCGGAACGCACCTGCGGCTCCACATTGACGGTAAGCGCCGTCTGGAAGCTTTCGTCTTCCCGCACGCCGCTCACTTCGCCCACCAAAATTCCCGCGGGGAAAATACTGCTGGTGGCGGCGGTAAACACTTTATCGCCTTTTTCCACCTGCGTCAGCAGCGGAATATATTTAATGCGCACGGGACGCGGCCCGTTGCCCGTCAGCAGGCCTTCTTCCTGCCCGCGCTCCAGATATACGGCGGCCGAAAAATCCTCGTCCCGCACCAAAAGCACCTTGGAGGTGTTTTCCGTCGTCTCCACCACTACACCCGCCAGCGCCTCTTTGCCTTCTTCCATAGAAATCACCGCGCTGCGCTCGCGGATGCCGTCCTTGAGCCCTTTATCAATAATTACGGTATTCCACTGCGTCGGCTCCCGGTAGGCCACTTTCGCCCATACGCCTTTCCAGCGGCGCGCGGCTTTTAAGTTTAAAATTTCGCTCAGGCGGCCGTTCTCGTCCAAAATGGCTTCCGCCTGCGAGGCAAGCAGTTTGGTCATCTCAATTTCTTGTTTGAGTTCGCGGTTTTCACGGTGGGCGTCCAGCAATTCCCGGACGGTTTCGTACACATTCTCGGCGTATTTCGTCGTGCCGTGCGCCAGGCGCACCTGCGGGATAAACACATACGCCAGCACCGCTTTGACGGAAGACACAAACCCTTCCAGCGGCAGAATCATTAACAAAAATGAAAGCAGTAAAAACGTTACCGGCAGCAAAAAGCGTCTGCGCGTGCCGGGCGCGCGTTTTTTGGAAGACTTGGTTTTAATGGATAACATATACTAAAAATTCACGCCGTGCCGGCCGGGCGCGGGGCCGCCGGAACGTTCAAATCGGGTCATGCGGGCCGGGGCCCGCCGCGCGGCCCCGCAACCGCCGGGCCGGTAATAAAAGATAAAAAAACAAAAAGCGGACACGGTCCCTGTAAAAGAACTGTGTCCGCTCTAAATTTTTCAGCAGCCGAAACTAGAAAGATTTACCGCGGGAGCCGAAGAAGCGGGACCCTTTTTCGTTCAACTGTTCCAAAAACTTGCCCGTGCCCAGGGCCACGCAGCTAAGCGGGTCCGCGGCGCGGTGAACGGGAATGTCCGTTTCCTTGCGGATAAGCTCGGTAATGCCTCTTAACAGGCTGCCGCCGCCGGCCACAACCAGGCCTCTGTCCACCAGGTCCGCGGCCAGTTCGGGCGGAGTTTCCTCCAGGGTGCTCTTGATGACGTCAATGATAAGGCGCACCGGCTCCATCAGAGCCTGACGGATTTCTTCCGAAGTTACCGTCAGCGTGCGGGGCAGACCTTGCGTCTGGTCGCGCCCTTTCACTTCCATGGATTTTTCTTCCTTTAACGGATAGACGGAACCCAAATTGATTTTTACTTCCTCAGCCGTCGTTTCACCGATGATGAGGTTGTATTTTTTGCGGAAATACTGCACAATGCATTCCGTCAGTTCGTCGCCGGCCACGTCAATGGATTTGGCGACCACCATCCCCCCCAGGGAGATGACGGCCACTTCCGTCGTGCCGCCGCCGATGTCCACAATCATGCTGGCGTGGGGTTCCGCAATCGGCAAATCGGCGCCCATGGCCGAAGCCATGGGCTCTTCTATCAAATAGACCTCGCGCGCACCCGCCTGGCGGGCGGCGTCATCCACCGCGCGTCTTTCAACGCCGGTAATGTCCGAGGGAATGCCGCTGACAATTCTGGGACGTAACAGACTGCTTCTGCTGTGAACCTTGCGGATGAAGTAACGAATCATTTCCTGCGTAACTTCAAAGTCCGCAATCACGCCGTTCTTCATCGGGCGCACGGCCACAATGTTAGCGGGGGTTCTGCCAAGCATCTGCTTGGCTTTGGCGCCTACGGCCTTGACTTCGCCGGTCTCTCTTTCCACGGCGACGACGGACGGCTCGCGCAGGACAATGCCTTTGTCTTTGACGTAGATCAGACAGTTGGCCGTGCCAAGGTCCATCCCTAAGTCAGAAGAGAACAGGCCCCCAAGATAGTCTATTACCATAATTGTTCACCTATTCAACCAATTTGACGATGGCCACCTGGGCGTTGTCGCCCTGGCGAAGCCCCGCGCGGTAAATGCGGCAGAAACCGCCGGCGCGGTTGGCGTAGCGGGCGGCCAGCACTTCAAACAGTTTTTTCACGGCCGCGGCATCTTTCAAGGTGTCTTTGGCGGCGCGCTCGTTATTGGCTTTGGCCAGGGTGATAAGCCCTTCCACCACGCGTCTTACTTCTTTGGCCTTGGGCAGCGTCGTTTTCACTTCTTCGTGAAGGATGATGCTGGTGGCCATGTTGTTGAGCATAGCTTTGCGGTGGGACGCAGTCTTGCCAAGCTTTCTGTATCCGGTATTCTTAATCATACTAAAACTTACTCCTTAAATTTTCATACCGAGCGAAAGTTTCATCTCGGCAAGTCTTTCTTTAATCTCGTCCATTGATTTGGCGCCGAAGTTCTTGATCATTTTCAAGTCGTCTTCGGTCATTTTCACCAAGTCGCGCACCGTGTTGATGTTTTCGGACTTGAGGCAGTTGATGGAGCGCGAAGACAGTTCAATAAACTCAATGGACTGGTTGAGCAGTTCATCAAGTTTAGAATTGACGCTGGCGCCGGCGACGGAACCGGTCATGGACACGGGTTCTTCCACTGCTTCGTCGCTGGTGGTGGCCACGCAGTCGTCTTCGCCTTCAATCGTGAAAATGTGCAAAGAATTGGACAGGAGCACCGCCGCACGGTGGAGCGCTCTGGCCGGGGCCAGGGTTCCGTCGGTGGTGATTTCAAGGATCAGGCGGTCATAGTCCGTCTTCTGGCCGACGCGGGCGGGTTCCACGTCATAGTGAACCTTCACAATCGGCGAGAAGAGCGCGTCCACCGGAATAAAACCGGCCGGGCGCTGGATTTTGGCCAAATCTTCGGCGGGTACGTAACCCTTGCCGCGGGAAATCTCAATTTCCATTTCCAGGCTGCCGCCCACTTCCAAAGTGGCCAGGGCCAGGTCTTTATTGACGATTTCCACGCCGTCCGTTTCCTCAATATCAGCGGCGGTTACCACGCCGGGTTTCACGGCGTGAAGCTGCAAGTATTCGCGGTTTTTGCCTTCCATTTTAACGCGCAGGCGTTTCAAATTGAGCAAAATGTTAATAACGTCTTCCCGAACGTTCGCAATCGTGCTGAATTCGTGTACGGCCCCCGTGATTCTGACGGCGGTAACGGCGGCGCCTTCCATGCCGGAAAGCAGAATCCGGCGCAGGGAGTTGCCCACCGTGTGCCCGTAACCGCTCTCGTAAGGCTCGGCGATGAACTTACCGTAAAAGTCGGACGCGGTTTTTTCTTCCAATTGAATCTTTTGGGGAAGGACTAATTCGTTAAAAGCCATTGTAAGCCTCCAAACTATTTAGAATAGTATTCGACGATGAGCTGCTCGTTGACAGGGTAGGACATTTCCGCTCTGTCGGGCCATCTTAAGAGTTTACCGGTCATTTTCTCCGCGTCGTATTCCAAAAAGCTGGGCCGCTGGTTGCGTTTTTCAGCTTCGGTGAGACCCTGTTTGACCTGGACGTTTTCGGCCAAGGCTTTATCCAAGCTCACTTTGTCGCCGATGCGCAGCTGGTAGGAAGGCACGTTGACGGCTTTGCCGTTAACGGTAACATATCCGTGCAGCACAATCTGGCGGGCGGCTTTCAAAGAAACGGCGAAACCCAAGCGGCGCACGACGTTGTCCAAGCGGGTTTCCAGTTTGCGCAAGAAATTTTCACCGGTCTGGCCTTCGGCCTTGGCGGCGGCGTCAAACATATTGCGGAACGGAATTTCCGACATGCCGGACTGCAATCTGGCTTTCTGTTTTTCCTGCAGACGAATGCCGTATTCGGATACTTTGGCTCTTCTCATTTTTCCGCCGGCTTTCGCGCCGCGCACTTTCACGGCCGCCAACTTGTCAATGACGCAGTTGGTGTAGCATTTGGTTCCTTTTAAGAAAAGTTTGCAATCTAATTTTCTGCACTTTTTGCAGCTGGGTCCTGTATATCTAGACATAAATCTTATACTCTCCTGGCTTTGGGCGGTCTGCATCCGTTATGGGGGATGGGGGTGATGTCTTTAATGGAAGACACGGTAAGGCCGGCTTGCTGTACGGCGCGCACGGCGGTTTCTCTGCCCTGGCCCGGACCGCAAACTTTTACAGCCACTTCGCGCATGCCCATGGCCACGGCTTTTTCGGCCGCTTTGTTGCTGGTAATCTGCGCGGCAAACGGAGTGCTTTTCTTGGTGCCTTTAAAACCGTGGGAACCCGCGGTGGACCAAGCAATCGTGTTGCCCTTGTCGTCCGAAACAGTTACGATGGTGTTGTTGAACGAACAATAAATGTGCACCACGCCGAAAACCGGCGCTTTGGCGTTTTTCTTCTTTCCTTTCGCCGCCGGAGCTTTCGCCGCCGGGGCCGTTGTCACTTTTTCTTCTGCCATATGTTTAAATTCCTAATCTCTAAAATTATTTGGTTTTGGAACCCACGGTTTTTCTTCTGCCGCGGCGGGTTCTGCTGTTGGTTTTGGTGCGCTGTCCGCGGACCGGCAGGTTGCGGCGGTGGCGCTGCCCTTTGTAGGAACCGATTTCAATGGCGCGGTGAATGTTCTGCGCCACTTCGCGGCGCAGTTCGCCTTCCACTTTGTAATCTTTCTGCAAAATGGTGTTGAGCAAACCGGCCTGCTGTTCGGTCAAGTCTTTCACGCGGGTGGCGGGATCAATCTGGCCGTCTAATTTGGCAAGCACTTCTTTCGCGTTTTTCTTGCCGATGCCATAAATGTATTCCAACGCGACATCTATTCTTTTATTTTTCGGTAAATCAATACCTGCGACTCTAGCCATATCTTATAAAACTCCTGTAAATTAACCTTGGCGCTGTTTGTGCTTCGCGACTTCGCAAACCACGCGGACTACGCCGTTGCGTTTAATGATTTTGCATTTCTGACATATCTTTTTAACACTGGCTCTAACTTTCATTTATTTCTCCCTATAAGTTATTCTGCCGCGGGTCAAATCGTACGGAGAAAGCTCCAGCCTGACCTTGTCGCCCGGAAGAATTCTTATATGATGAACTCTCATTTTGCCGGATATATGCCCCAGAATGACTTTGCCGCCCGGGATTTCAATTTTAAACATCGCGTTGGGCAAAGATTCCAAGACTTTACCTTCAATTTCGATTTTATCGCTCATACAACTCCGAGTTCGGATTAAATCTCAGAACAAACGTCCGCCCGCGCCATTTTTATTCAAAATGCGCGGCCGAATTTTATTCAAAGGCAGTGAAAATTTCGCTGCCGTTAGCCGTAACGGCCACCGTGTGTTCAAAGTGGGCAGCCAGGCTGCCGTCTCTGGTCACGACGGTCCATCCGTCACTCAACTCCCTGACTCTGAATGTTCCCGCAGTAAGCATGGGCTCTATGGCCAGGACCATTCCCTTTTCCAGAAGAGGCCCCGTCCCCGGCGTTCCGAAATTCGGAATGCTGGGTTCCTCGTGCATATTGCGGCCGATACCATGCCCGCAATAATCGCGTACTACGCCCATACCGTTAGATTTGGCAAAAGTTTCCACCGCGTGCTGTACATCGCCTAAGCGATTGCCCGGTTTGACTTGCCCGATTGCCTTAAATAAAGACTTTTTGGTAACGTCCATCAGTCTTTGGGCTTCATCAGAAACTTTTCCCACACCGAGGGTGATTGCGGCATCCGAACAGAAGCCGTCAAGGCGGGCTCCCGTATCGATACTGATAATATCACCACTCTTTAATATTCTATCTTTTTTTGGGATTCCGTGCACGACTTCTTCGTTTACCGAAGCGCAGATGCTGCCCGGAAACCCGTAATAGCCCAGAAACAACGGCGTCGCCCCGAAGGAGCGAATCGTTTTCTCGGCCGCGGCGTCCAATTCCCACGTAGAAACGCCGGGTTTTACCAGCTCGGTCATCAGTTTAAGGACCGCCGCGGTAACTTTCCCCGCTTCACGCATTTTTTGGAGTTCGCTGTCGTTCTTTACTTCAATCATTTTACCTTCTTGAGGACATTGACGATGTCTTCAAAAACTTTCTCCGGGGTTTGGTCCCCGTTAATTTCCACATAGCTGCCGCTGCGCTGGTAATAGGTTTTTACCGGCAGCGTATCCGTGTGGTATACTTCCAAACGGTGCTTTACGCGTTCGGGCGTATCGTCCGGGCGCGTATAGAGTTCGCCGCCGCAGACCGGGCATTTATTGGCCGGCGTGCCGGGCGTTATATGCAAAATGGCGCCGCATTTGCCGCACTGGCGGCGCGAAGCGATGCGGTTGACCACTTCGCTCTCCGGCAAATCAATCATAATGACCGCCGTAATGCTGCGCTCCAGCCGTTTCATCATCGCGTCAAGCGCTTCGGCCTGCGCCACGGTGCGAGGGAACCCGTCAAAAATAATGCCTTTGTCCGTCGCTTTTACGATGTTTTCCAGCATGGAAATCATCAGCTCGTCCGGCACCAGGTTGCCCTTGTCAATAATTCCGGCGATGCGTTTGCCTAAATCGGAGCCGGAAGCGATTTCCGCGCGGAGCACGTCCCCCGTGGAAATGTGCTTTAAATGAAACGTATCCTGCAGTTTGGCCGACTGGGTGCCTTTGCCGGCACCGGGACAGCCCATCAAAACGATATTCACGTAAAAAACCTGCCTTTTTAATTACAGACAACTTTGCGTTTAGCCCCCGTAAGAGCCAAACGCAAAATAATTTGTTAAAAATTCTGGAAAGAACAACTTTGTTGATTGAATAATTTTTAGGATTTTGCGGGCAATTCTGCGTGTGCGCCCCTAAAGCATACTTACTGCCGGGGAAAGGGCGCACAACAAAGAAATGCCCCAAAATCCGTAAAATTACTGTCCGACGTTGAACCAGCGGCCTTTAATGCGTTTGCTGCCTTTCATCAGCGGCTCGTAGTTGCGGGCCAGCAGATGGGCCTGGACCTGGCCGACGGTATCCAACGCGACGCCGACGACGATCAGCAAGGCCGTACCGCCGAAGTAAAAGTCTACGTTAAATTCCGCGCGGAAAAAGTCCGGCAGAACAGCAATCAAACAGACGAAAATCGCGCCGCAGAACGTCAGGCGGTTCATTACCCATTCAATGTAATTTTTCGTCGGTTCGCCCGGGCGGATGCCGGGAATGAAGCCGCCCCATTTCTTCATATTATCAGCCAAATCGGACGGGTTAATCGTCATAGAGTTGTAGAAATAACAGAAGAAAATAATCAGCGCGGAGAACAGCACCATATACAGCACGCTGCTGTGGTTCATGGATTCCAACAGTTTCTGCGCCCAGGGAGCTTCCTGATTAAAGCTGGCAATCGTCAGCGGCAGGGAGATAACGGACGAGGCAAAGATTACCGCGATTACGCCGCTCTGGTCAATCTTCAGCGGCAAATAGCTGGTCTGCCCGCCGTAGGTTTTGTTCCCCACCTGGCGTTTGGCGTATTGGACCGGGATTTGGCGCTGGGCCGTTTCCAGCCACACCACCAGGGCGGTAATGACAACGGCCGCACCGAAAATGACGAGCGCCATGAAAAAGTCCATTTCGTCCGTCTGCACGCGGTGCACCACTTCCATAATCGCGCCGGGAAGGCGGTCCACGATGCCGGCAAAAATGATGAGCGAAATACCGTTACCCACCCCTTTTTCCGTAATCTGCTCGCCAAGCCACATGACAAACATCGTACCGGCCGCCAGGGTCAGTACGGTGGTGACAAAAAACATAAAAGACGGATTGACTACCGCCGAAACGCCGCCCGCGCCTTCCACTTTCGTGATGGCGAACGTCATCATGGCGCCTTGCAAAACAGCCAGGAACAGTGCAAAAATACGGGTAATCTGGTTTTCTTTTCTTCTGCCGGATTCGCCCTCTTTATGCATTCTGTCAAGCGCAGGGAAAATATGCGCTCCGCGCACGAGGCCCATAATAATGGACGCGTTGATGTACGGCATAATACCCAGGGCCAAAATCGAGAATTTGCCCAAAGCGCCGCCGGAAAAGATATTCATAAAACCGAGAATACCGTTCTGGTGGGCGGCAAACATTTGTTTCAAAACGTCGGTGTTGATACCGGGTATTGGGATTGCAGCTGCAATCCGGAAAACGGCCAACGCCCCGATCAAGAAGAGAAGTCTCTTCTTGAGTTCGGGAGCGTTAAAGATATTTGCAACTGTGTTGTTAGCCATTATTTGGTCTTCTGTTCAATAACGGTTACGGTGCCGCCGGCTTTTTCAATCGCCGCTTTGGCGGTGGCGGAAAAACCGTGGGCAGACACTTTTAAAGCTTTGGTCAAAGCGCCGTTCGCCAGCACTTTCACGCGGGAAGCGTCGTGAATGACGCCCGCTTTTTTCAAAGCTTCGGGGGTTACTTCCGCACCCGCGGCAAACACTTTTTCCAGGGAGCCTACGTTGACGTAATCGTAGCGTTTGGCAAAATCCTTATTGGAAAAACCGCTTTTCGGCGTATGGCGGATAAGAGGCATCTGACCGCCTTCTTTGCTTTCTTTGCGGCTGTTGCCGGAGCGGGAGGTCTGGCCTTTCATGCCTTTGGTGCAGTAGTTGCCCAGACCGGAACCCGGGCCGATGCCCAAGCGTCTTTTTTCTTTTCTAGACCCGTGTTTAGGGAAAAGTTTATTCAAAGTTACCATTTTATTCTCTCCACAAAACTATTCGGCCTTGGCGGCTTCGGCTTTCACTTCAGCTTTCGGGGCTTCGGCGGCGGCTTTTTCAGCCTTGCCGCGGATGACGTTCACCGCTTCTTTGCTTTTAAGCTGTTTGAAAGCTTCCATCGTCGCGTACACGAGGTTGCACGGGTTGGAGCTGCCCAGGCTCTTGGCCAGGACGTCCTTAATACCAGCAGCTTCAAACAAGAGGCGCGCACCGCTGCCGGCGATTACACCGGTACCGGGGGCGGCGGGCTTCATCCAAACGGAAGCGGCGCCAAACTTGCCGATGACTTCGTGCGGAATGGTTTCGCCCGAAATCGGGAACGTAATCATGTGCTTTCTCGCGTGGGATTCAGCTTTGGCGATAGCCAGCTGAACCTGATTCGCCTTGCCAATAGCAACGCCCACTTTGCCCATGCCGTTTCCGACCACGACGAGCGCGCGGAAGCCAAAGCGTTTACCGCCTTTGACTACCTTGGCCGTTCTGGCTACGTGGATGACCGTCGTCTTGCCTTCGGCGAGCGGTCTTGCTTTTTGAAACTCGGCTCTTTTGCCTTTCGCTTCTTTTTTGTTATCGCTTTTTACTAGCGTTTCATTGGACATTAAATTCACCTGTGACCTTAGAATTTCAATCCTGCTTCTCTGGCGGAATCCGCAAGCGCTTTGATTCTGCCGTGGTACACGCGTCCGCCGCGGTCAAACATCACTTCCGTGATGCCTTTTTCAAGCGCTTTCTTCGCGATGGCCGCGCCTAAAGCTTTGGCGGCTTCTACGCTCTTGGCGGAGGTGTCAAACTTGCCTTCAAATTCTTTGGACAACGTGGTCGCAGACACTAAGGTGCTGTGGTTATTGTCGTCAATGATTTGGGCATAGATATATTTCAAGCTTCTGTACACCGAAAGGCGCGGGCGGTGCGCACCGTTTTTCAAGAGGTGGCCGCGGCTGCGGTCCTTTCTGTATTGGTATCTTTCTTGTTTAGTGGCCATAATTATTTGCCTCCCGCCGCAGTTTTACCGGCTTTGCGGGCAATATGTTCGCCCTGGTATTTAATACCGCTGCCTTTGTAGGGCTCCGGAGGTCTGATTCTTCTGATTTTGGCCGCGAAATCGCCCACTTTGAACTTGTCGCTGCCTTTAATCGTTACCGCGCCGGATTTCGGATCCACCGCAACCGTAAGGCCGGCGGGGATATCCAAATTGACGGGGTGAGAGAAACCCAGGTCCAAATTAAGTTTTTGGCCCGCCACATTCGCGCGGTAACCCAAACCGTTGATTTCCAACACTTTGGTGAAACCGGTCGTTACGCCTTCAATGATGTTGGAGACGTTGGCGCGGGTGGTGCCGTGAAGGGCGTTGAGTTCTTTCCAGCGGGTTTCCGGGATGGAGAACGTCAAAACGGCGCCTTCCAGGTTCGGGGTGATTCCTTCCGGGATGACGTAGGACAAAGTGCCTAGCGCGCCGGTGGCGGTAATCACGTTTTCTTTAATTTCCACTTTGGTGGCAGCGGGAATATTGATGATTTTTTTACCGATTCTGCTCATAATTCCCCCTTACCAGACCTGGCACAAAAGCTCGCCGCCGATTTTTTCGGCTTTGGCTTGGGCGTCGGTCATAAGGCCCTTGGAAGTGGAAAGAATGGAAATGCCGAAAGCGCCGCGAACTTTAGGAATATTGTTATAGGCGCTGTAAACGCGGGAACCCGGTTTGGACACTCTTTTGAGGCCCTGGATTACGCATTCGTTTTCAGGCGTGTATTTCAAAAACACTCTTACCACGCCGCCCTTGGTTTCGTTGTGGACGGCTTTGAAATTGGCGATGTATCCTTCTTCTTTCAGGATGCGCGCAATTTCGGTTTTAATTTTAGAAAAAGGGATGTCCACTTTTTCTTTCTTTTTCATATTGGCGTTTCTTATTCTGGTTAAGAAATCTGCGATTGGATCCATTTCTATAGGCTACCCTTCCAAGCCACTTTCCGTTTTGCGGAGTTGGCCCGAAAAAGGTACCTCCTCCTGTAATTACCAGCTCGATTTTCTAAGACCCGGGATGAGACCCTGGTGTGCCATTTTTCTCAGGCAGATACGGCAGAGACCGAAGTCGCGGTAGTAACCTCTCGCGCGCCCGCAGATTTGGCATCTGTTGTGGTAGCGCACGGCGAACTTTTGGTCTTTAGCCATTTTTGCAACCCATGCTTTAGTAGCCATAAAGTTTTTTTGCTCCTATTATTTAGCCGATTTGCGGAAGGGCATACCCATGTAATCCATGAGCAGGCGGCCGCCTTCGTCGTTGCTGGCCGTGGTGACGAACGTAATGTTCATACCGTGGGCTTTGGGTGATTTTTCCACATCAATTTCCGGGAAAATATAATGTTCTTTAATACCCAGGTTCAAATTTCCTTTTCCGTCAAAGCTCGGGTTAAAACCCTGAAAGTCGCGGATGCGGGGGCAGGCGATGGTGATGAAGCGTTCCATGAATTCATACATCTTCGCGCCGCGCAGCGTTACGCGCACGCCGATGGGCATACCTTCTCTCAACTTAAAGTTGGAGATGGATTTTTTCGCTCTTCTGACTTGGGCGGCCTGTCCGGCGATGGCGCTCAAATCTTCTTTGGCGATTTCCATCGCTTTGATGTCTTCGCGGGCTTCTTTCACGCCGATGTTGATGACGATTTTCGTCAGTTTCGGCGCGGCCATCGGGCTTTTTACGCCCATATCTTTGAGCAAGGCCGGAAGCACTTTTTCTTTGTAAAGGGCCTGCAGTTTCGGCTGATAGCCTTCGGGCGCCTTCGTTACGTTTTTAGTTTCTTTCTTAGTCATTTTAACTTTTACCTAGATTAAATGATCGGCTCGTTGCATTTGCGGCAGACGCGCGTTTTTTTGCCGTCGGCCGAAATTTGCATCTTAGGCGTCATGGCTTTTTTGCATTTGCCGCAGATGATGGCTACGTTGGACGCGTCCATCGCCGCTTCCATCTGCACAATGCCGCCCTGCTTGTCTTGGGAAGGTTTCACGTGTTTGGAAATCATGTTCACGCCGGACACAACCACTTTGTTCTTGGCCGGATTGACCGATTTCACTTCGCCTTTCTTGCCTTTGTCCTTGCCGGACAGCACCAAAACGGTATCTTTCTTCTTAATAATCATACTTATACCACCTCAGGAGCCAGGGAAATGATCTTTAAAAAGTTCTTTTCTCTGAGTTCTCTGGCAATAGGACCGAACACACGGGTGCCTTTGGGTTCGCCGTTATCGTTGATGATGCAGACAGCGTTGTCATCAAAGCGAATATAGGAACCGTCTTTTCTTCTTCTTTCGCGGGCTACGCGAACGACTACCGCGCGGACCACGTCGCCTTTCTTAATGGCGGAGGTAGGGATCGCATCTCTGACGGAGCACATCACGACATCTCCCAAAGTTGCGATATCCCGGTGGTGGCCGCCGCGCACTTTAAAGCATTGCACTTTACGCGCGCCGGAATTGTCGGCCACATTGACTATGCTTCTTAATTGAATCATACTTTAATAACTCCGTAGTTTTAAAAAACTAAGCTCTGGCTTTTTCCACAATCTTGGAAACACGCCATTTCGTCGTTTTGGAAACCGGGCGGGTGCTCATGATTTCCACTTTGTCGCCGATTTTGCTTTCGTTGGCCTCGTCGTGCGCGTGGAATTTGGCCGCTCTTTTGAGCGTCTTGCCATAGCGGTCGTCATGGACCAGGCGTTCCACCGTCACGGTGCGGGTTTTGTTCATTTTGTCGGAAACAACCACACCGGTGAGGACTTTTCTTTTAGCACGGGATTCTTGATTTTCCATGTTTCAAACCTCTATTTTTGCTCTTTCTTCTGGTTGATCAGCGTTTGCAGAAGAGCAATCTCGCGTCTTACAGCTCTGATTTCCATCGGGTTGGCGATGGGGGTGGTGCTGTGTTTGAAAAGAAGATTGAACTTCTTTTCCTGGGCTTTGCCGAGCGCTTCGTTCAGTTCGGCCAACGTTTTGTTTTTCAAAGCTTCTTTTTCGTTCGTCTTCATAAACTACCTTCTGGTTACCAGTTTCGTCTTAATCGGCAGTTTGTCGGAAGCCAAACGCATGGCTCTCTTGGTGTCTTCGAGAGAAGCGCCTTCCAGTTCAAACAAAATTCTGCCGGGCTTCACGACCGCGGCCCAGTATTCGGGCGCGCCTTTACCTTTACCCATACGGGTTTCGGCGGGGTGTTTCGTGATGGCTTTGTCCGGGAAAATGCGAATCCACAATTTGCCTTTTTTCTTGATGAAACGGGACAAGGTGATACGGGCAGCTTCAATCTGCCGGGCGGTAATCCATTTGGGTTCCAAAGCTTTCAACCCAAATTCGCCGAACACCACTTCCGCACCGCGTTTGGCGTTGCCTTTAATGCGCGGAGCGCTGAAGGGTTTGCGATATTTAACTCTTTTAGGCATCAACATATGTCAAAGTCCTCTATTTGGTTTCCTCGGCCGGGGCAGCGGCAACTTCCGCCGCGCCTTCGTTGGAACCGCTTTCCATGTCGCGATGTTTCTTGAGTTCGTTCATAATCTCTTTGGGAGATTTGGCGAAGTGGGTTCTCTTGAAAATCCAGACTTTAATGCCGATTTTACCGCTGATGGTATTGGCTTCGGTGAAGCCGTAATCAATATCGGCGCACAGGGTATGCAGCGGAACGCGGCCTTCGCGTTTCCACTCGGTGCGGGCGATTTCCGCGCCGCCGAGTCTGCCGGATACCATAATCTTAATGCCGAGCGCTTTGCCGGACAGGGCCTTTTCAATCGCTTTCTTGATGGCGGCGCCGTAGTGCGCGCGTTTTTCAAGCTGCATAGCGATGTTCTGGGCAACCAGCTGGGCGTCCGTTTCCGGATTTTTGATTTCAATTACGTTGACGAAAGTTTTGCTGCCGGTAAGGGCTTCAATTTCCTTTCTCAAAGCTTCAATGTCGGCGCCTTTTTTGCCGATCACCACGCCCGGGCGGGCGGTGTGAACGTTAATGCGCAGGAACGCACCGGCTCTTTCAATGCCGACGTAGCTGACGGCCGCCATTTTGAATTTGTCGTCAATGATTTTGCGGATCCGGAAATCTTCCATAATCAGCGCCGGCATATTCTTGGGGGCGAACCATCTGGAGCGCCAGTCCTGAATATAACCTAATCTAATTGACCGGGGATGAATCTTGTGTCCCATAAATTAGCGACCTCCCTTTTTTTCGTCGGTAACGATAACAGTCAGATGGCACATGCTCTTTTTGTAAGGCATCGCGCGGCCTTGCGGGCCGGGCTGCACTCTTTTCAAGTGGCTGCTGGGGCCGAGATTGGCAAACGCTTCTTTAATGAAGACCTTGCCCAAATCCAGCTTTTTACCAGCTTTAACTTCCAGGTTGGCGGCGGCGCTGTGAAGCGTCTTGGCAACCAGGTCAGCGGTGCGTTTGGCGACGAACGGAAGAACGTCTTCCGCCGCTTTCACGTTTTTACCGCGGATCTGATCCAGGACCAGGTTCACCTTGCGGCTGCCAAAGCGTTGAAATTTAGCTTTTGCACAAGCTTCCATATCAAATCCTCAACTCTTATTTCAGGGCGGTGGAGTCTTTCGTCATGCCACCGTGACCTTTGAACAAACGGGTGAACGAAAATTCACCGAGCTTGTATCCTACCATTCTTTCGGAAACGTAAATGGGAAGAAATTTTCTGCCATTATGCACGAGGAACGTGTGTCCCACGAATTCCGGCACGATGGTGCAGGCTCTTGCCCACGTCTTGATAGGTTTCTTTTCATTGGAAGCGTTCATCGCCTGAACTTTTTCCAATAAGTTTAAATCTACAAACGGACCTTTTTTAGTTGATCTTCCCATAATTACTTAGCCTTATTTTTTCTTCTGTCGCTGACAATCATCCAGCCAAACGCTTTCTTGGTGGAGCGCGTTTTCAGACCGCGGGTCTGCTGGTTCCAGGGAGAGCGCGGAATGTTGCCGCCTTTACCGTGTCCGCGGCCGCCGCCCATCGGGTGGTCTACCGCGTTCATGGCACTGCCGCGGACGGTAGGTCTTTCACCGCGGTGTCTGTTTCTGCCGGCGTTGCCGATCACGATGTTGCCGTGGTCCACGTTGCCGACCTGGCCGATCGTGGCGCAGCAGGCGCTAGGGACCAGGCGGATTTCGCCGGACGGCATTTTGATATGGGCGTAGTCCGATTCTTTGGCCATAAGCTGAGCCTGGCTGCCGGCGCTGCGCGCGAGCTGCGCGCCTTTGCCGACTTTAAGCTCAATCGCGTGGATAAAAGTACCTTCGGGAATGTTTTTCAAAGCAAGGCAGTTACCCACTTTAATATCTGCGGCCGGGCCGGACATAAGTACATCGCCCACCTGCACGCCGAGCGGATGAAGGATGTATCTCTTCTCGCCGTCAGCGTAGTTTAAAAGGCAAATACGCGCGCTTCTGTTCGGATCGTATTCAATGGAAACGACCTTGGCGGGAATGCCGTATTTTTCTCTTTTAAAATCGATTTGTCTGTAAGCACGTCTGTGGCCGCCGCCGATGTGGCGCACCATAATCATACCGGTGTTGTTTCTGCCGCCGGTTTTGCGCAGACCTTTGGTCAGGCTCTTCTCGGGAGTGGTCTTGGTAATGTCGGAATAATCCGATACCGTGATCGTTCTGCGGGAAGGGGTGTAAGGTCTAAATGTCTTAATAGGCATAGTTAGTAGTTTCTCCTTTCAGCTACTTTGAAGAGGCTTCCACCACTTCAATTTTATCGCCTTCTTTCAAGGTAACAAAAGCCTTTTTGTAATCAGGTCTTTTGCCCTCAAAGCGACCCATCCGGTGGGTCTTGCCCGTGACGGAAATGGTGTTAATCTTGGTAACGGTTACGTTAAAGATTTTTTCCACCGCGGTTTTAATTTCGCCCTTGGACGCGGTTTTCGCTACCACAAAACCGTAGCGGTTATGCGTGTCTCTTTCAATGAGGCTTTTCTCGGTCAAAAGGGGCTTTTTTAAGGTTTCGTACGTGCGGGACATTAGTTGGCCTCCTTGGCGAAGGTTTCGCACAGTTTTTCAACGGCGTCTTTGGTCAGAATGACTTTGGAGCTGTTGAGCACCACATAGGCGTTGATGTCCTGCGTCGGCATATGCGTAAGGCCTTCTACGTTGCGGCAGGCCAGCGCGGCGTTGGCGTCGGCGAAATTGTCAAGCACTAACGGTTTGCGGCCGGCGGACAGGGTTTCCAGCACTTCGGCGAAAGCTTTGGTTTTGGGTTCTTTGAAGGTCAAAGATTCCAAGACGACCAGATTGCCTTCGGCGAGCTTGGTGGAAAGCGCCATCGCAAGGGCGGTTCTTCTTTTGGCGGCCGGCAGTTCCTGACGATAGGAGTGCGGGGTGGGACCAAAAGCGACGCCGCCGTGGCGGAACTGAACGGCGCGCAGGCTGCCCTGACGGGCGCGGCCGGTGCCTTTCTGTTTCCACGGTTTCTTGCCGGTTCCGGAAACTTCGCTGCGGGTTTTCACGTCAGCGGTGCCGCTTCTTTGGTTGGCCAAAAAGGCGGTGATGACTTCATGCAGGAAGGTGGGGTTGGCTTTGACGGCGAACAAGCTGTCCGGCAGAGCGCAGGTCCCTTTTTCTTTTCCTTTGATATCTAAAACTTTAGTTTCCATGGGTCAAAGTCCTTACTTCTTGTTGGCGGCTTTGGAAGCAGACACTTTCTGCTGCTGGGGCGCCACATAGTGTTTTTTGTATTTGGAAGTTTCCAAGACGGAAACGATGGAGCCTCTCGCGCCCGGCACGGAGCCTTTGAGGAACAAGAGACCGTTTTCGTTATCCACTTTGATGACTTCAATCTTGGCTACGGTGTGGGTGGTGGTGCCGTAATGACCGGCCATGCGCTGACCGGAAAGCACTTTACCCAAGGAACGGCGGGAGCCCAAGGAACCCGGAGCTCTTTCTCTGTCGGAGGCGCCGTGGGAAGCAGGCTGACCGGCAAAGCCGTGGCGTTTCATCGCGCCGGCAAAGCCGTGGCCTTTGGTTTTTCCCTGCACGTCAACATAATCGCCGGGTTTAAAAATTTTATCGAGTGAAATGACTTGACCGATTTCAAAACCGTTCACGTCGGCAACACGGCATTCTTTCATGTGTTTGACCGGCGTTACGCTGGCTTTTTTAAAATAACCGAGTTCAGGTTTGTTAAGTTTGCTTTCTTTCACTTCGCCAAAACCCACGCAAACGGCGTTGTAGCCGTCTTTTTCCTGGGTTCTGACACGTACAACTTTGCACGGACCCGCTTTTACAACGGAGACGCCGTGAAGGTTGCCTTTTTCATCAAAGAGCTGGGTCATGCCCACTTTTTCGCCGATTACAAAACGGAACGTAGCCGGAGCTTCTTTGACAGTTTCTGCTTTGGCCGTTTCAGCAACGGGCGTTGCCTCTTGGGCACCAGCAGCTTGGTTAAGTTCTTCTGTCATATCTCTTAGGGTTTCCTATTAGTTGCTTTTGATTGCCACATCTACGCCGGCCGGTAAGTCAAGCTTCATCAGTTCGTCGACGGTCTTAGAGGTGGGACTTTTCAGATCAATGAGTCTTTTGTGAATGCGCATTTCAAATTGTTCTCTGCTTTTCTTATCGGTGTGGGGAGAGCGAAGCACGGTGTACTTTTTAATCCGGACCGGTAGAAGAACAGGACCCGCCACGATGGCGCCGGTTTTTTGCGCGGTTTCCACAATACGGGAAACAGAGGCGTCCAACATGCGATGGTCGTAAGAACGCAATTTAATGCGGATTCTTTCCTGGCTCAATACTTTAGCCTTTTTTTCTGTTTTTTCTGCCATTTTTTGGTTTCCTTAAATGTTTTTTACAAAAAATTATTCGGCAGAAATCCCTTCCCCGGGTCGTTCTCTCTCGACGAGCCGGTTAGGAATTTGCTGCCTTACTTCTAATTCAGTACATTTTATTATACTAAATTAGCGGGCTTTTGCGCCATACATTTACTGACGGATTTCACCTTACCGCGTTCTCGTATGGCCGCCTTAAATTCGCTTATATATATTGTATAATATCCGCCCTGTATTGTAAAGCGCGGCGATGACGGCCCGCGCCCCGGGCGGCTGGGAACTTGTCCGGCGGCGGGTTTTCCCCGCTCCGGCCCGTTTTCCGACAAAAAAGCCGGCCCCCTTCAGGAGCCGGCTTTTGGCTGGAAAAACTTAGTTGCGGCCTTTGGGCAGTATCAGCTCGCCCGTGCAGACATTGTTTTCGCATTTGGGCGTAATCTGCACATAGCACATTTCGCGGGTGCAGGGAGCCATTTGGCATTCCTTGTTCCACACGGACTGCACTTTTTCGGCGGCGGCTTTGTTTACGGCTTCGTAGCCGGCGCACATGCAGCAGCCTTTCTGAACGGCCGCGCAGTCGGCGTCCACGGTGCAGGATTTATCGGCTTTGGCAATGGCCTTGGTTACTTTGGCCGGAACGGCGTTAATGCCCGCGCGTTTGGGGGCCGAAGAGCACGCGGCCAAAGCGGCGGCGCAAATAATCAAAAGAATCGCTTTTTTCATTTATACAGATCCTCCCTTATTGGGCAAAATACTCTTTCATCGGTTTGGGGGTGCCCACACAGGCACCCTGCTGGCACGAAGTGTTAATTTCCACATAGCACATCTGCAGCGTGCAGGCGGCCAGGGCACATTCTTTTTCCCATATCGGCTTCAACGCCGCGGCGGCGTCTTTATTTACGGCTTCGTTGCCGTGGCACAGACAGCAGCCCTTATTGACCGAGGTGCAGTCCTCGTCCACTTTGCAGGACTTATCGGCCGACTGCAAGGCTTCGGCGTAATTTTTAGCTTTCATATTGACGGGAGTTTTCACTTCCGCCGTTTTGGCGCATCCGGCAAACAATACGGCCGCTCCCAATAACCCCAACAATTTGATATTCATTTTAGTTCCTCCGTTATACAGGATATTATATCAAATTCTATATCCCCGCCAAATTTATTATAATAGAACCGTAGTACACAATTTTATCTGTTTTTGGAACCGTGTGCAGAACACGGCGGCATTACATAAAGTAATCCAGAGCAAGTCCAAAAACAGCCGATTAGAGGCGCAAGACAAAGGGCCTTATAACCCCTTTGTTTTGTGCCGAATGTTTGCCGCCCGTGTGGCGGCAGACTACGGCTGTTTATATTTGCGGCACTTGCTCTGGCGCAATATGAACAGCCGTTTTTGTTCGGGTTCCAAAGACAACAAGGAGCCTTTATGAACAACAGCTATACATTAAATCTTCGCCAAGGGTTTACGTTGATTGAACTTTTGGTAGTAGTACTCATCATCGGGATTTTGGCCTCTGTAGCGTTGCCGCAATACCAAAAAGCGGTGGAAAAGGCACGCGCAACGGAGGCGCTTTCTATTACCAACAGCATTGTCAAGGCTGTGGAAACAACTATGTTAAGTAGTGGTGTTTATGGCACCGACAAGATATATGCATATCCAGAAAACTGGGATATTTCTTTATCTGGCGGCTACTGGAAGGATTCGGGGTGTTGTGGCCCTATGTATGTAACAAACAACTTTCTCTATTTGACCAAAGATGATAACACAGGCGCAACTGCATTCCGATGTAAAGAGAAATGCACGGGAAACCTAGACGAGGAAACCCTTTACTCTTTATTTCGATGCTACCCTTCTTCTTACGACGGAGAAAACTGTTTAGTTTGCTCCGCAGACACAGAACAAGGCAAAGATATCTGTAAATCTTTAGTAAGTCTAGGGGTCGAATATTAGTCGGATTAATTAATCTTACCAAACGCGCAAAACCCCCCAATAATAAGGGCATTATTTCAACTTGAAAAAACGCCATTTTAGCTGTTTTGCCGCCCTTTGCTCCGCTTATAAAAAGCGTTCTTTGCGGATGAGAAATTTTATTGTCCGAGCACAGCGAGTTATAAAATTTCCCGCCGAGAACTGCTTTTTATGGAGCCCGAGCGGCGAGTTTTTTGTTACTTTTTGTCGGCACAAAAAGTAAGGAAAACCTTTTGAAAAATTGTTTATCCTAAAAAGCAACAAGGGACGAAAAATTTTTCGTCCCTTGTGCGTGAATCGTAAGATAACAACAGCCGTTATTCAGGTGCCGTGCAGGTTAGAATAACTTTGCATAGCATTGGCTGATTTTTCAGATTTGCGCTAAATTTGCGTTGCCAGTTGCCCGAGGAAGTACTGTAAGGTACGCCGAGAGGCAAGGGAACACAAATTTAGCCAAATATGGAAAATGGTTGCCCGTATAACGAGCAAGGGATAAGAAATTTCTTTCTTATCCCTTGTGCGTAAACCGTCAGTTAAGTACAGTTGTGTTACTCAATAATTTTGGTAACAACGCCGGCACCCACCGTGTGGCCACCTTCGCGGATTGCAAAGCGCAACCCTTCTTCCATGGCCACAGGCGTAATCAATTTTACTTCGATTTCGGCGTTATCGCCAGGCATAATCATGTCTTGTTTGAAAGACAATTCACCCGTCACGTCCGTCGTTCTCAAGTAGAACTGCGGTTTGTAACCCGGGGTCAGCG
>ENA-OPIO01000120-OPIO01000120.1-human-gut-metagenome-genome-assembly--contig:-NODE-120-length-30233-cov-3.177547_pt1 | contig 30233 bp, 12 predicted proteins | sample MGYA00241395_ERZ501636 | MGnify/ENA primary metagenome ERZ501636 (study PRJEB25962, sample SAMEA2042198) | human gut metagenome | biome: human gut; feature: human-associated habitat; material: faeces... | reverse complement strand
GTGCGGACGTCGTACGCGGCGGTACAGCTGGTCGAGCTCCATGAGCACGCGTGCGTCGGTGTCGTCAAGCGAGAAAGCGCGCTCCATGTACTCTATGGCCTTGTCCTGGTTGTCCAGTTTGTTGAAGTTTGCCAGCGCCAGGTTGCGCCAAACGGTCGGGAACTTGTCGTCCTCGCGCGCCGAAGTTTCCCATGCCTGGATTGCAAGGTCGTACTGGCGTTTGTCATAGTACAGGCAGCCGAGATAGTAAGGAGCCTTTGAGCAGCCTTCGACGGTGTCCATAGCGCACTGCAGGGCGAGTATTGCCTCCAGACGGTTGGGGAAGCAGCAGTCCGAACATGCGGCCTCACCTTTCTTGAAGTCGTCGGCAGCGCCTTCCATTCCGCCCATTGCATTGCACCAGCCAAGGTAGTAGTAAGTCATCGGGGTGACTGCTCCCGTTGCGATTGCGACGTTCCACAGCGCTGCAGCATCCTGCCAGAGGCCGGCTGCGCAGTAGTCGAGGGCTATCTCGTCGTAGTCGTGGGCGTTGCCGTGCATCAGCTCTTTCATGGCGTCGAGCACGCTTTCGTCGCCCGTGATGATGTATTTCTCGTACAGACAGCCGAAGTTGAAGCGGTCAATCTTCAGCGACTCTTCAATCAGGGCGAGTGCTTCGTCGGTGCGTCCCTGCTTGCGCAGTATCGCCGTCTTCAGCGCGCGGGCCTTGTGGTTGTGCCAGTTGCGTATGAGAGAGCGGTCAATCTCGTCGGCAGCGTCTTCCATGCGGCCCTGCATTACGGAGATTTGTGCGCATGCGAAGTAGCCTGCATCCTGCCATGCGCCGTTCCATGTAGACTTGAAGAAGCGGTCGTAAGCCTCGTCAATCTTGCCCTGGTACTTCAGCGCCAGACCGAGGTTGTATATCGGTTCGCCGTCGTACGGGTTGGGGTTGCGCTTCATGAGCACCTTGACGGCCGTCTTCAAGTATCTCTCGGCGCGTGCGAAGCGTCCCTTGCGGATGTACCACAGACCCAGTGCGTTGTTGTTTCTTACGTCGAGCGGGTCGCGGCGCAGAGCCTCCTCGTAGTATTCAACGGGGTTGTATGTAGCGTGGCGGTACTGCTCGAGGTGCAGACCTGTGAGGTAAAGCTGCTCGGTAGTCTTGATTTCCTCGGGCAGCAGTGCTGCTTCGGCAGCGTCGGGGATGGGTCGTACGTCCTCGGGCTCGCTGTGCCAGTGCAACAGTTCGCGGCCGCGGGCGGTGATTTCGAGTGTCAGGTGGTTGAGGCGTGCGCCTTTCACGTCGACAGTCTCCTCGAGAAGAGCCTCGGGCGTGATGGTCACTTCCTTGCTGTAATATACCGTGCCGTCATCGTTGCGCAGCGTTACGTTGACAGTTTGTGCCGACGTTGCGAACACCTTGAAGGTTACGTTGCCGTTTTCGCCTTCCTGGTCGATGTTCATCAGCAGGTCTTTAGTGGCGTTCTTTACAACTCCCAGCTCGCGGTAGGGCAGGAAGTACTGCACGAACGACTTTTCCTCATACGGCTGCAGCCATGTGAAGTCGGGCTGGTTCTCGGTGTAGACGCCGGCCATCAGCTCGATGTACGGTCCGTCCTCGTCGGTAAGGTTGCGGTCCCATGCGCGGCCGAAGTCGCCGTTACCCCATGTCCACTGCTTCTTTCCTGGCGATACGTGGTGGTTGGCAACGTGCAGCATACCGGCACGTGTGTCGTTCTCGTAGCCACCCTCGAAGTCGTACTTGCTGTTTACGGCCATGTAGCTGGTCGGCACAAAGATGTTCTTATAGTTCGAGATGTCAACTCCGGCAGAGTAGTCCATCTTGTAATATGTGCCCGTAGCGATGGGGAAAGAGCTTACGGCGCGCTTTCCGTGGTCGAACACTGCGTTGATGTCTGGCGGGAAAACGCTCTGGTAGTGGTCGTTTACTGCCACGGCGGGGTTGGCCCACCACAGGAATGTCTGCGGCACTTCGGTGCGGTTGTAGAGCACTCCCTTTATCTCGAGGTATGCGTGTCCGGGCCTGAGAGTGAATCCTGCCATGCCCTTCTGGTGGAACATGCGCTCCATTTCGCTCACCCATACCGTCACGCTTCCGTCGCTGTTTTCCTCTATCGTGCAGTCAACGGGCATGTAGGTGCTGGGGCGGTGGTGCTGCGGCCAGTTGAATTCGATACCTCCCGAAATCCATGGACCGGCCAGTCCGACCAGCGCCGGCTTGATAACGTGGTTGTAGTAGATGAAGTGACGCTGCTTAATCTTGTCGTAAGCCATCTGCACACGGCCGCCAAGCTCTGGCAGAATCATCACCTTTATATATTCGTTCTCGATGAACACGGCGTTGTATTCCTTGTCAGTCTTCTCGTTAGATATTGACTCGATGACGGGATATGGATATACCACTCCGCTCGAACCCTGGTACACTCTCTTCTCAAGGAAGATGGGGTTCTTCTCCGGTGCCCCGACTTCATACGTCGGAATGGTCACCTTTTCTTTCCATGCTTTTACCATATTGTTTGTAATTAAAGAAGTTTTCTTTTTGTAGTTAAAGGAAATTTTTGGGTAGTTAAAGGAGTTATGGAGTTAAGGAGTTAAGACAAATGCCCTGGAGTTAAGGAGTTAGGGAGTCAAGGAGTTAAGACAAATGCCTTGTTGGCGCTCTCACCCTCTCACTTTCTCACCTTCTCACCCTCTATTTTCACCCTCTCACCTTCTCACTTTTTTACTTTTTTTTCGTGAGTTCTTTCTCTATCTCCTCAAGCGACTTGCCTTTCGTTTCGGGCAGTACGCGGTTGAAGTAGATGAAGCCCAGTGCGCAGATTATTGCGTAAATCCAGAATGTTCCGTAGCTGCCCAATGAGGTGTTGAGCAACGGGAATGTGTACGTCAGCGTTGTGCTGCCCACCCAAAGGGCGAATGTACAAGTGCCGACTGCAACGGCACGCACGCGGCTGGGGAAGAGTTCGGCTATCAGCACCCATGTTATCGGGCCGAGAGTCATGGCGTAGCATGCTATGGCAAGCACCACAAGCAGTACCATGAAGGCGCCTTTCACCTCAAGATAGTAGCATGTTCCGAGCGTAAGATAGACTATCGCGAGGCCCAAGGAACCGATCAGCATGAGCTTGCGGCGGCCCAGACGCTCTACGGTGTACATAGCAACGACGGTGAAGATGACATTTGTTACGCCCGTTACGACGATGTTGAAGAGCACGTCGCTAAGTGAATAGCCTGCCGACTGGAATATTTCCTGCGCGTAGTTGAAGATTACGTTAGTGCCGCTCCACTGCTGGAACACTGCCACAACGATACCTATCGTCACGATCTTGAGCAGCGGACGGCGGAACAACGTGCGCAGTCCGTGCTGCTCTCCGGCAGCGGCGTCGGCCTCAGAGATGGCCTTTAGCTCATCTTCGGCATATCCCTCGCCGCCTACCTTAGACAATATTGCCCTTGCGCCGGCGGTCTTGCCCGTCATGGCGAGCCAACGGGGACTCTCCGGAATGAAGAATACGAGGATCAGGAAGGCCAGCGCGGGGAACGCTCCTGCCCAGAACATCCAGCGCCATCCCATCTGGCAGTTCCACGTGTCGATGGTGTTGTGGATTACGGGTTCGGCTATCAGCCAGTTGGTAATCTGTGCGGCGAGAATGCCGATGACTATCGTCAGCTGGTTGAGCGACACCAGTTTGCCTCGTATATGCGTAGGAGCGACCTCGGCGATGTACATCGGCGACAGGCCCGATGCTATACCGATTCCAACGCCGCTGAGGAACCTCGCGCAGAGGAACAGGCTGAACTCGCTGAAGTAACCCGTGCCGAAAGCCGACACGAGGAACGTGATTGACGATACGACAAGCAGCTTCTTGCGTCCGAAGCGGTCGGCAAGCGAGCCGGCCGTCATGGCCCCGATAAGGCAGCCCACGAGGGCGATGCTCATGGCAAGGCCCTGCATCTTGGGGCTATCGGCTATATCGAAGAACACTTCATAGAACGGTTTTGCACCGCCGATGACTACCCAATCGTAGCCGAAAAGCAGTCCGCCCATGGCCGATACCACGCAGATGAAATAGACAAATCTTTTGTTAAATGTTTTCATTGTAAAGTTTTCGGGTTATATTAAACATATTGTTTCCGGTCCGTAGGGCGTCGCTTGCGCCCGCATTGCCAACGTCCGGCTTTTTCAGTCATTTACGCCGCCGTGGCATTATATCGTTTTCCGCTGCAAAGATACGTACAAAGGGGAACACCCGAAATAGAAAAAAATGTTTATAAAATGGACAATCTTATTATTATTTTGGCTATATTTGCACAAAGATTTTGGTTGATATGAACCCTAAGAAGTTAGAGAAGTTAAAGAAATTATCACTTCGCTCCGCTCCGTTAGAAGTTAAAGCCAAATGCTTCTTTGCATACCCACAAGGGCATTGGGCTATGACTTCTTTAACTTCTCTAACTCCTTTAACCTCTAAAATAAAACAATCGCGAGGCCTATGATAAAAATCAAGAGCGGGTTTTCAGGCGAGCGGTCGCTCGTATTGCCCAAGATGGTAACCGACATGATGGCTGCCGACCCTATAGTATCCGTACTTTACGTCACCGACATAGGCTATTATCCCCACGCCGCCAACCATTACCGCGAGCGCAACGAGCCCATCGACCAGTACGTTTTCATATATTGCATCGACGGGCGGGGCAGCTATCAGGTGGGCGGAAGGCGCTACCAGGTAGGCGCCAACCAGTACTTCATCCTGCCGGCGGGCCAACCCCACGCCTACGAGGCCGACCACGACAAGCCTTGGACTATCTACTGGATTCACTTCAAGGGCTCGCTGGCCTGCCATTACGCCCTCGACGCGGTAAGCCCTACGGCCATAAACCCCGGCGTACACTCGCGGATAAGCAACCGCATAAACATGTTCGAGGAACTGTTTGACGCCCTCAACTCGGGCTACAGCATAGAGAACATAAGGTACGCCATGTCGCTCTTCCACCATTATCTCGGCTCGCTGCGCTACGTCAGGCAGTACCGCGAGGCGGCAGGACAGACCGGCGACGTGGGCATTGTCGACGCGGCAATACATTTCATGGAGGAGAATATCGAGCGGCACGTAACTCTTGGCGAAGTGGCCGACTACACCGGCTACTCGGCCTCTCACTTCTCCATGGTGTTCAAGGCGCAGACCGGCCACAGCCCCATGAGCTACATCAACCTGCTGAAGGTGAAGCGAGCCTGCGACCTGCTTGACAATACGCAGATGCGCATGAACCAGATATGCTACAAACTGGGCATAGACGACCCTTACTACTTCTCGCGCATGTTCAGCAAGGTGATGGGCATGAGCCCCAAAGCATACCGCACTCACCCCAAGGTGTAACCACCGGTACGGCCGGCAGGCGCCGCTTACGTAACGTCTTGATATCCAGCGGAATACAAAAGGCCGTCTTTTGCGATGCAAAAGACGGCCTTTTAGCGTGCGATTGACGGCCTTTCGGAATGTAAAAGATGGCCTTTCGGGTTTTCACCGGCTACCGTCAGCGCTTACCTCAGTGGTATATTTGAGAACGAATAGCGTATCACGTGGCTGTAAACCTCGCCCGGACGGAGCACCTGCGAGGGCAGCGCAGGCTGGTTGGGAGCGTCGGGCGCGCCCTGGCATTCCAGCGCCACTCCGTCATAATCGGCATACCTGCGGCCGCACTTGCCCACGGGACGGTTGTCGGCAAGCCAGTTGCCGGTGTACAGCATTACGCCGCACTGGGTCGTGGCAACGGTCAGACGGCGGCCGCTCCGTGCGTCGTCGAGCGTCGCCGCGGTAAGCAGCCTGCCGTCGCCGTGCCATCCATTGATCATGAAAAAGTGGTTGTATCCCTTGCCTGTCTTCAGGTTATAGAAGTCGGTTGATATGTCCTTGCCGAGCGCCTTACCACTGGTGAAGTCCATCGGGGTGCCGTCAACGGGGGCGACGGTGCCCAGCGGAATGTCGGTATCGTCAGCGGGGAGCCACCGTCCGCAGTTAAGCGTCAGCCTGTGGTCGAGACATGAGCCCGCGCCTTCGCCCGAGAGGTTGAAGTAGGCGTGGTTGGTAAGGTTCACTACGGTGGGCTTGTCGGTTACGGCACGGTAGCTGATGGTCAGCTCGTCGGCGTCACTCCACGTGTATGTTACGCTCACGTCCATGTTGCCGGGATAGCCCTCTTCGCCGTCCTTGGCGTGGTAGGTGAACGTGACGGCGCCGTCGCGTTCCTCCGACTGCCACACAACGTTGTGGAATCCGCGCGGACCGCCGTGCAGGGCGTTGGGCGGATTGTTCACCGCCAGCGTGTATTCGGTGCCGTCAAGGCTGAAACGGCCGCGCGCAATGCGGTTGGCAAAGCGCCCGGGAGTCTTTCCCGCGCATGCCGAATCGTCCATATAGTCGGCCGCGTCGGCGTATCCTAACACCACGTCGGCCCGCCGTCCTTGCGCGTCGGGCACGTCAATGCCCGTTATTCCGGCGCCGAGGCTCGACAGCCTGACCTCGTTTCCACGGGCGTTGACAAGCCTGTAAGTGGTTATCTCGCCTATTGGCGAGGGGTATTTTCCTGTTATCATTGTTTTATTTCAGAATTTAAAGAAGTTATTTTCTTCGGGAAGTTAAAGAAGTTATAGACGTTAAAGAAGTTATAGCCAATGGCCTCGTTACATGACAACAAGGCATTTGGCTTTAACTCCTAACGGAGCGGAGCGAAGTGATAACTTCTTTAACTACTTTAACTACTTACTTATTATTATACGGTTCAACTTCCAATTTATATCCTCCGCCATTAAGCAGTTCTTCGTCAAACGTGAAGGTAACGTGACGGGTCTCGCCCGGCATTAGCGTGAAGTAGTTGTCGCTCATCACAGCGGGCAGTATCCGCTCGCCGTCAGAGGTGCGCACGGGCTGCACGTGCACGGCAAACGCCACGTTGGGAGCCGACTTCGGCAGCGTAACGTCGGCAGATATTACGGCCTTGCCGCCGTCCTTGCGCTCCATCCTCGACTTCACTTTGAGGTCTACAGGCTTCAAGGTGTTGAGGGCGGTGAAGTCGGTACGCTCATTGCCTCGCCAGTAGTTGTTCTCCGAAACCACACGACCCGTCTTGTCCCTGAGCGTCAGGCGGATGAAGTGAACGTCGCTAAGACCCTCGCTCGGCTCTGTTCCGCCAAGCACGTCGAAGCTCCACAGCGAGTAGCCGAACCACCAGCCAAGCTCCGTTCCGAACATTCTCACGTACCTTGCGTTGACCTCCGGGAAGGTTATTTCGTCAGTTCCGCCACAGCCTTCGTTGGTCTTGTACACCTCCGTCCAGTGCTCGGCGTCGTCAGAAACCTGTATCTTGTAACCCTTGCCGAACGACGCTTCCCATACAAGGCGCACTCCTCCTACGGGCATTACGCTGCCAAGGTCAACGTATATCCACTCGTTCTCGGCCTTCAGTGCTGCCCATCGGGTTTCCGGCTTGCCGTCGGTGGCGTCCGCCGGAGTGCCGTAGGTGGTGCTTGAGGCGTATGTCGGCTTGCCCAGCGACAGGTTGCGGCGCTCCTTGTTGAAGCCTATGTTAAAGCAGCGGGCCGCCGTGTTGCCTGGCGATGATACCTTTGCGGTCTTGCGGTAAGCCTCAACCTCACGTCCGTCGAGGTTATACACACGCACTTCGGCGGTCAGTCCGTCGGCGTCGCGCCCCGTAGTGTTGGCTATCTTGACGTCGTCGGTCACGGGATTCCAGAAGATATGCAGCGGCTCGCACGCCGACTTGGTGCCCCAGTAGACGCCCGTCGGGTCGTAATAATAGTCGTACGTCTGCCATACCATTGACGGATAAGCCGACTGACCCATCCAACACATAATGCCAGAGGCGTCTTCCCACATGCGGTCGAGCCATCCCTCGTACATCGCCTTGTTGGCCTCTATGTTGACAAGTTGCGCCTTACGGCAGAAGTCCTCGATACCCGAAGGCTCGCCGTAGCTGTTGGATATTGTGGCTTCATAGCGCTCGGGAGCGGCGTTGAAGGCGTTTTGTCCGAAGTAATGCTTGTTCCACATCTCGTCGCGCGGCCACCAGTTTTCCTTTGGCATGAACTTCTTGAAGCTCTCGAACGTGGGCACCGCCGCCGTTCCTATCTCCGTACGGAAGCCCCATCCGCGCGCCGGGTCACCCTCAAGACCGTCGGGATACTTCGTGAAATAGTACCTCGGCTCGAACGCTCCCCACGGTCCGCTGCCCGTAAGGCCCTGCGCATGCGAGTTGGCTTGGAAGTAACGGTCGCCTCCGTCGAACGTTTTTACGTTCTCGGCCATCCATCCTTCGAGCGGCGGTTGCGGGTTTGACTCGTTGTCTCCGCACCAAACGGCTATGCAGGGATGGTTTCTGAGGCGCTTGATTTTCTCCACCATGTTGTTGTTGAAGGCGTTAAGGTCGTACGGCAGGTTGGGATTTGAGTTAATCCAGAAGTCGTCCCAAACCATGATTCCATACTTATCGCACGCCTGGTAGAACTCATCATCGGTAACCGAACCAAGCCAGTTGCGTATCATGTTGAAGTTCATTTCCTTGTGAAGGAGCACCTTCGTGAAGTACTCCTCGCCCCTACAGCGCAGCATGTACTCGGACATTCCCCAGTTGGCGCCCTTCACAAACACGGGCGTTCCGTTTATATAAAGGTGGAAAGTGTTGTTGTTCTTGTCGTAAGTGTACTTCTTTATTCCGAAGGTTACGGTCGAAGAGTCAGACAGTTTGCCGTTTTCAATCACCTCAAACTTGCACTCATACAAGTTCTGTTCGCCGTATCCGTGGGGCCACCACAGGCGCGGACGGTCGATGGCGAGCTGCGGATAATAGCGCTTGTCAAACTTAACGGTGGTGCGTTCGCCGGCGTTAAGGCTTACTTCCTGCTCAAACACGACGTTGCCGGGCATTACAGTGCCACGCACGAGGAGCTTCGACGGAGCGTCGGAGTTGTTCTTCACCTCGGTCGAAACGCTCAAGTCGGCGCGCGCCTTGGTGTGAAGGTCTGAGCGAACCCACGGGTCTATGAGCGTGGCACGGCCCGTATTGGTAAGGAACACCTTGTCGGTGATACCGCTGTTGAGTCCCGGCACGTAAGGCATCCAGTCCCAACCGCCGCTTGAAAGGTACGTCGGACTGCCCTGGTTGGCCAGCGGTGTCTCGGGGATATGCACCAAAACGAGCAGCACGTTGTCGCCGTCGCGGCGAGCGATGTCCGTTATGTTGAAGCGTCCGCGGTGCATGAAGCCGTCAAGACGGCCAAGTTCCACGCCGTTGAGGTAAATCTCCGCGCGTCGGTTCACGCCGTTGAAATTGAGCCACAGCAGCTCTTTGGTAAAATCTTCGGGCACGCGGAACGTCGTGCGGTACCAGAAACTGCGGTCGTACTTCTTGCGGTCTACACGGTGGATGTTGTCCCCGAAGTTAGGGTCTTGCTCTATTCCGGCGGCCACGTATGCGCTGAACGCCGTACCGGGCACAATCGCCTTGACCCAGCCCGAGGCGTCATAGCCCGTAGAACTGAGGTCGGCAACGCCACCGGACACCTCCGCCTGCGGCCTCAACCGCCAGTCGGTACCGGCCGAACCGCTGTTAAGATACACCTGTCCTGACGCCGTAGCGCTGCCTCCAAGCAGCCCGGCAAGCAGGACAATCATTGTTCTAATCATTCGTTTCATGTCAGTATTGTTTAAGTTTTTTCATGTTTAATTAAGAAGAAGTTATAGAAGTTAGGAGAAGTTATAGAAGTTAAAGCCAATAGCTTCGTTGCATCCACCCGTCAAGTCATACGGCTTTAACTTCTAACGGAGCGGAGCGAAGTGTTAACTTCTATAACTTCTTTAAATCCATGCATACTATTCAAGATAGAAATCGAGCGTGCCGCCGTCGGTTATCGCCTTGTGGCTGATGGTGTTGCGGTCGTATTTCCTGCCGTCGAGCCTTACCGACTTGACGTAGAACGACATGCTGTCCTTGCGGTGGGCGTTGACTGTGAAGGTGCGCCCGCCGGCGAGATGCACCGTTACCTTATCCATCATGGGCGTGCCGAGGGCGTATTCGCCTGACGCGGGGTTGACGGGATAGAAGCCCATAGCCGAGAAAACGAGCCACGCCGACATCTCGCCGCAATCGTCGTTGCCGGCATATCCCGACGACGAAGTGTTGTAAAGCTCGGTGCATATCTTGTGAACGTAGTACTGGGTCTTGCGCGGTTCGCCGGCGTATCCGTACAGATAGGCCACGTGGTGGCTGGGTTCGTTGCCGTGGACGTACTGCCCTATGAAGCCGCTTGCGTTGTCGTTCTTCTGTCCGCTCTGCTCCGTCAGGGTGAAGAAGCGGTCGAGACGGTCGACGAATTTGCGCCTGCCGCCCATCAACTCGATAAGTTCCTCGATGTCGTGGGGCACGTACCATGAGTATTGCCATGCGTTACCCTCGGTGTAGGGATTGCCTCCGTTGGCGCCGTAGCGCAGCGGGTCAAACGGCTCCAGCCACTTTCCGTCGCTCGTGCGGCCCTGGAAGAAACCGTTGTCGGCGTTGTAAAGGTTGCGGAAATACTGGCTGCGGCGGGTGAAGCGCTCATAAATGTCGTCGTGGCCGAGCTTCTTGGCGAGCTGCGCCACGCACCAGTCGTCATACGCCTGTTCAAGAGTTATGCTGACGGACTGGCTCTGCAGGTCTTCGGGCATGTACCCGTACTTCTCCCAAACGTCGAAGGGCGAACCGGGATGGCTCGTCGTTGCCGACGCCACGCACGCCTTGAGGGCGCGCTCGGGGTCTATTCCGGGTGTGCCTTTCATCACCGCGTCGACCACCACGGGTATGGCATGGTTGCCTATCATGCAGTAGTTGTCCTGCCCCCAGAGGCTCCAGATGGGCAGGTAACCGTACGAGTCGAAGTGCGTGAGCATGCTGTTCACGAAGTCGGCGTTGCGCTCCGGAGCGATGATTGTGTACAAGGGATGTGCCGCGCGGAACGTATCCCACAGCGAGAAGGTAGTGTAATACGTGCGGCCTTCGGGCATACGGCGCGTAGAATAGTCGGTGGCGGTGTAGCTGCCGTCGGCGTCGCTGATGGTGTTAGGCTGTATCATGGTGTGGTAAAGGGCGGTATAGAACTTCTCCATATCCTGCTGATTGCCCTCCGCCTCGATATGTCCGAGCACGTCGTCCCACGCCTTGTCGGCTTGCGCGGCGTAGCCGTCGAAGCTCCAACTTGCGGCCTCGCGCTGCATGTTCAGCCGGGCGTTCTCTATGCTTGTGGTCGACAGTGCCACCTTGACGGTAAGCTCGTTGCCGCCCTTGGGGTCAAAGTCGAGCCACGCCTTGAGCGCCGTTCCGTTGACAACCGGCACCTGTCCGTAGTCGCGGCTACCGTCAATGAGCGAGCAAGAGGCAATAGGGCGCGACAGCTCGATGCGGAAATACACACGGCGCAGCTTAGCCCAGCCCGTTATTATGCGGTAACCCTCAATGGCGTCGGGCGCCACAATGCGGAGCTGCGACTGTATGATGCGGCGGTTCCAGCTTGTCTTGGGCGCCGAGTGGTCAAGGTCTATGTATAGCCTTTGCCGCGAGCCGGCGGGGTAAGTGTAGCGGTGAATGCCGGCGCGGGTGGTCGCCGTAAGCTCGGCAAGTATGCCGGATGAGAGGCGGAGTGAGTAATATCCGGGGCGGGCGGTCTCTTTTGAATGGTCTACCGCCGACCAAACCTCGTCCGTCGTGGTTGGCATTAGCAGCAGGTCGATAAGGTCACACGCTCCCGTTCCGCTCAGACGGGTGTGGCTGAAGCCGCACGTATGGGTGTCGTTATAGTCGTAACCCGAAGCCTTGTCCCAGTCGGGGGCCTCCTGTGTGTCGGGACTCAGCTGCACCATGCCGAACGGCACGGTGGCTCCGGGGTAGCAGTTGCCCGAGAGCGAGTTCTCCACGGCACCCGTACCGATGAACGGATTGACGTAGCGGGTGAACCTGCCGGCCGTTGCGCAGGCGGCGGCGAGCAAGGCTACGGCAAGCGCATGGCATCTAATATGTAACATATTGATTATCAAGGATATAAAACATGTATTGCGAAAGGCCGTCTTTTATCGTGCAAAAGACGGCCTTTCAGGATGTAAAACATGGCTTTTCGCAATGCGGTTTGCGGTCAATTGGAGTTATGGGGAGTTAGGCGCTTCGCTCCGGAGTTAATCGGGAGTTAGCTGACAAATGCCCCATGGCTTATTACATGGCCATTGTCCATTAACTCCGGACGGCCGACAGGCCCGTCTAACTTCCGTTAACTCCTTGTTAACTCCATTTTGAAACATCGCCTATGGCTTACTGCGCCGTCAACTCATACACGCGGCTGGAGAGCTTGGTGGTGGTGAACAGCGGCAGACCTACGGTCATCAGGTATTCGCCGGAGTAGCTCTTGGCCTCGCCCTGGGTGCCGTCGGCACGGTTGATTTCACGCACAGAGTATGTTTTTGAGGCGTCAAGACCGTCAAGAACGACGTTGTACAGCTTCTCTGCGTAACGCGGATAGATGTCGAAAGCGAACACAACGGCTGAGCTCTTGTCCTTGCTGACGTACATGGTGGAGGCGTGGTTGCCCTCAAACGGAGCCACGAGGCGGTACTGGTCGCCGTCGAGTATGGCGGGCTTGAGGCGGTTATAGTCGATTATCGACTGCTTGCAGTAAGCCAGCTCCTGTGCGGACAGGTCGTGCAGATTGATGTCGAAGCCGAGTTTGCCCATCATCGCAACGTTGACACGGAACTTAACGCTTGCGTCCTTGTTCCAGGTAGTAACATGAGCGCACTGTACCTTTGCGGGGAATACCTGTGAATAGCTCCACTGGATGAAGAGGCGCTCAACGGGGTCGGTGTTGTCGCTGGGCCACATTTCAACAAAGTACTTCAGCGCTTCGTAATCGGTACGTCCGCCACCGCCCGAGCACAACATCATCGGCAGGTTGGGATATTTGGCCTGGATACGGTCAAACACGTTGTAAAGGCCGCGTACGTAGTCTACGTAAAGGTGTGTCTGGTCGGCCTTCTCGTAGTTAGAGAATATGTTGGTAATCGGGCTGTTGCAGTCCCACTTGAAGTAAGCGATGTCGGGACACTCGGTCAGCAACTTGTCAACAACGCCGAACACGAAGTCCTGAACCTCGGGATTGGCGAGGTCAAGCACCAGCTGGTTGCGGAAGTAATACTCCTTACGGTTAGACAGGCGGATAACCCAGTCCTTGTGTTTCTCGTACAGTTCTGACTTGGGACTTACCATCTCGGGCTCTATCCACAGACCGAACTTCACGCCTTGCTTCTTGGCCTCGTCGGTAAGACGCTTGATACCGTTGGGCAGCTTGTTCTTCGTAACGTCCCAGTCGCCCAGACCCTGAGTGTCGCTATGGCGCGGATACTTGTTGCCGAACCATCCGTCGTCGAGCAGGAACATGTCAACTCCCAGTTCCTTGGCGTCTGCAATAAGTTTCACGAGCTTGTCCTCGTTGAAGTCGAAGTACGTAGCCTCCCAGTTGTTGAGCAGCGTCATGCGGTCGCCCATACCGTCCTTGATTCTGTACTTGCGCGCCCAGTCGTGCATGTCGCGGCTGGCACGGCCCGTTCCTTCATAGCTGAGGGTGAAGATAAACTCGGGAGTCTTGAAGCTCTTTCCTTTCTCCACACGGTACTGCGAAGCGTAGGGGCTAATGCCGCTGAGCACGCGCAGGCCGCCAAGGTTGTCAACCTCGAAGGTGAAACGGAAGTTGCCGCTCCATGCCAGGGTTCCTGCGAGCACCTCGCCTGACGTCTCTGTGGCGGGCGTTCCTATCGAGAGCTGGAAGAACGGGGGAGTAAACATGTCGGCGCGGGCGCCCAGCTTGGTGTCAACGGTCTTCTTTCCGAAGTAAAGCTGCTGCGTATGGGGGTGTGCCTCGGTAGCCCAGTCGCCGTCATACTGTGTAAGGAAATACTTGGGAGCATAGAAGTGGAGCAGCGACGAAGCGTACTTCTCGAGCACGATGGGCGACTTCTCCTTGTTGAAAATCTCTGTCCAGGTGCTGAATACGTTTTCCTTCGTATAGGCAACGAAGTGCAGTGCCACCTCGTCACGGTACACAGGGTCGGCAAGATAAATAACGGTCTCGGTACCGCCTGTGCACGCCTTTGTCTCGTGCGACTTGTATTCAAGTACCGTAGAGTTGTTGTTATCAGTACGGTTGATGTGCAATGCAGGCTCGAAATAGTCCTCCATGCCGTGCGTAAGATAAGCCTCCTTGCCCAAAGGCAGGTTGGCGTAATCGGCGGTGTTGGCCAGTTTCTTGCCGAAATAGCTTTGATACAGGCGCCCGTTGTCGCCTACGGTGAACACGATGCTCGTGTTGTCGGTCGCCACAACGATTTGTTCGTTGGCAAAGGCTGCGCCCCCTGTAAGCGAAACGCAAGCCGCGACGAAGAGTTTTGTCAAAGTTTTCATGTTATTGTTTATTATCTGATGTTATCGGTTGTTCTTGTTCTACGTGATAATATGGCTCGCCTTATTGTTTGTTTATCGAGAATTGCAGCACTGGCAGGCCCGTAGTTCCGCGCAGGTTGCCGTCGGGATAGTCGGCCCAGTTGTACTTCAGGGCCGTGATGTTGCCTTCGGCGGTCAGGGTTACAGTGTCGTCTGACGTCATGACAGCCTTGGCCTTAGCCCACTTTCCGTCGTCGGTGCGCACGATAAATCCCGTCGGCGACGTGCCGTCCACCTTGACTTCACCGTCAAAAGTGAGCTCTGCCGTATTGCCGCTGATGTCGTATCCGGCTACCGAAGGCGCCCTGTCAACCACGTCATTGTGGCCGTAAGAGCGGCGCAAAGCTATGAGCGAGAGCCTGCGCGCTACTTCCTGCTTGTTCTTAGGATGTATGTCGTCAGGATTGCCTATGTCTATGGCCACGGCCATTGCCGTGTTGTCAAGCTGCAATGCGTCGGCCTGTGCCTGGCGCAACGCGGCCCATTCAGACTCGGGCTGCACTGCCTTAGGCTGGAGATAAGCGGCAAGCTGCACGAAATAGAACGGTAGTGAGTCGTCGTTCCATAGCTTGCGCCAGTCTTGGATGAGGCGACGGAACAACGGAGAATATTGCTCGGCGCGGCCGACATTCGCGCATCCCTGATACCAGAGAACGCCTTTCACGGGCATGGTGTGCAGCGGATACAGCATTGCGTTATATAATACGGTGGGAAAACTCGAGCTTTCCGGCGATACAGGCTTGTGGGGCAGCTTGCTGAAATCGGCTATAACCTTATATTGCCAGTCGCCGGCAAGGCTTATTTCGCTGCCGTCCTGCACTGCCGCAAGGTCAGCATTGTCGCCGTATATGCCGCCTTCGCCCTCGAAGTCGGTCACCCTCACTGTTATAACAGCCCGTCCGGCCTTTACCAGTTCGGCAGGAACGGTGTACACACGCTTGACATTATAGCCCGAACCTTCAGCTATCTTGACGCCGTTAAAGTACGTAACGTCCTCGTCGTCGATACATCCGAGCCGCAGTTCGACGGCCTTTCCCGCCCAATCCTGCGGTATGTCTAACGCCCGCTGCATCATAACAATACCGTTAAAGGCAGGCAGCGCGGTCTTTTCCCACAGATTCGGGACAGGCATTGACGGCAGGTTGTCGCCCTTGAGCACAACCGACGGAGCGCCGCCGGCCTCGCCCTGCGCATCATCCGACAGCGCCAGTTGCATCCATCGGGCAATCCGCGACTCGTAATCAGCCTTCAACCTGTCTTTATCAAAACCGTTATCCGAGAGCATTCGCGTCTCGTTCTCAAAGCCGGGCACTGACGATACGCCCTCGAACGCCGACCAAGCCTCGGCCGGAGTGCCGCCCCAAGTACAGTCAATAACGCCCACATGCACTCCGAGACGCTTCGACATCTCGCGTGCATAGAAGTAAGCTATCGACGAGAAGTTCTCAACGGTGGCGGGAGTACACGTCCGCCATCCGCCCATGTTTACCTCAGTGTCGGCCTGCGGGGTGTAGGCAATCTGTTTTTTCACCTGCAAGAACCTCACCTCAGGGTGTCTGGCGGCGGCTATTTCCTGTTCATAGTTCATCACCTTGCCCCATCCGCCTACGGGCATTTCCATATTTGACTGGCCGGAACACAGCCAAACTTCGCCCGAATAGACGTCGCGCAACGTCGTCTTGCTGCCGTCATCAAAAGTTATAGTGTACGGTCCTCCTGCCTTCGGCGTGACTATATCAACGCTAAACTTTCCATCGGCACCGACAGTAGCCGTGGATGTCTTGCCGTTCCACGACGTAGTGACGCTCACCTTCTTGCCGTCGGCACTGCCGTTGACCGTCCACCGGCTTTGCTGCTGCACCACCATACTGTCTGTCACGAAGTGGGGCAGCCTCACTTTGGCCGAAATCCAGACTGCCGGCACAGCCAAAACGAGCAGCAGGACATAAGTTCTCAGTTTGTTATTTTTCATTGGTAAAAAATTATCTGTTGGCAAAATTACCCATTATCAAGTGCATTTTTACTATACGAAATCATCAAAAAATACAATATTTGCGCCTATATTAGCCGGAATCAGGCCTTTTGGCACCTAATTTACGGTTTCCTTTCACGACATTGCTTCTCAAAGTCCTTCGGGCTGATGCCGAACTGCTTGAAGAAAAGTTTACTGAAATACGACGGCGAGGCGATACCTACCATGTAGCAGATGTCACCGATAAGGTGCTTGCCTTCCTGTATAAGTTCGGCTGCCTTCTTGAGTTTCACCGTGCGTATGAGCTCTACCGGAGACATGTTGAACACCGAACGGATTTTCCTCAGCAAGCTCGAGTGACTCATGCAAAGGATGTCGGCCATCGTCTCCACGTTGAAGTCGTCCTCGCCGATGTTGTCCTCGATTATCTTCATCACCTTGTTCATGAAGTCCTCGTCGGCCTTCGTCATGCGCATGTTGTCAACGTTGAAGAACGGTTTTTTCGAGAACGACTCGCGCTCCCTGCGCCTGTTGTCGAGCAGTGAGGATATAAGCTGGCGGAAATACTTTATCGAGAAGGGCTTTTCAATGTACGCCTCGGCGCCCAGCTGCAGACCTTTGAGCTTGCTGTCGAGGTCGTTTTTCGCCGTGATGAACACTATCGGGATGTGCGACATGTTGATGTCCGCCTTGACGGTACGGCAGAGTTCAAAGCCGTCCATCTCGGGCATCATGATGTCGGTCACTATCAGGTCGACGTGGCTTTCGGCCAGTTTGTCGAGCGCCTCGCGGCCGTTGCACGCCGTCTCGATGGAGAACGACATGTTGGCTTGCTCGGCAAGGAACTCCCGCATGCTGTCGTTGTCCTCCACGATGAGCACGGTATAGCCCACGGCCCGCTCCTTCGACTGGTTCGAGTCATCGTCGAGCACGTAGTCTGGGGAGTCAACGGTGTGCTCGTTGTTCTTCTGTATGCCAGCCTTATTCAGCGGGATGGTAGCCGTGAAGGTATTGCCGTCGCTGTCATCGTCGTCAAGCGTCAGGCTTCCGCCAAGCAGCGTGGCCAGCGATGAGGACAAAGGCAGCCCCATGCCCACGCCGTTCTCTCCGCTGTTGGCCTTGTCTGCCTGGTAGAACGGCTCGAATATGCGTTTGCGCTCGTCGCCGGTTATCTTGGCGCCGTCGCTCGTTACCTTTATTATAAAATTCTGTCCGTCGGCCGTCAGCACTACCCTAGCCGTATGGCGGGCGTACTTCAGCGCGTTGTTGAACAGGTTGCTGAGTATCTTGGTGACGGCTTCCTTGTCGGTAGAGGCTATCAGCGGACCGTCGCCGATTTGCTTCTGCAGCTCCTTACCTTTCAATGTATATGCCGGTTCAAACCTGTAAACGGTCTCGTCGAGCAGCGCCCGTATGTCAACATTCTCGTTCTTCAGCGTCAGCCTGTTGGAACCTATCTTCTGGAAGTCCAACAGCTGGCCGGTGAGGTTAAGCAGGCGCTTGGTGTTCTGGCGGATAACCTTGAGGTAATGTTGCGCCCGTCGCCCGCTGATACCGTCCTCCTCGATGGCCTCGAGAGGCGCGGCGATGAGCGAGAGCGGCGTGCGAATCTCGTGGGCTACCTCCGTAAAGAAGTTCACCTTGTTCTGGTAGAGCTCTTTCTCCTTGCTTATTTCAAACAGCCTGTTCTGCTCGCGCAGCTGTTTTTCCTTGTGCGCGCGGTACCAGATGAACCAGCGCCACACTGCCAGGGCCGCCAATATGATGTAGACCAGATATGCCCATACCGAGCGCCACCACGGCGGACTGATGATTATCTCTATATCTTTCTGCGACGTGCGGCCGTGGTTTTCAACCTTTACGCTGAGCTTATACTCGCCGGGAGACAGGTTGACGAAGGATATGCGGTTGTCGCTCATGCGCACCCACCCGCTGCTCGACGGCTCCAAACGGTAGCTGTACTCGTTGCCGCCGGTGATACCGAAGGCCGGAGCCACCACGTCGAGCGAGAACGTTGCCATGTCGTAAGGCAGCGTAAGGCGGTCGGTAAACATGATGTTACGCTTCAAGGGAGAGTTGTCAGAGTCGACGGTCACCTCACGTCCGAATATCCTCAACTGGGTGAAATATACCGACACGGGCGCCGGGCGCATGTCTTCGTTGTCGGGATTGAACACCGTCACGCCGCCTATTCCGCCGAAGTAGAAGCGGCCGTCGTTGCCTTTTATGGCCGAGTTGTACGTGAATTCGTTGTTGGGCAGGCCGTCCCTTACGGTGAACACACGCACGGCATGCGTGTCGGGATTGAACTTCACGAGTCCCTTGTTGGTGCCGAACCACAGGTTGCCTTCCATGTCTTCAAGTATGTTGTAGGCAACGTCGTCGGGCAGTCCCTCCTCTATCCCGAACGAAGTGAAGTTGTCCTGCTTGCTGTTGTAGCGGCTTATGCCGCCCCTGTCGGTCGAAATCCAGATACGTCCGCGGCTGTCCTCCATCACTGAGCTTATGTTGTTAGACCTCAGTCCGCAGCCCACATCGTCGTTATACTGGTAGCACTTGAACTTACCCGTAGACGGATTGTACTTCCATACGCCGTTACCCATCGTGGCAATCCATATCGTTCCGTCGTGAGCCTCAAACATGTTGAATATCCAGCAGAAACCCGTCTCGCTCACGTGGACGAACTCCGCCGAGCCTGCATTGCGGCGGTAGAGCGCGTAGCCCAGGCCAACCCACTCGTTGCCCCGGCTGTCCTTGATGTACGAGTAGACGCTGTTGTCGGCCTCGGATATGTCGAGTACGCTTGAGAAACGGCCGTCGGAGTCAATCTTGATGAGCCCGCCGCGGGTAAATCCGGCGTACACGCTGCCGTTGAACCGCGTGAGGAACAACGTCGAGACGCACAGCGGCGGCACGCCGCTTACGGGCGTTACCACGCCGGTAGACGGGTTGAGGGTGAACAGTCCCTTGTCCTCGGTGCCTATCCATATGCGGTTGTCGGGGCCTTGGGCCATGCCTATAACTATCCGCCCGGCCAGTCCCGACCACAGGCCGTAGACATCAAACCTGAACTCTTCGTGCGACATGTAGTCGGCCCCGCCGTAAGTAGTGCCCACCCAGGCGTCGCCCGAGCGGCTCTTGTACAGGTAGTAGATGATGTTGTCGGACAGGCTGAAGGGGTTGAGCGGGTCATGCCGCAATACGGCAGTCTGCCCGCTGACCTTGTTGAGCACGTAAAGCCCGTCCTGTGAACCTATCCATATCTCGTCGTCAAAGCACGTTATGCAGCGTAGATAAATTTTACCTCCCCCGATAAAGGGAATCCCCGTCAACGTGTTTCGCGCAGGCTCATAGCGCAGCAAATGTCCTTCCGACGTGGCGAGCACTATCGTTCCGTCTGTATCCTCGGCCACGGTGATGAACAACATTCCGTCCATCGTATCGCCGCCAGCCGGCTTTATCTTGCCGAAACGGTTGGCTCTCCTGTCAAACTTGTACGCCCCTGCGCCGTTGGTCACTATCCATACGTTGCCGTTACGGTCAACGCACATGTCTGATATATGGGTATCCTTGAGGTTGATGTTTGCCGGGAGCACACGAAAGAAGTCCACCTTGCCGTCGTGGTAGCGGAACACACCCTGGTCGGGCAGCAGCGCCCACACGCTGCCCTTGCCGTCGCCGGCTATCGCCTGCACCCAGTTTGTGGCGCTCTGCCCTGTCCGGTCGTCCCTCGTGTCCATGTAGCTGAACAGGTCGGTCACGGGGTCGTACAGGTAGATACCCCTGTCGGTGCCTACCCACAGCTTCTTGCCGCCGTCCTCGTATATGGCGCCTATGTTGTTGTTGCCGCGCCGCTTCACGTAGTCAAAACAGTTAAACCTGCGCGTGCTCATGCCGTCGTAACGGTGCAGGCCGTTCTTCGTGCCCAGCCAGATGAAGCCGTAGCTGTCCTCGGCTATGCTCTTAACGTTGCTCGACGACAAGCCGACATTGTAGTCAACGTGGTTGAATGAATACTGGCCGTAGCCCTTCAGAGGCACGGCAACGAGCAACATTACGACCGATATCGCAACAGTAATAATCCGTCTTGGCTTCATATGTAACCGCATATTTATGTAGTTTATCTGATTAATTATCTCGATTGAAATCCCGTTTGCCGTCTTTCGCGTTGCAAAAGGCCACCTTTTAGCTTGCGAAAGACGGCATTTTACAAGCTAAAACGCCGTCTTTTGTAATTTATTGTGTTACAAGCCGTTACGGCACCGAGCGCAGACGGCCGTGCCGTCGCCCTTATTCCGTGTCGTGGACGGACAGCCCTCCGGGGCCGTCGTATATGTACTTGAAGTCGTCGAAGTACGTCGTGCCGCCGTCGCCGGCCGTGGTATAGGCGTAAATACCTATGCGGCTGCCCTTCCAGTCGCCCGACGACGAGCTGAAGGTGGCGCCCATCGGCGTGTAGTTTATGTTGTCCGTGCTGTAGCTGTAGCGGTGGGTGTTGCCCACGGCGTCAATCTCCAGCCTGATGTATATGCAGCCGCCGGCTGTGTCGGGAATGTCGCCCAGCAGGCTTACGGCGCCGTCGGTCTCGACGTACAGCGACCGTACGACGCGCCCTTCGCGCCGCGTCACGGCCACCCCGCCGCCTACGAACTTGCCGCCGATGCACTCAAGCCCGGCGCGCGAGCCTTCATCTATCCGCGAGAAGTCTATCTTCACCGTGGCGACGCCATGGTATCCCATCGTCTTCTGCGTGAGCTGGTTGACCGCCTCGCGCAACTTAGCGGCATGCGCGGGCTTTATGGCGAGCCATCCCTTGCGCTCGGTAAGCGACAGCAATTCGTGTCGTGGATTGTGGTTGAACTGCCACTGCAGGCCAATGGCAGCGCCGTCAAAACTGTCTGACGCCTGCGGGGCCTGTGGACGGCCGCCTGCGCGGGTGTCAGGTTTGGCGAATGTCTTTACGGGTTCGCCCGTTCCGTTATGGTCATAGTCTGCGCCTATCTGCGGAAAGCCGTCTTTCCACGTTACCGGTTGCAGGTGGACAACCCGCCCCAGCGGCTCTGTAGACTGGAAATGGTAGAACCACCACTGTCCGTCGGGAGTGTCGACAAACGCTCCCTGGTGCGGTCCGTTTACGTCGGTGGAGCCTTGCTCCAGCACGATTTTCTTGTCGTCGTAAGGCCCGTAAACGCTCTTCGAGCGCAGTACGGTCTGCCATCCCGTGGAAACTCCTCCCTCGGGAATGCTCAGGTAATAGTACCCGTCTTTCTTGAACATCTTTGTGCCCTCGGCCACAGGACCTTCGTAGACGGTGCGTCCCTCGTCAAGCAGGGTGCGTCCGTCGGCGCTCATGCGGTGGATGATGATGGGTCCGCCGCCCAGCTGGCTCCTGCCGAGGTATGCCTGGCCGTCGTCGTCCCACAGTGGGCACGGGTCTTCCCATCCGCTCACGGCCTTGACGCAGTGCAGCGGCGCCCACGGGCCGGCGGGATTGTCGGCTGTGGTCATGAAAAGTCCCTCGTTAGGGGTGCATACATATATCCAGTACTTGCCGTCATGGTAACGCAAGGCGGGCGCCCACGTGCCGTTGCCGTACTTCGTCATGTCCGAGTAGCCGGGCAGGTCGATACTGCCGAACACCTGGCCTATTATGCGCCAGTTCACCATATCGTCAGACTCGAGTATCGGCATGCCCATAAAGTGAAACTCGGAGCACGTCATGTAATACTTCGAGCCGACCCTTATGACGTCCGGGTCGGAGTAATCGCCGTTGAGTACGGGGTTGGCATAGGTGCCGTCACCAAGGTCTCCCCAGCGCAGGTCGCGTGTTCCGTCACCGCCACCGGTCACGGAGCCGCCATCAGCGAGGCATGTCGCCGCAGGCAGGCAGAGTAGGGCTGCAAGCACTAATGTATGTATCATGGGGTTATGTTTTAGTTAAAGCAGAAAAGAGGGAAAGCCGAAAACGGGATTGGAGAGGAGTTAAAAAGGAGTTAGCGGGAGTTACGCGCTTCGCACGGGAGTTATCGGGAGTTAACGGACGCATGTTAAGTTGCTATTTACCAGACATTTGTCCGTTAACTCCAGACGGCTGACAAGCCGTCTAACTCCCGTTAACTCCTTTTTAACTCCTCTTCAATCCATTCCGGCTCACTCATAAATTATTTCTCAATGCGGTACATGCGCACGTCACACTTGGGCACGGACACGCTGAATCCGCTGCCCGACGGGCTTACGCTCTCGCCCGTCCACAGCTCCTTGATGGCCTTAACCTTAGCCGGGTCAATGCCTATGCGGCTGAAGTCGGCAGTCTTGGCGAGGTCATTATTCTTGTCGAAGTTGAACACGGCGTAGTAAAGCGCGTTGTCAGTGTCGAGCACAAACTCGTTGTCTACGCTGAACTCGTAGCCGTAACGGTCAGAGGGGTACTTCATGTTACCCTCAACCGGGCGGAACGAACGTCCGATGTGGGCCACCGCGTTGATGTCCTTGTTGGTGGCGATACGCATCGCGAGGGCGCGCTCAGCCTCGGGATTGGCAACAGAGTCGCCTACGGTTGAGTAGTTGTCGCCCAGCAACACGGTGCCCGTCATGGCGCCGCAGGTATAGCGTACGCGTGCCTCGCCGTCGGTCTTGGCGCGCGAGAGCACGAGGTGGTCGGGGTCGTTGTACTGGTAAACACGGTCGAGCCACCAGCCCATTTCCAGACTGTTAAGGCAGTACATACTGTTGTCCAGCTCGCCCCAGCAGTCGCACGATATGCGGCGGGCATGGCCCTTGGCGGGGAACACGGGGGCGATGGAGAGGTCGATGAACAGTCCGTCAAGCATCTTTATTATCCTGTCCATACCGTAGTTGTATGCCTGCACGCCGGTTGTAACGCCCGGAGCGTAGAACTTGTCGGCCTCAAGGGTACCGTTGTTGATGAAGTCGAGCTTTACGTATTCGAAGCCCCACTCCTTGAACTTCTCGTACTGGCGGCGGTTATACTCCAGCGTACCCGGGTGAGTTGGGTCGAGGGCTATCGACGCTATCTTGCGCATCTTGCCGCCGGCGGTGATGGCCATGTCGGCAAACGTGTACGGACTGCCCTCGTACGGGCGCTGCGTGCGGGCCTGCTCCTCGTTGCCCCAATACGAGAACGGCGTGAAGTAAATGCCCGGGTGCTGGCCGTTGGCCTTGCAGTGGGCCACGAAGTCCTTTAGCTGTTCTTCGCTAAGCCTGTTCCATCCGGAGTCGAGCACGATGTAGCACGTGCCGTTCTCGTTGCAGAAATTGTTGGCCATGAGCGTGTTCTTGAAGTAATCGCTTACGTCAATGACGCCGGCATGGTTCACACCGAAGGCCATTCCGCCCCAGCTCTGCCATGCGAAGATGGTGCCCTTGTCCCAAGGCAGCTTAGGCTCGAGCGCCGCGGTAGCGTCGCCAAGGTCCTCAAGACCGTTGCGCCAGTCGGCATAATAGCCGAAGAAGAAGCGCGGCGAGCTTACCTTCTTGCCCGAAATAGAGCCGTGCTTGTAGAGCGACGGACGGTCGGGGAACTGCACGTTGACGTCGTTTGTCACCGTGTTAACCACTCCGGCGGCCACCGTCATGGCGCTAACGCTGTTGCTCAGGTTAGGCGTTATGGTCACTCCGCTCTTCCAGTTGTCGTGCTCTATCGAGCCAACCACAAGTCCGTTGCGGCTCGTAACGTCGTAAGCCGCCGACACTTCGCATGAAGTCACGGCCTTGCCGGCTGCAAACGGCTGCGCGGCATAGCTTATCCAGTTGTCGTTATCGTGCGGCATGACGTAGATGTAGTTCTGTCCGCCGTCGGGAAGGAACGTCGATGCCGTGGTGGTTACTATCGGGGCGATGTAGTTGGTCTTGGCAGTTCCGCTGGCTGCGACCAGCGCCGCGTCGACAAGCAGATAGCCCTTGTCGGGATAGATGTAGATGTTCTGCTCGATGTTGTCCTTGCCCGAGAGACCCGAGTAGGTGTAGGTGTACTTCGTTCCCTGGCCGAACTCGTCCTGTACGGCCTTCTTCTCGAACTTAACGTTTGGATAGTCCTTTGACAGGAGCTGCTTTTCCGACGGGTTGTGCACGGCTACGTACGCGCCACTTACAAGCTGTTTGCCGTTCTGGGTGTATGTAAGAGTCTTGGCGGACTTGTCGAATGTTATTGTCCATCCGCCGTCGTTGATGTCGTCTTGAGCCGACATTAGCGCCGGACAGGCCAGCAGGGCCGCACCGGCAATAAGTTTCCTGATGTTCATGATATGATTCAATTTATTGAGGTTATCCGTAGTTATTTTACCATTATCTTCCTAACCGCGCTGCGTCCCGACTTCATCGTTGCCTTGGCAATGTACAGTCCGTTGGCGCAGTCGAGACCAACAGTAGCCTCGGTGTTGTCTCCGTCAAGACTTACCTGGCTCATAAGAACGCCCTGCATATCGTAAACCTGTACCGAAGTAACGGCTTCCGACGCCTTGACGGTTATGCTTCCGCCGTTGTAGGTGATGTTGACATCATCCGTTTCGCCACCGGTTATTTCGTTAATGCCCGACGTTGTCTTGTCAAGACGGTACAGGCAGACGTCGCCCTTGGGCACAGACACTTCAAATCCGTTGCCCGAGAAGCTCACGCTTTGGCCTGTCCAAAGCTCCTTGATACTCTTCACGTCAGCAGCGTCAACGCCGATACGGCTGAAGTCGGCGGTCTTGGTGAAGTCTGTATTCTTGTCGTAGTTGAACACAACGTAGTAGAACGCATTGTCAGTATCGAGCACAAACTCGCGGTCAACACCGTAGAAATATTCTCCGTAACGGTTGAACTGCACTTCCAAATTGCCTTCAACGGGACGGAACGAGCGGCCCAGACGGCCCACGTTATTTACATCTTCGTTGGTAGCGAACTTCAAGGCATAATCGCGCTGGGTCTGTGAACCAGGGTAAGAACCCTTGAGAGAGTAGTTGTCGCCAAGCATTACAACACCGTGCATCACGCCGCTTGTATAGCGTATGCGCCTTTCGCCGTCGTCAGCCGAGCGGTTGAGAACAAGGTTGTCGGGGTCGTTATACGCGTAAACACGGTCGAGCCACCAAGCCATATTCAGGCTGTTAAGAGTGTACATACTGTTATCCAGCTCGCCCCAGCTGTCGCATGAGATACGGCGTGCATGGGCCATCGCGGGGAATACGGGCGCTATTGAGAGGTCAACAAACATGTCGCCGGCAAACTCGAGAATCTTTTTCATGCCGTAGGTGTAGGCCTGCATACCGGTGGTAATGCTTTTTTCATAGTAGCTGTCGGCCTCAAGGGCACCGTTGTTGATGAAGTCTATCTTGATATATTCAAAGCCAAGATTCCTGAAATATTCAAACTTCTGGCGGTTGTATTCTATCGTTCCGGGGTGTGTCGGGTCAAGAGCGATTGACGCGATCTTGCGAAGCTTGCCATCGGCACGTAAAGATATGTCAGCCCACGTCCAAGGACTGCCGTCGTAAGGACGATATGTTGCAGCACCGTTTTCGTCATGCCAGCATGAGAAAGGAGAGTGATATATACCCGGGTGCATGTTATGCGCCTTGCAGTATTCTACGAACTGACGCAGCTGTTCCGTGGAAAGGTTGTCCCAATAAGAGTCAAGCACCATATAGCATACGCCGTTCTCGTTGTGGAAACCATTGGGCATGAGCTGGTTTGTATAGAAATCGCATACGTCCATTACGCCCTCATAGTTCACCTTTTCAGCCATTCCGCCCCAGCTCTGCCATGCGAAGATGGTGCCTTTGTTCCATTCCATCTTCGGAGCGAGCGTCGCGGTAGCGTCGCCAAGCTCCTCAAGTCCGGTGCGCCAGTCGTCGTAGAAGCCGAAGAAATAGCGTGGAGAATATACCTTTGAGCCTGATATTGAGCCATGCTGGTATATTGACGGACGGTCAGCATGATCGCCGGTGTTCACGTCGTTGGTGCGTTCGTTTACTACGCCGGCCGCCACTGTAAGGTTACGGACGCGGTTTTGTCCGTTAGGGGTTACGGTTATTCCGCTCTTCCAGTTATCGTGTTCGATTGAGCCTACGATAAGTCCGTTACGGCTGCTCACGTCATACATTGCCGAAACCTCGCATGAAGGGTTGCCCTGTGTTACGTTCCAGGGACGCGCGCTATAGCCAACCCAGTTGTCGTTATCGAACGGCATGTCGTAAATGTAGTTCTCTCCGCCAGAGGGAAGGAACGTGCTTGCAGTCTTCGTTACTATCGGGGCGATGTAGTTAGTCTTAGTAGTTCCGCTCGCCGCTACCAGTGCCGCGTCAACGAGTATATAGTTCTTGTCGGGATAAATGTAGATATTCTGCTCGATGTTATCCTTTCCTGCCAATCCTGAATAAGTATAGGTGTATTTCGTTCCTGAGCCGAAAGCGTCGCTGACTGCCTCTTCCGTCAGGCTAACGCTGGGATAGCTGTTTGACTGGAGCGTCTGTCCGTTGGCGTCATGTATCTCTACGTACACACCACGCAGCAGATCTTTACCGTTCTGGTTATAGCTAAGCATTTTGTTTGACGTATTGTACGTGATTTTCCACGCTCCGTCATTAATGTCGTACTGTGCCGACACCAGCGCAGGACAGGCCAGCAAGGCAGCTCCTACAATTAGTTTCCTGATGTTCATGATATGTTAATTTTAAGTTGGGATGTTAGCCTTTCAAACAGGCGGGACGGCCATTCCGGCACGATATACGGCGTTATAAGCCGTCCCGCCAATCACTATAAATAAAACTAAAAAAACGAAACTTTACCTTATTATAACCTTCTTTGCCACGCTATCCTTGCCTGCCTGTGCCTTGACAACGTATATGCCTGCGCCGAGGTTGGTGTCAACCGGTGTGCCGGCAGCAGCCTTTGTACGGAGCACTGTGCGTCCTGCGATGTCGGTAACGGTAACGTCGGCGTCAGTGCTGACTGTAATCACGCCGCCCGCGCATGTCACGTCAAGGCTGTTTTCGCCTGCAACGATGTTGCTGATACCGGTCGTTGTGCCTTTGGTGAAGGCGCTCGCGAGCTTGCCGCCGTCGATGGCCTGCACGCCCCAGTCAGCTATCTTGTCAGAAGTTATGTTAAGAGTGTAAGTGCGTGCGGTGGTTGCGGCGTTAACGTCGCCCAGGCGCAGCTTGCCCGTTTCGGGGTCAGCGGGAACAAGGGTGATGACCTTGCCGTCCTTCAGGCGTACGTAAACGTTGTAACGCAGGGCTGCGGCTGGTGTGTGGTCGTCGGTAGCTGCGTCCCAAGTAAAGGTCACCTTGCCGTCTGCTTCAGACATTACGGCATTTGCGGGAGCTGCAGGAGCCACGTTCTGCGCACGCGAAACAAGGCCGTTCCATACGTTGAAGTGGCCGTCGCCGTTGTCGTTATAGCCCATGATTGCAATGTCGGGAGTACCTGTATTGTTGATGTCGAAAGCAGCAACTGCGGCGCCTCCGCGTGCTTTGTTCAGCAAATTGTTGTGGGCAGTGAATGTTCCGTTGCCACCGTTCAGCGCAACAACGGCAAAGTTATCAGCGCTTTCACCGGCATAAACGATGTCCATGTTACCATCGTTGTTCACGTCAATCCAGTCGCAAGCGCTCTTGCCAACGCCGGGCAGAGTTGCATCAACCTTTGTGAAGGTCTCGTCGCCGTTGTTACGGAAGACGTATGCTATCCTGTTCCAGCCCTCAACGCTTGACTCTCCGGTTACGAATACGTCAAGATAACCGTCGCCGTCAACGTCTACGAACATTGCCTGGCCCTTCTCTGCACCGACAAAATTGCCGGATGTCACGGGTATGAACTTACCGTTACCCAGGTTCTTGTTTATCGTTATACCGTCACCTTGTGTGCTATCGCTCCATCCGTTAACGAGCAGGTCGGGATAACCGTCTTTGTTGAAGTCGCCGACAGCCATTGTACCGCCGCGCTGTTTGGAAAGACCAGAGTTCGCGTCAAGCGTGAACGAGCCGTCGCCGCCGTTATTGGTGTAGAGCGCGGGATTGCCGTCTGCATCCATAACAACAATGTCTTGCCAGCCGTCGCCGTTGAAGTCGGCGGCAACCGTCAGGCCCATATACCGCATTTCGGTAGTCTGTTCATTTACATCTGGTGTACTTTGATCATCGTCTTGAAGCTGCAAATTGCTTTCAAGCTTGAAGTTATCCATCTTCGTAAACTTGCCGCCACCGTCGTTGCGGTAAAGCTGATAGCCGTAGTTGGTAAAGAGATAGTCAACCAGTCCGTCGTTGTTGAAATCGAACACGGTGAGCGTTGCATCGTAAGGAATATCACCGAAAGGCAGAGCCATCTTGCTTGTAAACTGTCCTGTGTTGTCGGTAAGGATTGCGAAAGCCTCGGTGTTCCATCCGTTATTCAGGTCACGTCCCTTCGCGCAGAGGTCCATGTTGCCGTCAGCGTTTATATCGGCAAACACTACCGAGCCCCTGTAAAAGCCGTTAGAGACTTCTGTGGGCAGTGTAATTTTGTTGTACGACGGCTTTGCGGGAGCCGCGAAAGCCATGCTTGCGGAAGCGAGCAGGGCAGAAATCAGGTAAACTTTTGTTTTCATGTATTTGTTGATTTTATTCGTTGGTTGTTTTGGTTGTCTTGGTTTTCAAGGCCGCAGGCAGCCGTCGGCGTAAGTACTTGGCGCCCAGGGCTTTATAAAAGGCCGCCTTTTGTGTTGTAAAAGGTGGCCTTTTACCGTGCAAAAGACCGTCTTTCGCAACGCGTTTTACCGCCTTTCGCATTTGTTGAGGAAAAAGGCGGAAGACATACGGATAACGTATGCATCCGTGCCTTCCGCCTTAACCTAAACAATCAGCCGTGAATATTATCTATAGCCTTCGTTCTGGTCGTACTCGCCGTCAACGGTCATGTCGTCGTTCTGCTGCAACTCGGTGAGCGGAATGGGCCATACTACGTTGTAAGCCTGTATTGTGCCCGAACGCTTTGTCCACTTGTTGCGCTCTGATACGTACTCGAGGAAGTGGCCTGTACGGATGAGGTCGAACTTACGCCAGCGCTCGCCGAAGAGCTCGCGCACACGCTCCGTCATTATCTCCTCGCGGAACTGGCTCTGGCTCATGCCCTCGTTCCACTTCATCTCCTCGGGGATGTAGAAGTCCCAAGCGCGCTCGCGCACCCTGTTTACCTGCCTTACGGCCTCGGGAGTCTCGCCCAACTCGTTCAAGCACTCCGCGTAGAGCAGGATGGCGTTGCCAAGGCGGAGGAAAGGAATGTTCTTGCCTGAGTACCACTCGTTGTTAAGGCCGAGGCCTGAGTGGGTGTCCGTACGGAAGTCTTCATACTTCTTGATGTGCGGGTCAAGCTCGTCGTGGTCAGAGCCGAGGTCCTCCCAAAGTATGTTGTTGAGGTCAGGAGTCTGGCCGTAGTACGTGAAGTCGTAACGGATTGACTCTTCCTTGCGGACGTCGCCGTCCTCCCAGATACCGCCGTCAGCTACGTCGCTGTATGCCCACTGTGTCGGCAGGGCATGGTCGTAACCGCTCATGTAGCAGCCGTCGCCGAAGTATGACTGTACGGCACGTGAACCAAGCTGGAACTGCAGGTAGTTACAGTCGGGGTGAGTGTTGCTGAACTGCCACTCGAAGATCGACTCGGTGGTGTTAGGCGTGTTGTAGTCGAAAAGGTCGTAGTACGATACAAGCTGGAACGGACCGTTGACAACAGTCTCAAGAGCGGCGCG
>ENA-OPIO01000119-OPIO01000119.1-human-gut-metagenome-genome-assembly--contig:-NODE-119-length-30440-cov-7.312556_pt1 | contig 30440 bp, 24 predicted proteins | sample MGYA00241395_ERZ501636 | MGnify/ENA primary metagenome ERZ501636 (study PRJEB25962, sample SAMEA2042198) | human gut metagenome | biome: human gut; feature: human-associated habitat; material: faeces... | reverse complement strand
CTGCACCTCGCGTAAGAGCGTGCCGTTAAGGTCGAAATACAGGTCGAAGTCGGGCTGTCCGCGCTTCTCCACCTCGATGATGTAGAACGTGTCATACGCCTTGCGCTGGATTTCGTCGATGTCGTCAATCGTCCATTGCTCCTCATTATAACGCGTAGTTTTATACCCGTCCTGCACCGCCTGGGGCAGACTTGTAATGTCGCGGCCGTGGTCTACCTCGGTCATAAACCACTCGCCGTTAGCGTCGAACCACGCCTCGTGCTCCTTGCCGTCCTTCCAGAACTCGGCCACGAGGTAGCCGCCTTTCTCCCTGTCCCACTCTACGTGGCTTACGCCGGTGTACTTCTCGGTGAACGCACGCGTCACGGCGTCGGGCACTTTCACGGGCGCGTCATCGTCGTCGCTGCACGATGCAAGCGCAAACACTCCAAACGCACACGCCATAGTCCATTTAATCAGTTCCTTGGTCTTCATAATCGTAATGTCTTTTTTAGGTTTTTATTCGTTTCGCTTTCACTCTCGGGGCGGCTTTCCGCCCGTCTCTGATGCAAAAGTATGGGGCGATTCTGAAAAGAAACTGAAATCAGGCAACAATTTTGTAACATTCTATACAAAATCGTTCGAAAGCCGGCGGCGGCGCGAATGGGCACATATATAATAAGGTGTGGCGGCAAGCATTATCACTTCACATGACAACTGATTTTCCAATATGGGGTCATCTGCAAATCTATTGGATGGCATCAAGTTCTTTAACCAGGCTGTCGGCAATTGTCATGCCGCACTCCGATGCGGAATCCAGAAAACATCCATGGCTTCAAATAATATTGGCTGCATACACTGGATTCCGCGTCGGAGCACGGAATGACAATTACCGACAGCCTGGCTAATGGTAGAAAGTTCAATTAATATACTTTACACATCATACACCTAAATTGCGGATGAACCCAATATGCCATCTTTCGCACTCCAAAAGGCCATGAATTGCACGCTAAAAGGCCGCCTTTTACGATGCAAAAGACAGCCTTTTAGAACGCGCCTGATTATCAGGTAGTTACAAAGACGGCGGCAAAGGCGGTGGCAAAAGGACACCACACATTGCACGGAAGCTTACGGAAAAGACGCCTGACAACGGCCGCAGGCGGCAAAATAACACAATTTAAGCCGCGCGGCTTGCCGCCTGTCAGTTTTTTATTTTACCTTTGCAGTCATCTAAAACAGAAAGCAACGACAATGGAAAAGAAACTGAAGACGGCGACGCTCTGCGTCCGCGGAGGATGGAAACCCAAGAACGGCGAGCCCGTGCAGCCGCCAATCGTGCAGAGCACGACATTCAAATATGACGACAGCGACGAGATGGGGATGCTCTTCGACCTGAAAAAGGAGGGCTACTTCTACACCCGCCTGCAAAACCCTACCAACGACGCGGTGGCCGCCAAGATAGCCGCCCTTGAGGGAGGAGTGGGCGCAATGCTCACGTCATCGGGCCAGGCGGCCAACTTCTACGCCGTGTTCAACATCTGCGAGGCCGGCGACCACATCGTAGCCTCCAACGAAATATACGGCGGCACGTACAACCTCTTCGGCGTGACGATGAAGAAGCTCGGCATAGACTGCACCTTCGTCAACCCCGAAGCGACGGAAGAGGAAATACAGGCGGCCTTCCGCCCGAACACGAAAGCTCTCTTCGGCGAGACCATATCCAACCCCGGATGCCGCGTGCTCGACATAGAGAAGTTTGTCAGGATAGCACACAAGAACGGCGTGCCGCTCATCGTTGACAACACGTTCGCCACTCCGGTGAACTGCCGTCCGTTCGAGTGGGGGGCCGACATAGTGGTGCATTCCACCACGAAATACATGGACGGGCACGCCACACAGGTGGGCGGATGCGTAGTTGACAGCGGCAACTTCGACTGGGAAGCGCACGCCGCCAAGTTCCCGGGACTTACCACTCCCGACGAGAGCTACCACGGACTGACCTACACCAAGGCCTTCGGCAAGATGGCGTACATGACGAAACTCGTGGCGCAACTCATGCGCGACCTCGGCTCTATACCGTCGCCCCAAAACGCGTTCCTGCTCAACCTCGGCCTCGAGACGCTGCACCTGCGCGTACGCCAGCACTGTGAGAACGCGCAACGCGTGGCCGAATTCCTGCACGCTGACCCGCGCGTGGCGTGGATACGGTACTGCGGACTGAAGGAAGACGTCGACTATGAGCTTGGCCGCAAGTACCTGCCGTCCGGCTCCTGCGGCGTAATGGCCTTCGGACTGAAAGGCGACCGCGACACCGCCGTCAAGTTCATGGACTCGCTGCGGCTGGTACACATCGCAACACACGTGGCCGACGCGCGCTCGTGCGTGCTCCATCCGGCCAGCCATACGCACCGCCAGCTTAGCGACGAGCAGCTGCGCGAGGCCGGCATCGCCCCCGACCTAATCCGCCTCTCGGTAGGCATCGAGGATGCGGACGACATCATCGACGACCTCAAGCAGGCGCTGGCGCAGATTTAAAAGGTGGGAAAGTGAGAGGGTGAGAAGGTGAGAAAATGCTTCGCATTATTATTTGCAAGTTTCTTTTCTCACCTTCTCACCCTCTCACTTTCTCACCTTTTCTTGTCCTATTGTGAATAAAGTACAAAAAGTAAGGACGCAGGTCAAATATTCATCGTTTTCCTTTGCGGCTTCATTATAAAACCCTATATTTGCAAAGAAACTATGACACAATGTTAGTCTAACTAATACTTATACTATGGAAGTCGAAAAAATAATGCAAGACCTGGAGCAAAAGCATCCGGGTGAAGCGGAGTACCTGCAGGCCGTAAGGGAAGTGCTGCTGTCCATAAAGGACGTTTACAACCAGCATCCCGAGTTCGAGAAAGCCAAGCTCATCGAACGTCTCGTAGAGCCGGAGCGCGTCGTTACGTTCCGCGTTCCATGGGTTGACGACAAGGGCGAAGTGCATGTCAACATCGGTTACCGCGTCCAGTTCAACAGCGCCATCGGCCCGTACAAGGGCGGTCTGCGCTTCCATCCGTCCGTAAACCTTTCCATCCTGAAGTTCTTAGGCTTCGAGCAGACATTCAAGAACGCGCTCACCACGCTGCCGATGGGCGGCGGCAAGGGCGGCTCTGACTTCTCCCTGCGCGGTCGCAGCGATGCCGAGGTGATGCGCTTCTGCCAGGCTTTCATGACAGAACTGTACCGCCACATCGGTCCCGACGAGGATGTTCCGGCCGGAGACATCGGCGTCGGCGCACGCGAAATAGGCTACTTGTTCGGCATGTACAAGAAGCTCACCCACAAATGGGGCGGCGTCCTCACGGGCAAAGGCCTCGAGTGGGGCGGCTCAAAGATACGTCCCGAGGCCACGGGCTTCGGCGCTCTCTACTTCGTCAACCAGATGTTGCAGACCCACGGATATGACATCAAGGGCAAGACGGTGGCTATCAGCGGCTTCGGCAACGTGGCCTGGGGTGCCGCAACGAAAGCAACCCAGCTCGGAGCGAAGGTCATCACCATATCAGGACCTGACGGTTACATCTATGACCCGGACGGAATCAGCGGCGAAAAGATTGACTACATGCTCGAGCTTCGCGCCAGCGGCAACGACGTTTGCCAGCCTTACGCTGACGAATTCCCCGGCTCCAAGTTCATTCCCGGCCGCAAACCGTGGGAGGTTAAGTGTGACATCGCGCTGCCGTGTGCCACCCAGAACGAGGTCAGCGGCGAGGATGCTGACATGCTTTTGGCAAACAAGCCGCTCTGTATAGCCGAGGTTTCCAACATGGGATGCAGTGAGGAGGCCGTTCAGAAGTTCATCGCAGCCAAGCAGCTCTTCGCTCCCGGCAAGGCCGTAAACGCCGGTGGCGTGGCTACATCGGGTCTTGAGATGACGCAGAACGCCATCCGCCTGAGCTGGAGCGAGGCCGAAGTAGACGAGAAACTGCACCAAATAATGCACAACATCCACGAGCAATGCGTCAAATACGGGCGCGAAAGCGACGACTACGTGGACTATGTAAAGGGCGCAAACATCGCCGGCTTCATGAAGGTTGCCAACGCGATGATGGCTCAGGGCATAGTATAAACCCGAAGAAAAGAGTGATAGAGAAACTTATTTCCATAATTCTTTTATGCTTGACTGGCTGTACCCTCCTCCCCGCACAGGAGAAGGGTATGGCCAGTTATTATGCTGACCGGCTGCACGGAAGGCGCATGAGCGACGGCACACGTTACCACCGCGACAGCCTGACGTGCGCACATAAACGCTATCCGCTGGGCACCATGCTCAAGGTTACTAACATAAAGAACGGCAAGAGCGTAGTGGTGAAGGTTACCGACCGTTGCGGCACGCGCCGCATAATTGACCTCTCGTACGCTGCGGCGAAGCAGCTTGACATGATTAGGGCGGGCGTTGCCATGGTAAGAGTGGAGAAGTACACGCAGCCGTTGGGCGTTCCGTTCAAGCCGAGCGACGAAATCGACATACCCGAACTTGATTTTGAAATCACCCGGAAGCCAGACTTCTCAACGCCGATATGGAAGAAAACCGACGACGAAGACAAGGCGCAGCACGAAATAAAGGCGCAGAACAGGCGCGAACAGAGAGCCGTGAACAGGCACAAACGCAAGTAGGCTTTAACCGCACAACACCCTCACTTTCAACAGTTTACCGTCCGACGCAGCAGCGTTGGACTTTTTTTTGTTCCCCTATTCCATACATACCGTTTTGCAAAAGACCATCTTTCGCATTCCAAAAGGCCGTCTTTGGCACGTTTAAAGGCCACCTTTCGCAGGCTAAAAGACGGCCTTGGGAAAGGCGTTGTTTTTCTCTTGAAATTCAACTGATATTCATCCACATGTCAAAAGTCGTCCTTTTTGTTAATAAATCACAACAAAGCGTACTTTCGTTCACGTTTATTTGGTTTATATTATAAACCTATTTATCTTTGCATTGTATCCGGATAAAACTCCATGCTGCGCCCAACTGCAGTGGGAACGGCGTGGAGACTTGAGTAGGAAACAGAGTGGCAAACCTTTGAAAACATTAATGATTATGAACAAAGCAATCAAAGCTGCGGCATTGTCTGCATTTGCGATAATGGCGGCAGGTGCGGTTTCGGCGCAAAACAAAGTCGAGCTTACCGTGACAAATATACCTAACAGCAACGGCAACATTCTCGTTGCCACAAGCAAAGGGCAGACAGGCATGGTGCAGGCGAAGCAGGGCAGCATGACGATAGACGTGGAGAACGTGCCCGACGGAGAGGTGGCCTTCTACGTGATGCACGACGAGAACGGCAACATGGAGTGTGAGATGGAGAACGGTATGCCGAAGGAATATGTGGGAGTAGCCTATGCGAATGTCTCAAAAGACAACAAGGCAGTAACAGTGAAGCTTGAGAACATACCTGAAAAAGTGGCTGAGGCGAAGGCCAAGTGACGTGTAATGTAGCAAATTGCATGGCGCAAGGGTCTGTCGGAAAGTTCTCTGTAAACGTCCGAACGACCTTTGCGTCAACCTATAAAACAGCAACCAAGATTATGGAGAACAACGACAAGCTGACTGCCGAGCGCAGTCTTGAAATAATAAGAGAAGCAATAGAGCAGGGCAAGCGCGACGTGGCTCGCAATGCCGGCACGCCGATGATAATGTGGGGAGTGCTCACCTGTGTCACGGGCTGCATCGTATGCCTGCTTTGGCAGCTTACAGGCGATGCGGTGTGGAACGCGCTTTGGTTCGCCATGTGCGCCGTAGGCTGGGCCGTGCAGACTGCTATGAAACACAGAGAGCACCGCGAGAGCCGCCCCGGCTCATACGTATGGAAACTCGTAGGATGGACGTGGGCGGTGTTCGGGATGCTCGCCGTTGCCGTCGCCGTAATCGGGTTTCTGTCTTACAATACGGCGGTCTACGCCTCGCGCCTGCCAATTACGGCGGTGATTATGCTGCTCCTGATGTTCGCCTCGTCGGTAACGGCTTATGTTATGAGGGACAAGGCGTATGGCGTTTTCATCGGCGCCAACATCATTCTGGTGAATTTCGTCCTGCTATACCACAGCCCTTACGAGGCGTTATGCCTCGCCTTGTCGGCCGTAACGCTGCTCGTAATACCGGGAATAATGATTAACCGTCAGGCAAAAAGGAAGTAGAAACAAAACTTAGAAGCAACATGGAGGACAAGAAACTTACTGAATACGAGAGCCTTGAGCTGATAGCCAAGACAATAGAGCGCGCACGAAAGACGGAAATAGGCCGCTTGAACTTCATCACTTTGTACGGAATATTGGGGCTGGCAACATACGCTTTCACCCAGTTAATGCGTGAACCGCAATGGCAGTTGCTGTGGATTGCGGTGGCGGCGTTGAGCTACGGCGTGCCGTTCGTTTACCACAAGATGTGGCGCAAGCCGATGACCGTCACGGGACGGATAGTCAAGCGAGGCTGGGGATACTTCGCTTTGACGGGAATGGCGATAGCGTTCGTAGGCAGCGTGGCGCTTTCCACGTATGTGGCTCCGCTTATGACGATAGTCGGCAGCTGTGCCCTCTTTATGCTAAGCGGCATCTATAAGCAAAAGGCTATACTGGCAGCAAGTTTCATCGGGCTGTTTTCAAGTGCAATGGTGATTGCCACCAACGGCAGTTACGAGGGCAACTATGTGCTCCTCGCATACCTCTTTTACGCCTATTGCGTGTACATAGGTCTGTCGCTTAGCGGCAATGTGGACGAAATAAAGACATTCTGATGAGACCGCTTAACCCCCTTCTGCACAGCGAACTGCGCCTTGCGGTGATGTCACTGCTGGTCGGCGTGGGCGAGGCCGACTTCGTTTATCTGCGCCAACAGACAGGAGCGACGGCAGGAAACCTTAGCGTCCAGCTCGACAAACTTAGCAAGGCGGGGTATATCGAGATAACAAAGACGTTCGTAGGGAAACGCCCCAACACGTCGTGCCGCCTCACAGAGGAAGGCATGGCGGCGTTCGAGGAATACGTGGAGGCGATTAAGGAATATTTGAAGGTGAGAAAGTGAGAGGGTGAGAAGGTGAGAAAAAGCTTCGCATTGTTGTTTTCAATGTTTCTTTTCTCACCTTCTCACCCTCTCACTTTCTCACCTTTTTACAGCTCCGCAATCACTTCCACCTCTACCAGTGCGCCCTTCGGGAGGGTCTTTACGGCAACGGCGGAGCGTGCGGGGAACGGCTCTTTGAAGAAGGTTGCGTACACTTCGTTCATCGCGGCGAAGTTATCCATGTCTGAAAGGAAGACGGTTGTCTTAACGACATGCGACAAATCGATGCCTGCCTCGGCAAGAACGTTGGTCACGTTGGTGAGCGACTGGCGTGTCTGCTCCTTTATTCCGCCCTCTACAAACTCGCCCGTAGCAGGGTCGATGGGCACCTGTCCCGATGCGAACACAAATCCGCCGGCTAATATTGCCTGGCTGTAAGGGCCTAAAGCCTTAGGCGCCTTGTCTGAATGTAATGCTTTCATTTCTTTTCGTTTATATGTTGTTTTCAGGAGTAAAGGAGTAAGGAGTAAAAGGAGTAAGGAGAATTGACTCGTCGGATGTCGTCCGTTCAAACGGTTGTATGTGTTCCGCATAACCGCTTTTACACATCCGCCAGGGCTTGTTTCCTTTACTCTTACTTCCCTGTTCTTTACTGTTCATTCTTGGTTCTTTATTCTTACTGCATCCTTTCTCCCTCCCTCGGGAGGGTTGGGGAGGGGCTGCTTCTCGCTTATTTCAGCTTAAACCCCTTCTTTTGCAAGCCTTCCTTGATGGCGGCCACGTGCTCGTGGTTGCGCGTTTCGAGGCGCACGCGCAGCTCGCAAGAGTTCACGCTGTGGCTGGCTATGCCGCGCTCGTGGTGTACGCTAAGCACGTTTGCGCCGAGCTTGGCGAGCACCTGGATAACTTCAAGCAGCTGGCCGGGCTTGTCGTCAAGCTCCATGGCAAGCGTGCAGATGCGTCCGTCCTTGTCAAGACCGCGGTTGATGACGCGGTTGAGGATGTTAACGTCGATGTTGCCGCCGCTCACCAGGCAGACGGTCTTCTTACCCTTAATGGGCACTTTGCCGAACATCGCCGCGGCAACGCTCACCGCTCCGGCACCCTCGGCTATCATCTTCTCCTCCTCCATGAGGCGCAGTATGGCGGCGCAAATCTCGTCTTCGGTTACGAGAGCGATTTCGTCAACATACTTCGAGCATATTTCATAAGTAAGGTCGCCAGGTGTTTTCACGGCGATACCGTCCGCAACGGTCGATACGCTGGCAAGAGTCTCGGGGTGATGGTCGCGTATGCTCTGGTACATGCTGGGCGCGCCGGCCGCCTGGACGCCGTACACCTTCACGTCGGGCTTCAACGACTTTATGGCGTAAGCCACTCCGCTGATGAGCCCGCCGCCGCCTATTGGCACCACGACGGCCTCCAAGTCGGGCAGCTGGTCGAGCAGTTCAAGGCCTATTGTGCTCTGTCCGGCGATTACGTTGTCGTCGTTGAAGGGGTGGATGAAGGTGTAACCGTGCTCGTCGCGCAGCTGGAGTGCGCGCTGATAAGCGTCGTCATACACACCGGGAACGAGGCAAATCTCCGCCCCCAAGCGGCGTGTGGCCTCAACCTTGCTGATTGGCGCGCCCTCGGGCAGGCATATTAGCGACTTTATTCCGTGGCTCGTCGCGCCGAGGGCCACGCCCTGCGCGTGGTTTCCGGCGGAGCAGGCGATGACGCCTTTCGCCTTCTCTTCGTCGCTAAGCTGCGATATTTTGTAGTACGCGCCGCGCACCTTGAACGAGCCGGTTATTTGCAGGTTCTCGGGCTTCAGGTAAATGTCACTCTCCGGATTGAGCTTAGGCGCGTGTACAAGGTCGGTCCGCCTAAGTATCTTACTAAGCACATATCGTGCCTTGTAAAGGTCGTCTAAATTGGGCATATTTTTCGTTTTATCAGATTTCGGTATGCAAAGATAGTGAAAGGCGAGCGCAATGACAAATGAAAAACGAAGTTTTTTGATTTGTCTTTGCCGAGCCGCATCCTGTCTTCGCGAAGCAAATTTAGGCAAAATATGCGATAGTTGTACTCGCGCAGGCCAATTATCTGAGATTTAAAGCATTAAAAAAAGACAGCATACATGCTCCCAACCTGACACCACCACAGCCCTCCCAAAGGGAGGGGGCTTGATATGCAATATAGCAATCAACATGAGTTCGGCATAAGGATTTATTTTCCCAACAGGGTAAAACTTGCTTACCTTTTGTGCTTCAAGCGGTCAGTTGGTAATCAGTCATTCCGCGTCGAAGCGCGGAATGACTGATTACCAACTGACCACTTGAAATAGGATGATTGTCATATTCTCATTATACCAAACTCACATTAATTAATGGCGTTTTATGGGCACGTTGGTTACCAGTCTGTAAGTCGTTGATAATCAATGCCGTTCTAAAAGGCCGCCTTTCGCATTGTAAAAGGCGGCCTTTTAGCGTGCAAAAGACGGTCTTTTGGAAGGCGAAAGACGGCCTTTCGGAAATTAAGCAGTATCTTTGCAATATACAATATGCTGTTTATGAAAAGAAAATACGTCATCGCCATCGACTCGTTCAAGGGCTGCCTCACGTCAAAGGAGGCCGGCGAGGCTGTGGCAGAGGCCGCAAGGCAGGCGGAGAAGGATGCCGAAACGGTGGTCTTCAACGTTACCGACGGCGGCGAGGGGATGCTCCGCGCATTCACCGAAGCATTGGGCGGCAGCGTCGAAAAGGCGTACGTGCACGACCCGCTGATGCGCCGCGTGTGGGCCGAATACGGCGTTGCGCCCGACGGCACGGCCATCATCGAGACGGCGCAGGCCTGCGGTCTGACATTAATAAAGGAAGAGGAGCGCAACCCTATGCGTGCAACGACATATGGAGTGGGCGAACTTGTGGCGGCCGCCGTCAGTCGCGGATGCCGCAAGTTCATCATAGGCTTGGGCGGAAGCGGCACGAGCGACGCAGGCATTGGTATGCTGCGCGCCCTCACGGACAGGCTCGCGCCGCGCGGCGGAACGGTGGACGACGCCCTCGGCGGCGCGTTGGGGCAGTGCCGCTTCACGCTGGCGTGCGACGTAAGTAACCCCCTTTGCGGCGTTGACGGTGCGGCCATGGTGTTCGCCCGGCAGAAGGGTGCCACGCCGGAGTTGCTGCCCATGCTTGAAAACCGCGCCCTGCGGTTCGCCCGTGCGTCGGCCCGGCACTTCGGCTTCGACCGCACTCGCCGTCCCGGGGCAGGCGCGGCTGGCGGCCTCGGCTACGCCTTCATGCAATACTTGAATGCAGACGTGCGCCCCGGTGCCGACCTGCTGCTCGACCTCTGCGGCTTCGACGGTGCGCTTGGCGGCGCGGCGTGCGTAATTACCGGCGAGGGACACGCCGACCGCCAGACGCTGATGGGCAAGCTGCCCGTGCGCGTAATGCTGCGCGCCAAGGCCCAGGGCGTGCCCGCATGGCTGCTGGCCGGACACACGGACGACAGGGACGAACTGCTGCGGGCAGGCTTCGCCCGGGTGGAAAGCATAACGCCCGACGGCATGACGCTGGCCGAAGCCATGCGGAAAGACGTGGCTTTGGCCAACCTACGCTCGGCGGTGGTTGAATTAATCAGAAACAATCAGGGCTGTTAAAGCAAAAAAATTACGTGAGTTCAGCATAAGGATAGCGTGTAAACAATCTCACTTCAAGCGGTCAATTGGTAATTGTCATTCCGCGCTCCAACGCGGAATCCAGTGTTAACTACCTGGTTATTTTCACCCTTTTATACTGGATTCCGCGTTGGAGCGCGGAATGACAATTACCAATTGACCGCTTGAAAACGAAAAAACAAGTAGCTATACCCTTGTTAGAAGGGTTATTCCTTATAACTAACTCACATAAAATCCTTAACCGTTCAATCCATAAACTCACTTACGAACGCCCCTACCCTCTCGGCATATTCTTGCGGATAGTCGTGGAAAGAGCGCGCGTGCGCGCATCCGGGAGTAATCCAAATGCCGTTGAAACGGTGCGAAACGCCGTCCTCCGCCATGTGCATTGGGTTGGCGTTGTACAGTGGAAAGACCATCTGCGACGGCACGTAAGTGTCTGACGAGCCGTGGATGAAGAGCATCGGAGTGTCTTTCCCGCCCAGTTGGGCCACCGGCGACGCCTCGCCGAACGACCATCCGTAGCGCAGTTTACACAGCGCGCTGGCGGCATAGAGCACCGGGAAGGGCGGCAGACCGAACTGGTCGCGCAGCTGGCAACGGAACTCGTCCCACACGGATGTGTACCCGCAATCCTCTACAAAGCACCTGACGCTTGCCGGAAGGCTCTCTCCCGACACGTTCATCGTGGTGGCCGCGCCCATAGATACACCATGTACTACTATGCGCGGACGGCCTTCATTGGCGGCGAAGAGGCTGTCGGCCAGGTCAATCCACCGCATAACGTCCTCCCTGTCCTTCCATCCCATCTGTATGTCGGAGCCTTCACTAAGGCCGTGAGCGTGCAAGTCGGGCAGCAGGATGTTGTAACCCATGTCGGCATATACCTTCGCTATGGGCAGCATACCGGCGTGACTGTCCTTATAACCGTGAACAAGCACCGCCGTACGGCCGGCCGCGCTGTCGGCGCGGGCGTACACTGCGTGGTGGCGTTCGCCGTCGGGCATTATAATAAAGGTGTCGCGCAGGGTCTTCACCGACTTCATGCTGTCAACCCAGTGGCGCATGTACGGGTATTCGGCGTACATCAGTGAGTAGCGTTTGGCCATGTCGCGCGCATCGGCGGCGGGCGTAAGGGCGTAGTCGAGCATGTACCATGCTGCGCCGAAGGTGAGCAGCAACAGCGCGGCGAGCACCGAAGCTGCGACTATGAGGGCTTTTTTCTTCATTGAAATCATTGTTGGTTGTTGGGGGTTCTGGGAAAACTGGGAGGACTGGGAGCTGTGGGAGAGCTGCGAAAAGGCAACGTATTTTTAATTTCTAATTGTTAATTGTTAATTTTCAATTGTTAATTTTCAATTTGCGTTACTTCCTGCTGGCCTCGATACTGAACTCGCTGACGTTGGAAACTACGTCGTGGTTGCCCCTGACGGCGTACACCCGGAAGGTCAGGCGGCCGTCCTTGAGCCGCTTGCCTGCCTTCACCATGGCCGTGTAACGCACGCCCTTGCCCGGCAGTATGCGCTCTACGTGGATAGTGTTTGATATGGTGATGTGCTTACTCCCGGTAGTTTCCACGACCATGGGCTGCACGTCGTACACCGGCTCTCGCGATGTGTTATACACCTCGAAAATAACCTTCGACAGCTCGCCACCGTTCAACCGGCGGTCCTGGTTATCGTCAACGAAGCGCGCGTTGCGCACCTCCAGCGGCTGCGCCGACGGCTTGTAGGGAGCGTGTATGTCGTCATAACGCACCGAGGGTGGCACGTCGGTAGGGCGCGTTGCGGTGTAGTCGCCCGTATAGTCAGAGCCTTGGAAGTCGTAAAGCACGTCGTCACCGCCTCCCGCAGGGTCAAAACCGCTCTCGTCTTCATAGCCGTAACCATAGTCTTGGCCGTCGTAGCCGTTGCCACGCGTGGCTGAGGCGCGGTGCTCGCGGTACTTACGTTCAAACCGCGCATCGCTATATGCCTGCCGTTCCTGCTCCTGCTTGTCGGCCTGCGCGCCCATTGCGCCGCCCACTACGGCACCACCGGCCATGCCAACCAGCGTGCCGATGTCGCTGCCGCGCGGCCCTCCGGCTATTCCGCCTATGGCCGAGCCGATGACCGAACCAAGCGTTGCGCCCGAAAATGCGCCTGCACCCGTGTACGACCCGCAGCTGCCAAGCAGCGTGACTGCCGCCAGCGACAATATAATGTACTTCTTCATAACCATCAGTTTTAGATTGTCTACACCGCAAAATTACGCATTTTGACCGACAACACGGCGCGAAAAACACCTAAAATTGATAGGGAAAACCCTATAATTAAATTAAAAATTAATAATGAAAAATGAAAAATCCATAACCGTTTAAGTGAAAAGTGAGAAGTTAAGAACGAAAAAAACATTACCGTTTCGCAGTTCTCCTGACACGCACAGTCCTCCCTTTCGCCCATGGGAAAAACCTTGTCGCTAAGTTATTGACAATCAACGACTTGCCAATATGCCGTGTTTTACACTGCAAAAGACCACCTTTTAGCTTGTAAAAGGTGGCCTTTTGCATCGCGGTTTGCCGTCTTTCGCAAGACGGCCTGCGGCATCAGTATTTGAAAGAGCTGCCCCCAAGGAACTCGCGCAGCAGCGAAGTGGGCGGCAATTGGCGGTTGGGTACAGGCGCGATGTACTTCAAAAACTTCAACAGGCGGTACGCCTCGGCGTACTCGTCGGCGTTTTCGGGCACGAGCTCGAGCAGCGGTTCGGCCTGGCTTTTGATGACTGCAAGCTCGAAGAGCAGTGCGGTGTTGAACATAGCATCGGCATTCTCCTGGTAAGGGAATATCCACTTGTTCTCCCCGGCACGCACACTGGGCCAGCGGTGTATGGTCTCCTGCGCGTTCACTCCGCGGTACTTATAGTCGCGGATGATGCGGCGCAGCAGGCGGTTGTCCGTCGTAGGTATGTAGTTGTGAGTATCAAGCAGGATGGTGGTGAGCGCCGACGCATAGACGCGGAACTTCTGCCCCTCGGGTATCTGGGCGGTAAGCTCGGGGTTGAGGGCGTGTATTCCCTCAACGACCAGCACCTCGTCGTCGGCTAAACGCAGCCTCCTGCCGCTCTTCTCGCTGCGCCCCGTCTGGAAGTTATACCGCGGCAGCTCAACCTCTTCGCCAGCGAACAGGGCGTTGAGCTGGCTGTTCAGCAGCGGAATGTCGAGTGCGTAAAGGCTCTCGTAGTCGTATTCGCCGTGCTCGTCCTTGGGCGTTTCCTCGCGGTTTACGAAGTAGTCGTCGAGCGACACGGGCACGGGCTTCACGCCGCAGGTAAGCAGCTGGATTGAAAGACGCTTGCAGAAGGTGGTCTTTCCGCTTGACGACGGGCCGGAGATGAGCACCATGCGCACTCCGCGGCGCGTCGAAATCATGTCTGCTATTTGCGAAATCTTTTTCTCCTGAAGCGCCTCCGACACATTGATTAGGTCGGTGGAGCGGCCTTGCTGCACGGCTTCGTTGAAGTCGCCCACGGTAGACATGCCGAGGATATGCTGCCAACGGTGATGCTCTTGGAATATTTCGAACATCTTGTCCTGCCTCACCAGGTCGCCAAGGCGCGACGGGTCGTCACGCGATGGGATGCGCAGCAACATGCCGTCGTAATACTTCTCAAGGCCGAACAGGTAAAGCTGGCGCGTGTTTGTGAGCAATGTGCCGTAGTAATAGTCCTTGTATCCGTCTATTTCATAGTACGTTGTATAGAGCCGCCCTACGCTTTTGAGCAGCTTGACCTTCGACGTCATGCCCATGTCGGTGAACATCCGGATAACCTCTTCGGTAGTGCTCTCGTGGCGGCGGATGGGCATAGCCGCGTCGATTATCTCTTGCATACGGCGGCGCACGGCATCGGCGTCAAACCGCGTGACCGGCCTTCCTATGTTGATATTGCAGTAATAGCCGTTAGATACGGGGATGTCTATTACCACGTCGGCGGCAGGCCACAGGTCGTGCACGGCCTTGCAGAGCACGAAGAAGAGCGTACGCGTATAGGCACGGGCACCCGACGGCGACTTGATGTCAAGATACTCCACGTCCTTGTTGTGGTAGACGCGGTAGTGAAGTCCCTCCACCTTGTTGTTCACCTTCACGCTCAACGGGCCGTAGTCCATATTTAAATTTAATTCACGGAAAACGTCAGAAAGAGTGCTCCCTATTGGGACGTTTAGCGTTTTTTTATTATTTTTGCAACGTATTTGTATCATTTGTTTCATTTTTCATGCGTTTTTAGGTTAAACGTTGGTAAAGATACTCCGTTTTCCCGACACCGCACAATGTTCGACAACAAATTAATTTAAAATATGTCGATTTGGATTTTTTTTAAGATTATCGGCTCATTGGCCCTTCTCATCTACGGAATGAAGGTGATGAGCGAGGCCTTGCAGAAGATGGCAGGCTCGCAGTTGCGCCACATCTTAGGCACAATGACCAAAAACAGGTTCACCGGCATGTTCACCGGTATGTTCGTAACGTCGGCCGTACAGTCGTCGTCGGCCACCACGGTGATGACCGTTTCGTTCGTCAACGCTGGCCTGCTGACCCTCGCCCAAGCCATATCCGTAATAATGGGAGCCAACATCGGCACCACGCTTACCGCCTGGATAATGAGCCTGGGCTTTTCTTTTAACTTCATGGACGCGGTGTTCCCCGCATTCATTGTCGGCATCCTGCTCATCTACACACGCCGCCACAGGTACATAGGCGACTTCCTCTTCGGCATAGCGTTCATGTTCTTCTCGCTCGCCCTGCTCAGCCAGACGGGCAACGAGATGGACCTTGGACACAACCGGGAGCTAATCCACTTCTTCAGCACGTTCGATACGGGCAGCTATACCACTATAATAGTGTTCCTGCTCATAGGCACTTTGCTTACGTGCATCCTCCAGTCGTCGGCCGCGCTGATGGCAATCACGATGATGCTCTGCTCGAGCGGCGTGCTGCCAATATACCTCGGCATCGCCCTTGTGATGGGAGAGAACATCGGGACTACGGCCACGGCCAACCTCGCGGCACTCGGAGCGAACACCCAGGCGCGGCGTGCCGCGCTGGCACACCTGGTGTTCAACGTCTTCGGAGTGCTCTGGGTGCTGTGCCTGTTCTACCCGTTTGTTGACACGGTGTGCTCCCTCGTGGGCTACGACCCGGCCTCAAGGGCCATCGACCCGGCGCGTCTGTCGGTAGTGCTGGCGGCGTTCCACACGGCGTTCAACGTATGCAACACGGCCATCCTGATATGGTTCATACCGCAGATTGAGAAGACCGTGTGCTGGCTCATCAAGCCAAAGGCGAAGGAGAGCGACGACGAGTTCCGCCTGCGCTACATCGGCGGCGACACAATCATGAAGACCCCGGAGCTGTCGGTGCTCGAGGCGCAAAAGGAAATACAGCTCTTCGCCGAAAGGACGCACAGGATGTTCGGCTTCGTGCGCGAGCTTCTGGGCACGAAGAACGACGCCGACTTCAACAAACTGTTCAGCCGCATAGAGAAGTACGAAAGCATCAGCGACAACATGGAGATAGAGATTGCCAAGTATCTCGACCGTGTGAGCGACGCGCATCTTAGCGACGAGACAAAGGCGAAGATACGTGCTATGCTGCGCGAAATATCCGAAATTGAGAGCATCGGCGACAGCTGCTACAACATTGCGCGCACGCTGAACCGCAAGGTGAGGGGCAAGGAGGACTTCACCGGGCGCCAGTACGAGCACCTGCACCAGATGTTCGAGCTTACGGACGACAGCCTCACGCAGATGAGCGTAATGCTGGCAGGGCGCAAGGACAAGCTGGACGTAAACCGCTCGTTCAACATCGAGAACGAAATAAACAACTACCGCAACCAGCTGCGCAGCCAGAACATCAACGACATAAGCGCGAACGAATACTCTTACGCCATCGGTACGATGTACATGGACATCGTATCGGAATGCGAGAAGCTGGGCGACTACGTAATCAACGTGGTCGAGGCGCGCATGGGAACGCGGCAGAAGGGCGCGTAGCTTTTTGCCTGACGCGTAACAGCTTGTAGTACAATACATTACAAAAGGCCGTCTTTTAGCGTGTAAAAGACGGCCTTTCGCATTCCAATCGACGGCCTTTCGCGTTCCGAAAGGCCGCATCTTGCATTAAAACCTTACAGCTTGTAGCCCAATGTCAACATAAAGTTTTGCTCATACACCTTGCTGTCCTTGAACAGCTTGGTAAGTCCGCGCTGGAATGTTGCCGACAAGCTGAACTTCGCATAGTCATAGCTTACGCCTATGTCGAAGCCAAGGCCGAAGCTGTTGAAGCCTTCAATGTCGTCTATGTCGGTAGACTCGTCAATGTATTCGGTCTCGCTTGAGTGGATGTCAGGATAAATAGTGCTGTACCCTTTCACCTTCTGTTCACCGGCCAAGGCGTATGTGATGTACGGGCCGGCCTTCACTTTCAGGCTCGACTTGTCTGTCAATACGAACCGGTATCCTGCGTTTATTGGTATCTCCAGGTTGTAGGTAGTCATCGTTGTCTCCAGTTCGCTGTCATAGTTGGCACCCTCGTCGTCCCAATAATCTCCCGAAGAAAGAGTGTTGTCAGCCTTGTACCCCTTGGTGGAGAGGCCGACGGATGTCTCGGCGAACCAGTTGTCTGTAAAGAAATAGCGGCCTGTGATGCCGACATTGAAGCCCACTTTGCTTTTTGTGTCCTTGATGTCGCCTCCTACATAATTGTTTATCGAGAGGCCGAGGAACACTTCTGTCTCGAACGTTCCCTCTCCGTTCTGTCCTGATACCTTCTTCGAGTCAGGCTTATAGCCGCCTGTATGGCTGGAAGTTGTTGCGGCTTCGGCGGTAGCGGGCTTGTCCGCATCGGCTTTTGCGGCCTTCACCGGCAGCCGCAGTTCCATACCGACGTAGACAAACTGGGCGGCGTCGGAGTTGAGCCGTATGATGTCGTCTGTGGTGACGCCGTAGTCCTCGGCTATCGACTCGAGCGTCTCGCCACGCTGTACAACGTGCGTCCTTGCTTCCTGCGCCACGGCCATGGCCGAGCACAGGATGACGGCCGCCGCCAAGGCCGCGGCCCTTTTCTTGAAGATTGTTTTATTCATGATTGTATGGTTTTAGTTAGTCTGTATCACGAGAAACTTGGATGCCGACCAAAAGCGTGCCTTGTCGGTTATCCGCAGGGTGTACGTGCCGTCGCCGTTCTTGACCAGCGTGTAGGCCGACGTGGGCATGTTGGTGAGTATGCGCGCCTTTTTGGCCTTGAACGTCATCTCGCCAAGGCGGCGTATGTCAACCTTGGTGAACATTGACGGGTCGGCCAGACCGTCGCTTGCAACCTTGCCGCGCCGGGCCACTCCGCGCTTTTTCAGTTCGGCCTTGGTGGCTATCATCACGTAAGCGTTGTTCAGTTCCTGGTCTTGCCGCGCCAGGGCGGTGGCCTGCCTGTCGGCCTTCGCGCCGAGACGGACCAGCTCGTCGCCCTGCCGGGCCAGTTCCTTGGTCTGTGCGGCCACCCTGCGGCGCAGCCGTCCGAGGTCTGCGTCCTGTCCATTCAGTTCCCTGCGCAGCGCGGCTATCTCCCTGTCTTTCTCCGCCAGCTGCTCCTTCATGTGAGCTATCAGCTTGCGCAGGCCTTCGTCTGTCTTGTTTGTGGCGGCTATCGAGTCAAGTTCGTCTATGCGCCTGTGCTGCCGTAGCAGCACTTGCTCAAACCTCTCAAGGCTTTCGAGCACGCTTCCCCTTGTCGGCGATGTCTCCTGGCGTGGGTCTCCGAAGAGCATTCCCTCGGCCAGTGATATTGAGTCGAGCGTCTTGTTGACCGCCCCAATCATGTCGTACACGGCCGAGAGTTGCTGTCTGTTGCTTTCGTTCTCGGCACGCAACGAGTCCAGCTCGGCTGCCGCTCCGTGTGTTCCACCGCCTTGACGGCCGCACCCAGTCAGCAGCAAGGCCGTGGCTGATACGGCTACAATCAAGCCGTGTCTGTTCAGAATGTCCATATAAATAATGTGGTTGATGTATGCAAGCTATGACAAATGTTTTCGTTTGCAAATTTATATAGTTTGCCCGACGCGCACAACGGTGGCGCGTAGCACGCCTTCGCACACTTGTGTCACATTCTTTTTGCTATGTGCAGCTTTTGTTTGCACTTTTTCCCATGGCAAGAAGCGCGTCCGCGTCACGTCCGGATTGCCATGCCCGTGCCTTTGATGTCGTCAGAGAGGTCCTTGAAGAAGTCGTGGCCGAGTGCGGCTGATATGCGTGATAGCAGCGAGGTGTCGATGCTCTCACGCCTGAATATGTCGTAGACGTTCTGGCGGTTGCAGCACAACTTGCGTGCGAGCCATGACACCGTGCGCTCCTGTGCGCGCAGCTCCAGCTCTATCATCATGCCGATATGTACCATGCGGCTGCGTGTGAACAATGCGGGCCGAACCACCGAAGCCCCGCTTTTAAAACGTGATTAAGGTTATGACATTGTAGAAATGGACGTAGGGTTCTGCCAGACAGCATATCCCGTCTTCGGCCTTCGCACTGCCACAGCATACGGATATGCGACCAGCCAGCCCACGTCCATGCACTATACGGGCACTATGCAGATTGGCGCAGCCGCTCCTCAAGGGCGCGGCCGCAGCCTTACCGCATGTGTGTACATGCATCATGTGGGCGTCGCCGTAGTCGTAATCTTCGTATGCTTGTTTGAATGTGCGAAGTTCAAAGACGGAAGACAACGTTTCAGGTAACGCCTTTCCCAAAATGTCTGCCCGGCGGCAATCGTCAGCGAAGTGCGTCAGGCATCTGCAAAAATAAGTGTTTTTCCCGAAATAGGGTCACGTGCGGCGATAAAAATTGCAACTTTCGTCCATTTCGGAGCGTTCCCGGCGTGGTGCGGTTTAGCCGCCGTTTGGCTGTCATTTGTAACCGTCTGGAAACCAATACGTTAGCCAACGCCTTGTAAAACATGGCCTTTTACACGCTAAAAGACGGCCTTTTGCATTCCAATCGACGGCCTTTCGGAACGCGAAAGACGGCCTTTCGCAAAACCGCCGTTGAACGGGCGCACTGTCCCGTTTGGCAAGAAAAGTAACCGTCTTTACGTTTTTATGCAAAAAAAGAGGCTTAAAACTATTTTAAAACAAAAAGTTTCCATACCTTTGCACGCATAAATTACCATTATTGTAACGGCGATGAAACATACCTGCAAAATCATCCTGGCACTCGTTGCGTGCGTCATAGCGACAAGCGCGTCGGCCGAAGGCAAGGAGGAATACCTGCCATACGGCAACATGAACAGCTGGACCATAAGGCACATAAAGGAGTCCGGCGTCATCGGCGGCGACACGAAGACCCTCTACGAGGTGGGTCCCAACCGCACAATCACCGGCAACAAGCCCTACGTCAACGGCGGCGGCTCGCCCTGGGGCACGTCCAACGTCATGGCGAAGGTGATGGGCGTGGTGAAGACCAACAACTCCGTCTACCGCGACAAGCACGGCTCGGGCTACTGCGCGAAGCTTGAGACGCATATAGAAAAGGTACGCGTGCTCGGACTGATGAACATGAAGGTGCTGGCCGCAGGCTCGCTCTTCCTCGGCGACATGAAGGAGCCCATCACCGGAACGAAGGACGGCCCCAAGGCCATGAACAACGGCATACGCTTCACCAAGCGGCCGAAGGCCCTCAGGTTCGACTACATGTTCAAGGCCGCAGGCACGGCCAACAGGGTAAAGCAAAACGGCTTCAGCAGCGGCAAGACCGTAGCCGGCAAGGACTACGCCACATGCGTGCTCTTCCTACAGAAGCGCACGGAGGACGCCAAAGGCAACATCACCGCCAAGCGCGTGGGCACAATGGTGGTAAGATACGGCAAGAGCACCGGCGGATGGGTCAGCGGAGCCACGTACGAAATACTCTACGGCGACATACGCAACAACCCCCACTACAACGCCGCGACAATGGGCCTGCGCTCGACAGACTACGCACGCAACAGCAAAGGCAAGAGCGTACTCGTGAAAGAGACGGGATGGGCATCGGCAGACGAGACACCCACACACCTGATGCTGCAGTTCTCGTCAAGCCACGGAGGGGCCTACATCGGCTCGCCTGGCAACACCCTCTGGGTTGACAACGTAAGATTAGTATATTAAAAACTACAAGGCCACATACAATGACACGACTGCTACTCGCCGCCCTGCTGACGCTTTGCACCGCCAAGGCGGCTGCCGCCGCGCCCGGCAACGAACGGCAGGACACGGCGACGATACAACACGAGCAACAGCCGGACACGGTTAAGAAGAAAAAAGGCATCATAAACTGGGTGCTCAACTACCTCAACAACACCAACAAGAACAAGAAGCACAAGAAATTCGACTTCAGCGTGCTGCCCGGCCCGCACTTCAGCTCGGACACGGGGCTTGGCCTCGGCATCATAGGCATGGGCCTTTACCGCCAAGACAGGCGCGACACCATATCGCAACCGTCGAACGTATCCATCTTCGGCGACATAACAACCAAAAGCTCGTACACCGTCGGCATATTCGGCACTCACGTGTTTCCGTACGACAAGGGGCGCATAGACTACGAGGTGGCGGCCAACTACTTCAAGGAGAGTTTTTGGGGAATAGGCTACGAAATGGCTAACAACGACGCCAACGAGGGCGTGATGAAGAGGTGGAAAATAGGCGCGAAGGCCAACTTCTTGTGGGAAGTGGCGCGCAACGTGTTCATCGGCCCGTCGCTGACTTACGACTTCGCCGACATCCTCGAGATAGACCGTCCAGAGCTGCTGGCCGGACAAGACAAGCACGTATGGAACATAGGCGTGGGCTTCTCGCTGGCATACGACACGCGCGACATAATGACACGCCCCACGCGAGGCGTCTACCTGAACGTGACACAGCTGTTCCGCCCAAAGTTCCTTAGCAGCGGCTACGCCTACACCACTACCGACTTCCGCTTCAACACATACGGCAAGCTGTGGCAGGGGGCGGTCATCGGCGGCGACCTCCGCGGCACGTTCAACTTCGGCAACCCGTCGTGGGCCACGATGTCGCTGCTCGGCAACTCGTCAACCATGCGCGGATATTACAAGGGACGGTACCGCGACAAGCACATACTCCAGGCACAAATGGAGCTGCGCCAGCACGTATGGAAGCGCAACGGAGTGGTAGCCTGGGTGGGATTAGGAACCGTATTCCACAAGTTCAGCGCCATGCGCTCCGAGCGTCTGCTGCCAAACTGGGGCATAGGCTACCGCTGGGAGTTCAAGAAGAACGGCAACGTGCGCCTCGACTACGGCTTCGGCAAGCGCGGGATGCAGGGCTTCGTCTTCAACATCAACGAGGCCTTCTGACCCAACCCCTGTCCTCCCAGTCCTCCCAATCAACCCAATAACAACCTGAAATGAAAGCAATAAAAACCATACTGCACGGCTGCGCCTCAGCGCGCAGCCTCTTTTTTATCACCATCGCGGTGCTCGCGCTGCCAAACATCGCGCTCTGCTTCACCGAGCGCATGGGCCTTATGGGCTGCATTACCAACGTAGTGCTGCCCACGGCGGCCGTCTGGCTGCTGATGACTCTCAACCGATGCCCGGGCAAGATGGTGTGGTACTTGTTCCTGCTGGTGTTCTTCGCCGCGTTCCAACTTGTGCTGCTGTACCTCTTCGGGCACTCAATCATCGCCGTGGACATGTTCCTCAACCTCGTGACGACCAACCCCGGAGAGGCCTTCGAACTGCTTGACAACCTCATCCCGGCCGTATTCGGCGTGGTAATTGTCTACGTTCCGCTGCTCACGTTGGCCGTCGTCTCCATACGCAGGAAAGACCGCTTGGAGCGCGGCTTCATGCTGCGGCAGAGGCGATATGCCGCCGTCGCCGCGGCGGCGGGCGTGCTCTCGCTCGGCGCAAGCTACGCTTCCGACCGCGACTACCGCGCCGAACTCCACCTTTACCCCGTCAACGTGTTCTACAACCTTGGGCTGGCCGTGGAGCGCACGGCGCAAACCAACGCTTACGCCGAGACCTCGGCTCACTTCCGTTTCAACGCGAAGGCCACGCACCCAGCCGCGGAGCGCGAGGTGTACGTGCTCGTAATAGGCGAGACAGCGCGTGCGTGCAGCTTCGGTCTGTACGGCTACGGGCGCGACACTACGCCCCGGCTGGCACGGACGGAGGGGCTTGTGGCCTTAGGGAAGGCCGTAACCCAGTCGAACACTACGCACAAGAGCGTGCCCATGCTGCTGTCGGCCGTGTCGGCAACCGACTTCAACGACATCTACACGCAGAAGGGAATAATCACCGCATTCAAGGAAGCGGGCTTCCACACGGTGTTCATCTCAAACCAGAGACCCAACCACTCGTTCATCGACTTCTTCGGCGAAGAGGCCGACGAGTGGACCTTCATAAAGGAGCGCGACCCCGAAGCGGCGGCCATAGGCGACGAAGCCATGCTGCCCGAGGTGGCTGACGTGCTGGCCAAGGGACGGCAAAAGGAGTTCATAGTGCTGCACATGTACGGCTCGCACTTCAACTACCGCGAGCGTTACCCGCGCCGCGCGGCCTTCTTCAAGCCCGACGACGCCACCGAGGCGAAGCCCGGCAACAGGCCGCAACTCGTCAACGCGTATGACAACACAATACGCTTCACCGACCGCTTCCTGACCGACCTCACCACCATGCTCGGCAAGACGGGCGCGCAGGCGGCGCTGCTCTACACGTCGGACCACGGCGAAAACATCTTCGACGACAGCCGCCGCCTCTTCCTGCACGCATCGCCCGTGCCGTCATACTACGAGCTACACGTGCCGCTAATGGTATGGATGTCGCCCCGGTACAGGCAGGCGTACGCCCCGGTGGAGGCCGCCCTGCGGGGCAACAGCGCGAAGCGCGTGGCCACGAGCGCGTCGGTCTTCCACACGATGCTCACCCTTGCCGGCATCGACACGCCCCTGCGGCGCGACAGCCTGTCGGCAGCCAGCCGGCAGTTCACCGTCACCCCATACCTATATCTTGACGACCACAACCGCGCCGTGCCCGTAACAAAGCTGCTAAGGAGCGAAAAAGACTTCGAGATGTTTAAGAAGAAAGGGATTGCCCTTTCATCAAATTGAGGATTGAAAAATGGAGAATTGAAAATTATGATTACCATTTTTTGTTGCCTGCAATTATCAAACAACAAGGCAAATCATAATTTTCAATTCTCCATTTTTCAATTCTCAACTAAACAGACTTACTCTGCCGAGCCGCTAAGCGGGCTTGCCTGCGTGTACGTGCGCGCCCCAAGCTCCTTGTCGAGCATGTAGATGCCGTAGCCGTTGTCCTTTATCATCTTGATGTTGTCGATGATAGTCTTGGCGTTTTCCTCCTCTTCCACCTGCTCGTCGATAAACCACTTCAACATGCTCTGCGTGGCAAAGTCGTTCTCCTCGTGCGTCAGGGCGTACAGCTTGTTGATGAGCGCGGTAACCTTCTGCTCGTGCTTGAGCGTGCTCTTGAACACGTCGAGTATGCCGTCCCACTCCGTCGGCACTTCCGCGATGGGCCTGAGCGTCACGCGGCCGTCGCGCGAGTTGACGTAGTTGAACAGTATCTTGGCATGGTCCTGCTCCTCCTGGAACTGTATCTCGAACCAGTTAGCCATGCCCGGCTGGCCGATTGAGTGGCAGTAAGCCGACATTGACAGGTACAGGTAAGCCGACCACATCTCGGCGTTAATCTGCTCGTTAAGAGCCTCTTCAATCTTCTTGTTAAGCATAATCTTATCGTTTTTAAGTTAATGTTCCATTATCAGCACATCAAAAAACATGCCAAGGCAGACCATTACGCCATGGCCTGCACATTTGGCAGAGCCTCGCGGCACATGCAAAAATACCGAAAAAAGCCGTACCGGCAACCTTTCCGCCCGACATTTATCATTTATTAGCAATCCAGGCGGCCGCCTCCGCCAACGCGCATTGCCATCTCCGCCACAACGCCATGCCGTCCCTGCGTAACAGCCTGATAATCAACGTCTCCGCAAAAGGCCGCCTTTTAGCCTGCAAAAGGCCACCTTTCAGCGTGCGATTGACGGCTTTTTGCAATACAAAAGACCGCCTTTCGAGGAGCATCCGCAGTTTGGGTGTATGACGTATAAGTGACAATCCCGTCCCCAAAGGGGTAAAACCGCTTCGCGGAAATTAACAATTAACAATGAAAAAGTAAACCGTATTGTAGGTACTTGAGGTTTACTCTCGTCCCCGAAGGGGGCGAACTATGCTTAACCGCATGTGGAGTGACCGAAGGGAACGGAACTTGCGGTAATTCAAAACTAACCCGCCCGTCCCCGAAGGGGGCGAACAGCGTTTACGGTTATGAGGTTTTACGGTTGTAAGGTTATGAGGCTTTACTGTCATACCGTATAACCGCAAGACCTCAATACCCCATAACCCAAAATGCAGTTCGCCCTCTTCGAGGACGATGTTGATAGCCATTGGATACCGCAAGTTCCGCTTCGCTACACATGCGGTTAAGCATAATTCGCCCCCTTCGGGGACGGAATGTTTGCGGTGAAAGCCGACACGGAGGTTTAATTTTTCATTGTTCATTGTTAATTTCCGCACAGCGGACATACCTCTTCGAGGCCCTATTATCACGAATGCCGATACCCCAAACTGAGGATGATTCCACGATTGAAAGTCTTTTGCAGTTACGATTGATTAAAATTCACATAATAACAACGCTATGAAGAAAAGTTTTTGTTTACTGTTATTGATGCTGCTTGCCGCCGTCACGGGCGCGTCTGTTGCCAAGGCCGGTGATGTTTACCGCTGGCAGGCGGAGCTGAAGGGCTGCGTTTCCAAGGAGACGGGGCGCGCCCCGGTGGCCTACATGTGGCTGCCCGAGGGAGCGGAAGAGGTGAAGGCGGTGATGCTGGCGCAGCAGAACATGACGGAGGAGGCTCTCTTCCGCATGGCCTCGTTCCGCCAAAGGCTTGCTGAAATGGGCGTAGGCCTGGTGTGGGTTGCCCCGGCGTTCACGCAGAACTGGGCTCCCGAGAGCGGTTGCCAGCAGACGTTCGAGCGCATGATGACCGACCTTGCCAAGGCGAGCGGCCATGAAGAACTGGACAGTGTGGCCGTCGTCCCCTTCGGACATTCGGCCCAGGCCACGTTCCCTTGGAACTTCGCGGCGTGGAACCCGCAGCGGACGCTCTGCATAGTGTCGTTCCACGGCGACGCGCCGCGCACCAACCTGTGTGGCTACGGCGGGGCGAACGTGGAGTGGGGGCGCACGCGCAACATCGACGGCATACCCGGACTGATGGTCGAGGGCGAGTATGAGTGGTGGGAAGCGCGCGTCCGTCCGGCACTGGCCTTCCGCATGATGTACCCCGGGAGCTGCGTGTCGTTTCTCTGCGACACGGGCCGCGGCCACTTCGACTGCTCTCCGCGCACGGCCGAATACATTGCCCTGTTCATACGCAAGGCCATCGAGCGGCGGCTCTGCGGCGACGGCAGCCTGCGCAAGGTTGACCCCCGTGGCGGCTGGCTGGCGCCGCGCTACAGCCTCGACCTGCCCCAGAACGACGGCGACGGAGCCGGGCAGCCCACCTACGTTGCGCCGTCAGAATATCCGGCTGCGCCCTTTGCCGAGTATAAGGGCGACCGGCACGATGCCTTCTGGTACTTCGACGAGGAGATGGCCCGCCTCACCGAGGCGCGCCATAGCGAGAGCCGGGGCAAGCGCGTGCAGCATGTGGGCGTGAGGGTGAACGGCCGCCTCGTGCCCTTTGACGCGCGCCTGCAAGGCGGCATGGCTGCTGAGGTAGAGCTTGACGGCGTAGGCGCGGAGTTCACCGCCGAGGCCGTGTACACCGACTCGACGCACGTCAGCCTGTCTGACTACCACGGCACGGGTCGGCCTTACATGGAAGTGGTGAGCGGTCCGGTGCGCAAGGTGGGCGAACGGACGTTCCGCTTCGTGGAGTACGAGGCCGGGTGGGACAATCCCAGTCGCTCGCTCGTCATCTGGCTGGCCGCCGTGGCCGACGCCGACAGCCAGTATCGCGGCTGCGTGCAGCCGGTGAAGGTAGTGGTGAAGGTGAAGAAGTGAAAGGTACGGCGCGGACAACCGCCTGGCAATATGCCGCGTTTCATCGTGCAAAAGGCCGCAAATCGCACGCTAAAAGGCCGTCTTTTACACGCTAAAAGACGGCCTTTTGCAAAGCCATTGATTATCAACGGGTTACGGCTTTGCGGCAAAACGGCAAAAAATCGGCCTGCACTTTACGTGAAAATGCAGGCCGATACGTATTATATATAACGTAAGTTCAGTATAAGAAAACATCCTTTGTAGGGACATAATTCATTATGTCCGCACGTTCTGAAAGAACGTTTTTGGCAATATTACTTGTATTATACGCCTCTTCGCGGCGTGCGGACATAATGAATTATGTCCCTACAAAGGCTATTTTCGCTGCTTGTAAAAATTTGCTGTTATACCGAACTCGCGTTATATAAAGGTAAAACGGTAAAAAAGTAGAAAGGTAAAACCACCTTCGGAGCGGTGAGAAGGCGGGACGTTTGGAAGGTGAGAGATTGGATGCAGGGATAACATACGTCGAGAATTGACAATAAACCAATGATATGAAAGCAAAACAACTGTTCTGCGCGAGCGCGGTGCTGTTCGCGTTTTTCATCCAAGGCTTCTGCGACATCGTGGGCATATCGTCTGAATACGCCCGCGAGGCGTTCGGCTGGAGTCATACCATGGCCGGTTTCCTGCCGTCCATGGTATTCGTGTGGTTCCTGTTCGTGAGCATCCCTGTGGGCATAAAGATGAACAAGTGGGGGCGCAAGAACACCGTGCTCATAGGCATGGCCGTAACCGTAGCGGGTATGCTGGTGCCCCTTGTGGGCTCGGCGTGGGCGTGCCTGGTGGGCTACGCCGCGCTCGGCATAGGCAACACCGTGCTGCAAGTGTCGCAGAACGCGCTCGTGCGCAACGTGTTCACCGACGAGAAGCTGCTCACCAGCAGCCTCACGGCGGGCCAGGTAGTCAAGGCCGTGTCGTCGTTCTGCGGCCCGTTCCTGATGCTCTTCGCCGTCAACGTATTGGGCGGAGGCGACAAGGCGTCGTGGTATCTGGTGTTCCCCGTGCTCGGCGCGCTGACGCTTCTTAGCGCGTTGTGGCTCTGGCTGTCGCCCATCGAGCGCGAACCGGCGGAGGAGAGCAGCGTGTCAGTGGGCAAGACGCTCTCGCTCTTGGGCGACAAGGCCATCCTGCCGCTCTTCCTCGGCATCTTCTTCGCCGTGGCAATAGACGTCGGCACCAACTTCGTCAGCTCCAAAGTGATGATTGACCGCTTCGGCTGGGACGTCACCGAGGCCGGCGTCGCGCCGCAAGTCTACTTCATATGCCGCACCGTGGGCGCTTTCCTCGGCGTGTTCGTGATGACCCGTGTGTCGTCAGTCACTTACTTCAGGTGGAACATCGTGGCCTGCATCGCCGTCATACTGGCGCTCGCCCTGTGCCCCCTCGGCACGTCGGCCACGCTCGCGCTAATCGGCGCGGTGGGCTTCCTGTGCAGCTGCGTGTTCCCGACCATTTACTCGGCTGCCGTCCAACAGGCGCCCGACAAGGCCAACCTCATATCAGGCCTGATGATTACCGCCGTGGCCGGAGGCGGCGCGGCAACCCCTCTCATCGGTTGGGCTACCGACAGCTTCGGCTCAATCACCGCCGGAGTATGCGTGCTGCTGCTCTGCGCCGGATACCTGACCTACTGCGCGTTCCTGTGCAAAAACAAATGAAAATACCGTGAGACCGATGAAGAAACTTATATTATCAGCCGCTATCATGCTGCTGCCAGCGGCCATGCAGGCGCAGTATGTGTCTGAAGTTTGGTGTCCCGACAACGGCGACGGGACGTACACCAACCCCGTGCTCTACGCCGATTACAGCGACCCCGACGCCTGCGCCGTGGGCGACGACTACTATCTTACGGCGAGTTCGTTCAACTGCATACCCGGACTTCCCATCCTCCACTCGCGCGATTTGGTGAATTGGGAAATCATAGGGCACGCCCTCCAGGAGCAGACTCCGCGCGAGGTGTTCGACCGCGCGGCGCACGGCAAGGGCGTGTGGGCGCCCGCCATACGCCACCACGACGGCCACTTCTACATCTACTGGGGCGACCCTGACTATGGAATAATGATGGTAAAGACCGCCGACCCGCGCGGACAGTGGAGCAGTCCGGTGTGTGTAATCGAAGGAAAGGGCATGATTGACCCCTGCCCTCTTTGGGACGAGGACGGCCGCTGCTACCTTGTCTACGCCTTTGCGGGCAGCCGCGCCGGGCTTAACAGCGTGCTCGCCATGCGCGAACTGTCAGCCGACGGAACGCGTGCGGTAAGCTCTCCGCGCATCGTATTTGACGGCGGACAGGTCAACCACACCACCGAAGGCCCGAAGCTGTACAAGCGCGACGGCTGGTACTGGATAATGTGCCCGGCCGGCGGAGTGCAGCACGGCTGGCAGCTGGCCATGCGCAGCAAGAGCATTTACGGCCCTTACGAGTGGAAAGTGGTGATGGCGCAAGGCCGGACGGCCGTCAACGGCCCTCACCAAGGGGCTTGGGTGCACACCGCCGGGGGCGAAGACTGGTTCCTGCACTTCAACGACCAGTACGCCTATGGGCGCGTAGTGTGTCTCCAGCCGGTAACTTGGAAGGACAACTGGCCCGTCATGGGGCGCGTGCCCGACAAGGGTTATTGCGGCGAGCCGTACACAACGTACCGCAAGCCGAAGTCGGCTTCAACCGTGATAGTCAACCCGCAGGAGAGCGACGAGTTCGACTCCGGCGAACTGGGGAAGCAGTGGCAGTGGCACGCCAACTACTCGCAATACTTCGGAATGCCGACCAACGCGGGCTGCCTGCGCCTCTACACGCACTATCTCGGCCGTGAGGCGAAGAGCCTGTGGGACGCTCCCAACCTGCTGCTTCAGAAGCTCCCGGCTCCCGAGTTCACCGCAACGGCCAAGCTGCGCTTCGCTTCGAAGGAGCAGGGACAGTACGGCGGCGTCGTGATGATGGGCATGGACTACCGGGCGTTGACCGTAAACCGCACGGGCGACGGCTTCGCCCTCGAGCTGAGAAGCTGCCGCGGAGCCGACACGGGCGGCGCGGAGACCGTGGAGACGCTGGCCCGGCTGGAGCCGACCGAGCGCGACACAATACCCTATTCGCCTGCCGTTTACATCGACATATACATGCGCATGAACGTCAGCGGCGGCATGTGCCAGATGGCTTACAGCCTCGACGGCAAGCGGTTCAAGGCCGCAGGCGCGCCGTTCAAGATGCGCCAGGGCAAATGGATAGGCGCGAAGATGGGCTTCGTGAGCGAGACCAGCCAGACGAGCGGCAACCGCGGATGGATTGACGCCGACTGGTTCAGGGTGGAGAAGTTTAAAGGTGAGAAGGTTAGAGAGTGAGAAAGTGAGATAGAATTATCAAAGTTAAACAATATAAATGCAAAAAGGTTGATGTTTTAAGGTAAAAAGCAGGAAGGTAAAAGGATTGGAATAGAAAACGCGCTGGCCGTCGGTTGCTAAACAGCTGACAGTCAGCGCGTTTCCAATATGCCGTGTTTTACCTTCCAAAAGACGGCATATTACAATGCAAAAGGCCGTCTTTTACACGTTAAAAGACGGCCTTTTGCATCGCGATTTGCCGCCTTTCAAGGTCATCCGCAGTTCAGGT
>ENA-OPIO01000116-OPIO01000116.1-human-gut-metagenome-genome-assembly--contig:-NODE-116-length-31069-cov-4.954827_pt1 | contig 31069 bp, 30 predicted proteins | sample MGYA00241395_ERZ501636 | MGnify/ENA primary metagenome ERZ501636 (study PRJEB25962, sample SAMEA2042198) | human gut metagenome | biome: human gut; feature: human-associated habitat; material: faeces... | reverse complement strand
TATAAATAGGGGGATATATCCCGTGCAGAAAAGCCTCGGATTTACGCTTATAGAGTTATTAGTAGTCGTATTAATCATCGGTATTTTGTCAGCTGTCGCCCTGCCGCAGTATAATAAAACCGTCTATAAAGCGCGTATGAAAGAGGCGGAAGTAATTATGGACAGCATTTATAGAGGCGCTATTTTGTATCGCCTGTCCGAAGGCGCTTCTCCCCAGAAATTTGACGATATGACGCTGGGCCTGCCCGCCGGCTGTAAGCCCGGGGACGGTTACGGCATTGCCACGTCCACCTGCCTGGATAAAATGACCTGCGGCAATGTGACATACTGCCTGACCAATTCCGCCGTGGTAACGGCTTTTCAGTTTAGGGCGGGCTTCTGCTCGTACTGCCACTTTAACAAGCACTATGACACGGGCCGGTTTATCTGCCGCGTATTAGCGTCCGAAATCAGCAAACCCTCTTACTTCTACCAGTATTGCAAGAGTATGGGCTACTCCATCGTGCAGGGAGGGTAACCCTTTTCCGTGCCTTGCGTGCGGTATCAAATTGCTATAATACCTATAGAGGGGTATTTATGGCAAAACAAGAAACACCTAAAACCGTATACCGTTTTGGGGACGGGGTGTATTTGAACATCACCAACCGCTGCCCCAATCTGTGCGCCTTTTGCATTAAAACCAAATGGCGGATGGATTTTCACGGGAATAATTTAAATCTGGAGGGGAACGAACCCTCCGCCAATGACGTTGTGGCCGCGCTGGACGCGGAATTGAAAAAAGCTCCGTTTAAAGAAGTTGTTTTCTGCGGATACGGCGAACCTACCATGCGCCTGGACGTGCTGTTGTTCACGGCGCAGACGCTGAAAGGCTGGATGGCGCAGGCCAAATATCCGCCTTTTAAAATCCGCCTAAACACCAACGGCCTGGGCAATCTGATTAATCATAAAAACATCGTGCCCGAATTGCGGCGCGTGGTGGATATCGTCAACGTCAGCCTCAATGCCGAAAATGCCGAAGTATGGCGCAAAATCGTCCGGCCCGCCGAAGGTTACGAAGACGGTTACGACGCCGTGCGCGAGTTTATCCGCCTGTGCGCGGCCGCGGGGTTTGACCGCGTAGTGGCCAGCTGCGTGGACCGGACGGGTGCCGACGCCGAAGCCGTCAAGAAAATAGCCGAAGCGGACGGCGCGCAATTCTATTTAAGGAGCTTTTTAGATGCCCAAGATTAAAAAACCCGGTGCGCTTTTTGTGCTGTTTTTGATTTTAATTTCGCTGGTACTCACGTGGTTTTTCGCCGCGTCGGAAGATTATTACGACTATGCGGCCGACACCATTGAAAGTTCCGCCTCCGTCGCGCCTTTAAATAAAGAGAGTCTTATCGCGCGCGCCCAGCCCGTCCGCCAAGCGTACGATACGGAAGTGAAATACCGCAAGTTCTTCCTGACCGCGCCCGGCGCGAAAAAGGTGGAGCTGCTGGCCGATTTCAACCGCTGGGGCAAAGACCCCATCGTGCTCAAAGGTTACCGCAAAGGATATTTTGAGACCTCGGTGGCGCTGACGGGCGGTGAATACAAATACGTGTTTTCCGTGGACGGCAAAGAAGTGCCGGATCCCATCAATCTGGACCGCCGGGAAGTGGACGGGCGCGAAATTTGCATCAAAACGGTGAAATAATGAAAACGGGTGAAATTTCTTCCCGCTCGCGCGAGGAAACGCTGGCCCTGGCCGGACGTTTTGCGCATGCGCTTAAGGGCGGGGAAATTGTGTTTCTGCGCGGGCCCATCGGCGCGGGCAAGACGGTGTTTGTAAAAGGCGTGGCGGCCGCTTTGGGGCTTAAAAGCTCTCCCACCAGCGCCAGCTTCAGCCTGATGAAAGAATACAAAAACAAACGGAACCGTTTGTTTCACATTGATTTGTTCCGCCTGGAAGAAGGCGAAGTGTTCAACCTGGGTTTTGAAGAAATGCTGGAAGACGAGCGCGCCGTTATTTTGGCCGAATGGCCGGACCCCATCCGCCATATGCTGCCGGCGGACCGGCTGGAAATGGATTTTATCTTACAAGAAGGAGATGCGCGCGTGATTCAACTGCACTCCTTCGGGCGCGTATCGGACGCCTTGTTGGAGGAATTATGCAAAGCCGCAAAAAACTGACTCTTGCGATGGATACTTCCGGCTCGCCTTTGCTGCTGGCCGTGGAGAAAGACGGGAAAGTTTTTGCCGCGCGCAAAAAAGGCGTCAAGCAGGAAAAACTGCTGTTCCCGGTATTAAACGCCGTGCTGGCCAAAGCGGGCGCGGAGCTGGGCGATATCGGCCGGATTTTTATCATCCGCGGGCCGGGGCGTTTTACGGGCATCCGCATTTCGCTTACGTTTGCGTCTATGATGAAGTATTTAAACCATACCGAGGTGCGCGGGACCACCGTGTTTGACGTTATCCGCTTTCAGGCCGCTTCGTCGCGCAAATTCGGCTCCTGGCAAAAACGCCATCCGCAGGGGGCGCTGGGCATCGTGCTGCACGCGTTTCGGGAAGAATACTTTTTGCAGATTTTTGACGGCGAAAATGCCGGCCCCGCGTGGCTTTCGCGCGAGGAACTGCTCGCGCGCCTGGCCGCTTATAAACAGCCGCTCTTTTTGGCCGGAAGCGATAAAGACGGCGCGCCGCTGGCGGGGCTGGTGGGTTCGGCTTATACGCTGGCGGACGCAAAGGACTGCAAGGTCCGGCCCGCCGCGCTGTTGGAAATGGCCAATAATCCGGCGTGGGAGCAAAACGCGCTGGAGCCGCTGTATTTAAAACCCGCCCGGTTTGAGCTGGTCAATCCCGTATGAAACTGCGCCCCGCCCTTCCTTTGGACGCGCCGCGGCTGGCTTTTATTGAAGCCGCCCAGCCGATGAGCGCGCACTGGGGCGAAAAGGGGCTGGCGGGGGAGATTGGCAACGCGTCGGCCTGCGTGTGGTGCTGGGAAGAGAACGGCGCGGTGCTCGGGTTTCTGTCGCTTCGGCTGGCGGCGGGGTTTTGCGAGATTTTGAATTTGGCCGTTTTGCCCGAAGCCTGCCGCCGGGGCATTGGGTTTAGGTTGTTGTCCCGCGCGCTGGCAGACGTGCGCGAACGCGGCGGCGAGCGGGTGACGCTGGAAGTAAACGTAAACAACCGCGCGGCCATTTCGCTCTACAGCAAGGCGGGGCTGAAAGAAATCGGGCGGCGCGAAAAGTTTTACGGCGGCAAAGACGACGCTTTAATTATGGGGGCCGATTTATGAAAAAATACCTGACGCTGGTTTTCTGCCTGGCTTTATCCCCCGCGTTTGCGCTTTCGCTCAGCGGCGAAAGCAAACGCGAAGCCCGCTTGTTTAACGATTTTTTAAAAGCCGTCTACGCCCAGCGCGCGGACGACCCGAAGGCGTTTTCGTATCTGGAAAAAGCCTTGGAATCGGCCCCCGATTCTAAATATATCCGGCGGCTTTTGGTGTCCGAGGCGCTTGCCAATGAAAAACCCGAATGGGCGGACCCGTACGCCGGGTTTGTGTCTCAGGGGGAAAACGATTCGGACGACTGGATGGTGTACGCCGCTTACCAGTGGAAAAAGGGCAACCTCTCCGAAGCCGAAAAAGCTTACGAAAGCGCGCTCGCCTTAGACCCCGACAATGTGCGCATCCTGTACCAGTATGTACTTCTTTTGTCCGTTACCAATTTGGATAAAGCCGTGGAAAAACTCCTGGCGCTGGCGGAAGATTACCCGGGCCTCACGCCCGCCGTGTATACCGAAGTGGGCTCTTTGTATTTACGCGCCCAAAATTTGCAGCAGGCGCTGGCGTATTACAACAAAGCCGTGGAAATGGCCCCGGACGACCCGGCCCCGCGGTTGGGCAGGGGCGAAGTGTACGAAAAATCTTCCCAGTATTTTTTAATGCTGCACGAATTTGAAGAACTGGAAAAAATGGGCTACGGCAACGCGGGCACGTTTTCGCGTATGGCTTCGGTGTTTTTGCTGGTGAAAGACCTGCCCAAAGCCGAAGAATACTTTTTAAAAGCCAAAGCCGACGACAACGGGGATGTTCCCTCCGCTTATTTCCTCGCGCTTATCGCCGAGCAGAAAGGCGATTATTCCCGCGCCGTCGGGTATTTGAAGGACTCGGCGGATTACGATAAATCTTCGGCCAAATGGCTGCAGGTGAGCTTTTATTTAAAGCGTTTAAACCGCCCCGAAGAAAGTTTGAAAACGCTGGCCGAGGCGTACAGGAAGTTTGACGGAAACGTGGAAATAGGCTATTTTTACGCGCTTGCGTTAAACGACGCAAAAGAATATAAAAAAGCCGCCAAGGTGCTGAAGAAAATTTTAGAATCCAACCCCGCTTATGAAGAGGCGCGCCTGCAGTACGCCTTTACGCTGGACAGCTTGAAAAAGTACAAGGAAATGGACGCGCAGCTGGAGCTTTTGCTGGAGAAAAACCCCAAAAACGCTGCGGCGCTGAACCTCTACGCCTATTCGCTTGCGGAGCGCAATTTGCGCCTGTCGGACGCGCAGGAATTTATTGCGCGCGCGCTGGCGGTAAACCCCGAAGAAAACGCGTTTATTGATACGCAGGCCTGGATTTATTTTAAACAGGGCAAGACCGAAGCCGCCGAAAACATTTTGTCCGCCGTGCCGGAAGAGGTCGTGGCCGCCAACCCGGATATCGCCTACCACCGGGGCGCAATTTGGTACGAGCGGGGCGATTTTGAACGCGCGCGCAAATACCTGGATATGGCGCGCGGCGAAATAAAAGAAGCCGCCAAACTGTATAAGAAACTGCCAAAATCCGCCCGGCAATAAGCACCTGTACGACAGCCTGCCGAAACACCGTTTGGAAGATATATAAGAAAGCCCCGCCGTTTTTCGGCGGGGCTTTTGCATGGAATGCAAGTTAATCTTCGGCGTAGACAAACAGAAAACCGCTTTTCATTTCCACGCCAAACGTTTTCCCGGTGGTGATATTGCTAAGCGTCAGCCCTGTGCCGCCCAGCTTCAGGCGCGCGTTTTTAAGCGGGTATTTCAGCCCTTTTAAGCTTACTCCGATACAGTTTTTAAGCGGAATCAGGCTCACGCGCGCACCGGGACGGCAGGCAAAGCGGCGGTTTTTTTGAACCGGATAAAAATTCCAGCCCGGGCCCGCGAACGTGAGGTCCATTTTTTTGGCGTACGGATAAACCGATAAAAAATTGCCGAGCGTAAAATCCCACCGGCCGCCGGCAAAGCCCGTCAGCGTGCAGGCCTTGCAGCCGCGCTTGACCAGCCAGTCCAGCGCTTTTTCCAAATCCGTATTGTTTTGATTGTCTACAAAAATCAGGTTTTCGGGGGACACGCGTTTTTTGGCGGCGGGAGAAACGGAATCCAAATCCCCGATGATAACGTCCGGCGTAAGCCCGCCGGCCAGCGCGCGGTCAGCCCCGCCGTCGGCGGCCAGAATAAGGTCGGCCCGGGCGGCCAGGGATTTTAAAAACGCGGCGTCCGGCGTTTCGCCGTTACCTATCAACAATGCGCGCAACATAGCCTTTCTCTCCTTTTCGGCATAACAGCAAAATAACCAGCCCCGCGGCTACGCCCGCGTAGAACGGGTCCACCGCCTGCAGGACTTCGTGCTTGGGGATAAACCGCCAGGCGGTCATCACCGCCGCGCTGGTGAGGGACGAAAACACGAACAGCCGGTCGCTGATGCGGCCCGGAGAGAGGTATCCCATCAAAATAGGCACCAGTAAACACGCCGAGAAATAAGACCCCAGCACCAGCCAGATTTCCTTAAAACTGCCGTGGAACATATGCGCCATGGCAATCGCCAACAGGCCCACGGCAAAGATGGAAATGCGGTTGGAAAGCACAATGTTTTTAAAGCGGTTGCGCAGCAGGTCAAAGCTCAGCGTATTGGACGCGATGAATAAAAAGGAGTTGAGCGTGGAGAGAATAATGGCCAGCACGCCCGCCACAAAAAAACCTCTCAGGCCAATGGGCAGGAGCTGGATGGAGTAGAAAAAATACGCCTGGCCCGGCTCGGCCTGCGGCAGGAGCGCGCGCGCATAGAGCGACCCGGCGGTGGTGCACAGGTCAAAACAAAACCAGATGAAGGTGGAAATCAGCACGCCTTTTTTAACGACGGAAGGGCTTTTGGCCGCAAAACAGCGCTGGTAAAAGCTGGGGTCAATCAGCGTAGACAGGGCGATAAACCCCCAAATAAGCGTGTTCATCCACGAATTGCCGCCCGTTAAAGTAAAGTGCGAAGCCGGCAGATTGGCTTTTAAAAACCCCAGCCCGCCAAAGGTGCCCACGGAAAACACGACCACCAGCAGCACCGCGCTGCACATGACAAAAAATTGCACCAGGTCCGAAAACACGACGGAGCGGAACCCGCCCCATGCGCTGTACAGCCCCGTAAACAGCGTGCCGAGCGCCATACCCGGCAAAATGCCGATGCCGAACACCATGTGTAAAAACATTCCCAGGCTCAGCACATACGCCACGGGCGTAATATAGAAGAAAGTAAACAGCGCGGCCACCTTGGCCGATTGGGGGCCGAACATCCGGTTCGTCAGGTCCGGCAGGGTGAGGGACTGGTATTTGGCTACTTTATCCGCAATAAAAAACGCAAAAATCAAATACGCCACATACCAAAAAACGCCCTGGGTAACAAAGTTGTAAATGCCGTAGTTAAATGTGATTTCGTTTACGCCGAAAATACCGCCGTACCACGTAGCTACCAGGGTGGCCACGAACAGCGGCAGCGTCAGCTGGCGGCCCATCAGCAGGTAGTCCAGCACGCTCATCGGCTTTTCGCCCTGTTTTTTCTTGAGTCGCCGGTTGCCGTACACAGCCGCCGCGGCCGTGGCCGCGAGCACCGCAAAGAATACCCACCAGTCGGCGGCGTGAAAGTAGGAAACGGTTTTCAGTTCGTTTAACATAATTCCTCGCAGGGATTGCTGTAATGAAAAACCCCTTGGCGGGCCAAGGGGCTTAAATTTATTTTACCAAATATAATACGCCGGGATAAGAAGCAGCATGGAAAGCGTGATAAGTATTATCTCCAGCTTTAAAAACCACTTCACCCACATCGGGTACGATATCCCCGCCAGGGCCAGCGCGCCCATGGTAACCGGCGCGGTGGGGATAATCGGGTTGCCCCAGCCTTCGCCAAACTGGTACGCGAGGATAACCGTCTGGCGCGATACGTTGACCAGGTCCCCCAGCGGCACCATAATGGGCATCGTCAGCACCGCCTGGCCGGAGCCGGAGGCGATAAAGAAGTTCAGCACCGTCTGGATGACGAACATGGCCTGCGAAGCCAGAATCGGGTGCAGGCCGCCCACGCTTTGGGTCATGGCGTGCAGGAAAGTGTCCAGAATGTGGCCGTTTGTGGCTACGATAACGATGGAGCGCGCCAGCGCCATCAGGATGCATACGCCCACCATGGATTTGGCGCCGTCAATAATGGCGTCGGTGGATTGGTCCAGCGTGAGTTTGCCGAAATACGCGCTGGCGATGGACACGCCCAGAAACACGGCCGCGATTTCAATCATATACCACTGGTAGCGGATGACGCCGTAAAACAGCACGGCCATACCCAGCGCAAACGCGGCGATAACCAGCTTGTGCGCGCGGGTCAGGCGGAAGGAATCGTCCACCACTACGTCGTTGATGATTTTCAGTTCGGCGCGTTTTTCCAGGTCCATTTTATAGGTAAGGCTTTTGGTCGGGTTTTTGCGCACGCGCTCGCCGTACCAGGTAAAAAACCCCGCCACGACGGACGTGAAAATAAACCAAATCAGCAGGCGGTACTGCCAGCCCGAATACATCGGCAGCTGCGCGATGGTCTGCGCGATGCCGACGGTGAACGGGTTGACAAATGCCGACGAGAAGCCGGTAAACGCGCCGATGAACGGGATGGACATGCCGACTACGGTGTCATATCCCAAAGAGAGCGCGAGGGGGATAAAGATGGGGATAAAAATAAGCGTTTCTTCTTCCATCCCGAACATGGCCCCGCACAGGGAAAATAAAAACATACATACCGGAATAAACAGCTTCTTATATTGGGGCTTGTTGGCAAAGAAATAGCTGATTTTCTTAATCATCGTGTTGATGGCGCCCGTACGTTCAATAATCGTAAACAGGGCTCCCACCACCAGGATAAACGCGATGATTTCGGCGCACTGCGTGAAACCTTCTACGGGGGCGGCCAGAATGTCGCCGATGCTCTGCGGGTTTTTAGCCACGCTGTGATAGGATCCGGCCACCGCATAGGTGCGGCCGCCGTCTTCTACGCGTTCATACAGGCCGGAGGGGACGATCCACGTCAGCGCGGCCACGAACACCATAATGGAGAACACCAGAAAATAGGTGTTGCACAGCATTTTTTTCATTTAGTTTTGTTTTCCTCTTTTTCGTACGGCATGGTACGTCTTTTTTGTGCAGCGTTTGCATAAAAAACGTCCCGCCGGCTCAAACAAGGGCGCAGGGCCCAAAAATTGCGGCGGGACGCAAAAAATTATTGCCACTTCATCAAATACGGCGGAATGAGCAGCGCAAAAGACAAGAGATACATCACGATTAACAGCGGCAGCATCCATTTCAGCCATTTGGGGTACGCGATGCGCGCAAACCCGATGGCGGCGATGGTTACGGGGTCGGTCGGGATAATCATATTCATCCAGCTGCCGCCCAGTTGGAAAGCCAGCACCATCGTCTGGCGCGTAATGCCGATTAAATCGGCCAGCGGCGCCAGAATGGGCATCGTCAGCACGGCTTTGCCGGAGCCGGAGGGGATGAAAAAGTCAATCACCGTCTGGAGCATCATGGCCGCCCACGACGCGCACACCGGGTGCAGGTGTTTGATGGCGGAGGACATCCAGTCCAGCATCGTATCCAAAATATGGCCGTTGTTGGCGATAATGACAATGGCCTGCGCAAAGCACAGCAGCATGGCGATTTCGGCCATGCCGCGCACGCCGTCAAAGAACGCGTCGGTAAATTTCTGCATGCTCATTTTGCCTAAAAAGCCGCACACAAAGCCTACGCCCAGGAACAGCGCGGCGATTTCGGTAATGTACCATCCGCTTTCTTCCAGGTGCAGCATTTGCATCAGGTCAATGCCCCACATACCCTCAATCATGGAGCAAATCTGCGGTTTAAGCACGCCTGCAATCAGCGTTACCATCCCCAGGCCAAACGCGATTAACACCAGTTTTTGGCGGCGGGTGATGCGGGTTTCTTCTTTATTGAGTTTTAATTCTTTGCGTTTTTCAATGTCAAATTCGTAGGTTAAGCTTTTGGTCGGGTCTTTATGGATTTTGCGGGCATACACGCTCAGCCAGGTAATCACGACCGACGTGCAGATAATCCAGATAATAAAGCGGTAGCCGATGCCCGAATACAGGGGCACCTGCGCGATGCCCTGCGCGATGCCTACGGTGAACGGGTTGGTAAACGCCGCCGCAAAGCCGACGCCCGCGCCGATAAACGGTATGGCGGTGCCGAGGGCGGAGTCGTACCCCAGCGAAAGCGCCAGCGGGATAAAAATGGGAATAAAGATTAAAGCTTCTTCGCACATCCCGAACGTGGCGCCGCAGAGGGAGAACACGATAATGCCCAGCGGAATGAACATAAAACGCAAATGCGGTTTGCGCTGGAAAAATCCGCTGGCGGCCTGAATGCCCGCCGCGATGGCGCCGGTTTTTTCCACCACGGCCAGCACGCCGCCGATAACCAGCAGGAAGACGATTACTTCCGCCGTTTTGGAAAAACCCTGAATGGGGGCTTTTAAAACGTCAAACAGGCCTTGGGGGTTGGCCGGAACGGGATGGTAAGTGCCGGCGACGACGACTTGGCGGCCGTCCACATCCATTTTGTCATATGCGCCGCTGGGCACCACCCAGGTCAGCGCCGCTACAACCGCCACGATGGAAAGAATGATGGCGAACGTGTTGAGCTTGATTTTGGACAGAATTTTAGACATTTCTTTTCTGTGTTTCCTCTGTGTTTTGTAAAATAAATAATAATTTAATATTTTACTAAATAACGCTTTTCCCCGGGTGGAATATTTTTGCGCCGCGTTTGTTTTTTGCCGGCGGCGCGGGTCCCGGAACGGGGCCCATTTTTCGGCTGGGCCCAACGGCCCTTGCATTGGAAGGCCGCCAAACGTTAAACTATAAAAGGCGGGTTCGGTGTTTCCCCAACGGCCCGCGCGGCTGTTTGCCGATTTTATCTGAAGGAGAATATATATGAGAATTTGGCTGGCGTGTGTTTGCTGTCTGCTGGTGGGCGCGTCTTCGGCGCAGGCCCAGTGGCTTAAAAATCTGGGCGGTTTGATGCGCGGTTTGCGCGGGGCGGAAGTCCAAGCGCTTACCATGACCCAAAAACGGGCGGCGGCCGCCGCGGTGCAGCGCGAAGTGGCGCTGGGCCGTATAGCGGCGGGCACGGTGCAGACCCATTCGCTTAAACGCATGCTGTATGGATATCATCTCACGGCGGCGCGCCATTTCCCGCAGCTGGCCGCCAAGCCGGCGGCGGAAGCCTCCAACGCGGTGGAAGAGCTGGTGCTTTCCCTGCCGGTATTTGTAAAAGAAGAAAATATTTTAATCTCCCAAATCCCCGGCATCCGCAAGCCGTATGACGTATATATCCAGGCGTTGATGACGGACTCCTGGGGCAACTGGCTGGAAAGCCGCACCGCGGCGGCGGATGCCGCCGTGCCCGTGCCCGCCGTTTCCCGCCGGGACTTAAAAAGCGCCCGCGCGCTGCATAAGGACATGACGGCCCGGTTTAATGAAATGTACGCCGCGCTTCCGGCGGAGGATAAAAATTTGTCCGCCCAGTTTTCCCGCGTGATGCTGAATATGGAGCAGGCCACAAACTGGGACGTGCAGACCATGGACAATTTACGGCATTACTTCGGTAATATCTTAAAACCTTATATTGAAAAACAGGCCGGGCTTACCCCCCGCGAATTGCTGCACGCGTACGATATTCTGGCCGTGGCCAATATGATGACGGAGCGTTTTAAAGTCCGCACGCAAAGAGGCCTGGCCACCGCGCCCATATTTTTGCTTAACGAGAGTTTGCAGCGGGTGTCTCGCCTGGTACATACCGGGCTGCCGCCGGCCTCGGGTTCCGCCCGGGAAAATTTCCTGCGGCGCTGGTACCAAAACCTGGCCAAATAATGCGCTTTCCGTAAAAAGGGCCCCGCGGGGCCCTTTTTCATGCCCTTTGCGCCGCCGTATTTTATATACTTATCTATATGCTTTATATCGTCCCTACGCCAATCGGCAATTTGCAGGATATCACCTTGCGCGCGCTGGAAACGCTCAAGGCCGCCGACGCCGTTTTGTGCGAGGATACGCGCCGCACGCAGATTTTGCTGTCGCACTTCGGCATTTCCAAGCCGGCGTTCCGTTATAACGAGAACGACCCGCATTCCGTGGCCCGCTGCCTGGAAGCGTTAAAAAGCGGCAAGACCTGCGCTTTAGTGTCGGACTGCGGCACGCCGTGCATTTCGGACCCGGGGTGGAAGCTCGTCAAAGAAGCCGTGGCGGCGGGGATAAAAGTTTCGTCGCTTCCCGGCCCGAGCGCCGTGGCCTGCGCGCTGGCGGGGGCGGGCATAACGGGCGGAGCGTTTACGTTTTTGGGTTTTTTGCCGCGCAAACCCGGCAAGGCCGCCAAATTAATTGCCGCGGCCTACGCGCTGGACCACCCGGTGGTGATTTACGAGTCGCCCTACCGCGTGGTGAAAATGCTGGAACTGATAGCTAAAACATTGGGGGAAAACACGCCGGTGGTATTGGCGCGCGAGCTGTCCAAGGTATACGAAGAATGGCTGCGCGGGACGGCGGGCTCTTTGGCGGCGGAGCTGGCCAAAAAGAGCAAGGTGCAGGGGGAATTTGTCTTGATTATTGACCGTCCGGCCGGGCCGGAACGGGAGGAAAACAATGCGCCGGACCCATATTTTTAAAACCGTGGAAATGACGGACGAATACCTGGAGATGGCCGCGCGCGCGGTGGACGGCGGCGCCGTGGCCGTAGTGCCGACGGATACGGTATACGGCATCGGCACCGGCGCTTTTTGCGAGCCGTCCATTGAAGAAATTTACCGTATTAAAGAACGCCCGGCGGGCAGCCCGCTGCAGATTTTAACGGGCACCCTTGCCCAGGCGCGCGAGGTGGCGGTATTTTCCGAGGCGGCCGAAAAGCTGGCCGCCGCCTATTGGCCCGGCGCGCTGACGGCTATTTTACCGCCCGCCGAAAAGGGCAGAGCGCTGACGCGCGGTTTTGCGGGGCTGGGCCTGCGCGTACCCGGAAACGCGTTTCTTGTCAGCCTGCTGGCGCGGATGAAAGCGCCCCTGGCGTGCACCAGCGCCAACCTGCACGGCCAGCCCGTGCTGACGGACGAGCGGACCATTTTGGAAACGTTTGACGGAAAGGTGGATTTTATTTTCTTGGGTGGAACTTTAAGCCCGACGGCTTCCAGCGTGGTGGATTTAACGGCGGAGCCGCTTTTACTGCGCGAGGGCGGCGTGCCCCGCGCGGAGCTTGAAAAAACGCTTGGCTTTCGCCTGGGCGTAAAGTAGGGGAGGAAACGGATTATGACCCTGTGGCAAATTTTAGTTTCGTATTCGCTGTTGGTGGCGGCGTCGCTGTCGCTGGTTACGTATTGGATTACAAAAAAGTTTGTGCTTAAAAAAATGAAACGCACGATTATGAAGGCGGAGCACAATTACCAGCAGCAAATCGCCACGCTGCAAATGCAGCTTTCGGGCAAAGTGAATGTGCTGGAAGGCATGGTGGAAAAACTGCGCCTGTCCAACCAGGAGCTCAACCGGTTAAACGAAATCCGCTCCAAATTTATGTCCATTGTGGCGCACGACCTGCGCCAGCCGCTTTCGTCCATTCAGGGCTTTACGTCCGTTTTGATGATGGATAACCCGCCGGGCGGCGGCAGTAATGACCAGATTGCCTTAAACAACATTTTAAAAGCCACCGACAATATGAATATGCTGATGGCGGATTTGATGGATATTTCCATGATTGAATCCGGCCGGTTTAAAATGGACGCGCAGCCGTTTAACTTCAACACCCTGCTTAACGACGTCATCACGCTTCAGTCCGTCAACGCGCAGAAGAAAGGCATTTTCCTGCAAAAGTGCGAATATCCCGCCGAAGTAACCGTGGTGGCGGACCGTTTCCGCATTTCGCAGGTGATTAACAATTTAATCGGAAACGCCATCAAATTTTCGCCCCAGGGCGGCCGCGTGGAAGCGCGTTTCTACCTGTTGGACGGGATGGTGAAGTTTAAAGTGTCCGACAACGGCCCCGGTATTTTACATTCCGAAAAAAGCAAAATTTTCCAAAAGTTCCACCAGTCCGATAACGACCGCAACCTTAAAAAACAGGGCTGGGGGCTCGGTTTGTCCATCGCGCAGGAAATCGTAAACGCGCATGGCGGAGAAATCGGCGTGGAAAGCGCCGGGCTCGGCCAGGGTTCCATGTTCTGGTTCGCCATTCCGCAGACGGCGGCCATTACTCCGAAAGAACCCGCGGAACAGGCCGTATCTGACACGAAAGGGGTATAGAGCGGATGAAAAGAGTTAAAATCACGGTGCTGAAAACCACTTTTGACGCGGAACTGGCCGCCGAATACGGCGCGGAAGGGCTGGGGCCCTGCCCGATGTTAAAGGCCGGCCAGGTGTTTTACGCCGATTATGCCAAACCTGCAGGCTTTTGCGACGAAGCTTGGAAAGCCGTTTACCAATATGTGTTTGCGCTGGCTCACGGCGCGGGCGGCGGCGTATTTTACTACGGGGACTGGATTAGAAAACCCGGCGTGGCCGTCTGCAGCTGTAACGACGGCCTGCGGCCCGTCATCTTTAAACTGGAAGCTACGGACGAAGAAGCGACAATCAATTATACGCCCGTACGTTAAGTAAATTTTGCCGGATTTCACCGCCCCGCGTTTTTAAAAGCGCGGGGCTTTTGGTATGTGAGCGGCGCGCGGGGAGAGCGTGCATAAAAAAATCCTCCGCCGTAAAGCGGAGGATTTCAAAGAAAGGGGCAGCCGATACCCCGGATTCTGTCAGCCCTTGCGGACCGGGATAACCATTACTCTAAGCGGCCTACTTGGTCGCGAACGCGGGCTACGTGTGGACCGGTTTGGCCTTGCTCCGTGCGGGGTTTGCCTTGCCGCGTTTATTGCTAAACGCGCGGTGCGCTCTTACCGCACCATTTCAACCTTACCCTTGCGGGCGGTATTTTTTCTGTTGCACTTTCCGTCCGGCGGGGTAATATGGCCCCGCCGTCCCGCCCTTTCGGACGGCGCATCGCCCTGTGGAGTCCGGAAGTTCCTCCCCGCGTACCGGAATCGGCCGGGGGCGGTTATCTGGGCTGCCCAAAATATTGTAGCAAAAACGGTTAAAACCCGCCGAATAAATCCGGCTGTTCGGGCCCTTTGGGCTTGGCTTTTTTAGCCGCCGGTTTGGGGGGTTGTGCGCGCCGGACCGGCGCCACTTTCACTCCATTCACCACATTCTGCGCCGGCTGGGGCGCGGCGGAGATTTCTTCATCCTCCAGCCAGTGTTCAATGGGGTTAAAGCCGACGGACTGTTTGGCGTCCATAGCTTTATTGGCAAGCGCGTCGGGCGCTTTGTTTAAATGGCGCAGTACGTGTTTGATGTGCAGGGTAAACGGCGCGGCCAGGCGGCGGATGACGGCCATGCGCGCGGCCAAATCCGGGTGTTTTATTTTGTATTCGCCCAGGTATTGTTTGACGAGCAGCAGCGAGTCCGACTCTATAAAAAGTTCCGTGGCGCCCAGCTCCGCCGATTTGATAAGCGCGAGTTTTAAAGCGGTGTATTCGGCCTGATTATTGGTGCAGTGGGGCATAAAGTGCCCTTCCTGCGCCAGGATTTTGCCGTCCGTTTGGCAGATGACGTACGCCGCCGCCCCGGGGCCGGGGTTGCCGCGCGATCCGCCGTCTATATTAATTTTTACTTGCATAAATTTATTATAACAAACCGGGGGCTTATTCGTATTTCAGCGCGTCCACGGGGCGCAGCCTGGAGGCCTGCCACGCCGGGTATAAGGCAAATAGAAAGCTGGTAACCAGCGCAATTAAAACGGACAGCGCCACCACCCACCACGAAAACGTCATCTGGCTGGCGTCCGCCGCCATGTGGAGCACCGCTCCGTACCCCAGCAGCATTCCCGCCAGCGAACCGCACAGCCCCAGCAGCATCGCTTCCACCAGGAACTGGGCCAAAATATCGCGCCGCGTCGCGCCCAGCGCGCGCCGCACGCCGATTTCTTTGGTGCGGGAAAAGATAACCGCCATGGTTACGTTCATAATCCCAATCCCGCCGGCAATCATGGCGATGAGTCCCAAAAACAGCATTTTGTTTAAATCTTCCCGCGCGTCTTTTACGCGTTTTTTTACTTCATCCTGAAAAAATTCAGGCTGGGGTTTTTCGTCTATGCCGAACTGGGCGCGCAAAAAGCTGGTGACGGCGGCCGCCGCCTGGCGGACGGTGCTTTCGCTGCCGGTAACGATGCGGATGTCCGTGGAAAAGTTCTCTCTCCAGCCGGGTTGGATGTCGTAAAAGGTGGTATAAGGGATGTATAGGCGGGGAGACCATTCCTTGTCCTGCGGGAAACGCGGGTCTTTTTTATTTTCCAGGGCGTGCAGCAGGCCGATAACCGTAAACGTCTCGTTTTCAAACACGATTTGCTGGTTTAATAAATTAATCCGGGAAGTAAATTCCGTTATTTTTACGGGTTTGTTGGTTTCATTGTCTTCGTCCCATATGTATTCGTGCAAATTCCTTTTTTCTTTTTCGTGGGGATACACGGTGATTAAGGCCACGCGGTTTTTGTTGGCGACGTCCTGCCAGTTGATAAAACGTCCTTCCAGCCGGTAGGCGAAAGCGGCGTCTTTCCACGAGGGTAAAATGCCGTTATATGTAAATCCGCCCACTTCTTTGTCTTTATAGGTAAAGCTGGAAACATAACCGCTTTCGTGGAAGGACAGGGACGCGTGCGGCGGCAGCATTTCTTTTAAAATGCCGTACTGCGTCATATCCAGGGGGTGTTCCGTTATTACGTCCAGACGGCCTTTGCCGGAAATTTCCACGGCGCGGTCAATATTGCGGTAACGCTGGCTGAGTACGCTTAAAGTGTAGAAAAACGTCGCAATCCCGATGGCGATGGCGAAGAAACTTAAAAAACTGCGCATTTTGTGGTTTAGAATTTCCGCCCAGCCGGTGGCGATTAAATCGGGCAGTTTCATACGATTTTACCGTCCTTCATGCGGATAATGCGGTGCGTTTCCTGCGCGATTTTTGGGTCGTGCGTAACCATAATAACAGTCATGCCGTTTTGGTTGAGCTCCCGGAGCAAATTTAAAATGTCCCGGCTGGCTTTGGAGTCCAAATTCCCGGTGGGTTCGTCGGCCAGGATAAGGGCCGGCCGGTTGGCGAGCGCGCGGGCGCACGCCACGCGCTGGCACTGCCCGCCGGAAAGTTGCAGCGGCGTATTTTGCAGCTTGCTGGCGAGGCCAACGCGCACGGCCAGTTCCCGCGCGCGGGGCAGAATGTCTCTGCGCGGCGCGTCCGTGTAACGCATGGGGAGCGCGATGTTTTCCAGCACCGAAAGTTTGGGCATTAAATTAAACGACTGGAAAATAAACCCGATGTTTTCCCGCCGGGTTTTGGAGCGTTCCGCGTCGTTCATGTTGGCGGTGGGCCGGCCGTTTAAAAAGTATTCGCCCTGGTCGGGTTCGTCTAAAAGGCCGAGCATATTTAAAAGCGTGCTTTTGCCGCATCCGCTGGGGCCCATAATGGAAACGAATTCGCCTTTTTTAATATGAACCGAAACGCCGTCCAGCGCGCGGAATTCCTCCGCCGCGTGATAAATTTTAACAAGGCTGTTGCATTTGACTACCATGATTCTCCGTACGGAAGCGAGATAAGCACTTTGTCTTTTTCGGCAAGGCCTTTGGTTACTTCCACCAAACGGTCGTTGGACAGACCGGTCTCTATTTCCACTTTTTCGTATTTGTTTCCGCCCAGGTATTTAAACGCAAAGTTTTTGCCTTCTTTTTCAAACAGGGCGTTGGCGGGAATGACGAGGACGTCTTCCTTTTTTTGTACGGGGATGGTCAGCAGTGCGTTGATGCCCAGCAGAATGTTCTGGTTGCCGCGCGGCAATTCCACAATGACGAGGAAGCCTTTGCTGTCGCTCCAGCGGCTGCCGCTTTGTTCGGTTTGGGTGGATACGTGGGAAATTTTGCCTTTCAGTTCTTCGGCGTCGTGTCCCAGCGCGGTGATTTTAACGCTGACGGGCATGCCTTTTTTCAATTTCATTACCTGCTGTTCGGAAACGTAAACGGGCACCAGAAGCGTATCCATATTAACCACGCGTAAGAAACAGGAGGCGTTGTCCGCCGCGTCGTAACTGCCGTTTAAAAACGTGCCCAGGCGGGGGAGGGATAAGTCCCGTTCCGAGAGGTCTTTGTCCCGGCTGTCGGAATCCAGGCATTTTACCACGGTGCCGGAGGCTTCGGTGTAAATGGGCATGGGTTTATAGTCTTCAAATTCGTTTCTGCCGGGTTTAATAAGCCCCACTTGCTGGCCTTTTTTGACATAATCGCCTTCTTTTACGTAAACGGCTTTTAAAATGCCGCTGGGTTTGGACGTTACTTTTACGTCCTGCTTGGCCGTAATGGTGCCGGTGGCTTTAAAGGTGATTTCCACGGTGTCCTTTTTCACTTCCACCACGTCGTCCGGGTTAATCACTTCCCCTTTTAATTTGGCGATTAACGGTTTTGCGCCGTAAAACCACGCCGCCGCCAGCAGCGCGGCCGCCAGCAGGAAAATACCCGTTCCCTTTAAAATCTTCTTCATCATCAATCCTCCGGCTTATAATCGTAAATTTGTTCGCCCAGCGCGTATTGGTAGCGCAGGCGGGTGATGGTCAGCTCGCTCAGCAGCGTGGCGTAGTTGACCTGGGCGGAAATCATTTCCTGGCGCGCCACCGTTAAGTCCGTGGCGCTCATCAGGCCGTTTTTGTATTTCAGCTGGGTGGCTTCAAATTTTTGTTCGGCCGCCTGCAGCCGCAGTTTTGAAATTTCCAAACTCCGCATTTTGAGCAGCAGCGCGTTGCGCGCTTCCACCACCGCGTCGCGCACGGAGCGCAGGAACTGTTCGTATTCCAAATGGGCGTTTTCGTTGGCCAGGCGGATGTTTTGGCGGTCGCGGTATTTGTTGAGGTAGAAGAAACCGATGTCAAAACTGATGCCCGCCGAAACGCCGTAATTGTATTCCCACAGTTCGTGCGTGTTAAGCCCGCGGCCCGTGGACGCAAATGCGTTTACAAATACGGAAGGCAGCGTGTTTAAATTGTCTAACGTTTGCGCCACGTCGCTTTGGCGCAGGCGCAGGCGGCGGGTGCGCGCGTCGTAACGGTGCGATAAAGCGGCGGATAGATCGGCGTTCAGGGGCGGGAGGGTCGGCAAATCTTCCGAGATGGTCCCGTCCAGTTCGGCGCGCCGTTCCACGGGCAGGTTTAATTCTATATTAAAGTTTTTTAACGCGTTTTCGTAATCCGTCTGGGCGGAAAAAAGCGACAGCTGGCTGCTGCGGAAGTTCGTTTCGCTGGAAAGTAAATCGGAACGGGTTTTCAGGCCGTTTTCGTAGAGGATTTTATCCTGCTCGTATTGTTTTTGCGCCACCTGCAGGTCGTCTTCGTATACCTTTAATAGTTTTTCGCTGAGCAGCAGGCTGTAATACGTTTGCACGGCGGAAAGCACCAGTTCCTGAACGGAGGAGTCAAAGTTAATTTGTTCAATCTGCCAGTCCAGCGAGGCGGATTTGTAGGCCAGCGCGTCTTTGCCGGAGTTAAACAAATTCCAGCTGCCCGCCGCGTTCACGGAAGAATCGGCGTGGTTTAAATCGCTCCAGGAAGACAGGCGGTTGTAGCGGTTATACGATTTGTCCGCATCCGCCCCGAAAGAAAATGTGGGCAGGAACGCGTTGATAAAAGCGTTTTGATAAGAATTTTTGGCGGATTTTAAAGCGTTGGTGTACGTTTTTAACGCAGGCGAGTTGGCCAGATAGGCCGCAACGTATGAGTCTACGGTAAACCGGGCGGGAAGAGGGGTGTTGCTTAGTGCGGTTTGCTGGGTAAAATGCAGGGCGCGGGCGCTCATACATCCGCATAAACACAGAAAAATCCACAGGATTTTCTTCATTCTCCTCCTCCGGGTATAGAGGTATTATAACAAATTGCCCGAGTCCTCCGGCACAATTTCGTATAATAAAAAAGTTGACCCGAACGAGTGTATATGATTAAACTGAGAAAAAGAAAATTACAACTGAAATTAAAATGGGGCCTGCTGCCCGGCGTCATCTGCGCCATCGTGCTGGGTATTGCGTGCGGCCTGTTTTTCCCCGAGTGGCTGGTGCGCGTGGCTCTTACGTTCAACGGACTGTTCGGCAACTTTTTGGGCTTTATTATTCCGCTTCTTATTGTGGGGCTGGTGGCTCCGGGCATTGCGGAATTGGGCCGCAGTGCGGGGAAACTGCTTTTTATTACCGCCGCGCTGGCGTACGGGTTTACGCTGGCCTCCGGGTTTTTCAGCTATGCGGTGTCGGACTGGAGCTTCCCGTACCTGCTGGACGCGTCGGCCAAAACGGCGCAGTTTGCGGCGGCGGCGGATTTAAAACCGTATTTTACCATCGCGATGCCGCCGTTGATGGACGTAATGGCCGCGCTGGTGCTGGCGTTTACGCTGGGGCTGGGGATGGCCGTCATCCAGGGCAGCCGCTTAAAAGGCATTATGCTGGATTTTCGCGATATTATTGACAAAGTTATCGTGCGCGTGATTATTCCGCTTCTGCCCTACTATATTTTCGGCATTTTCCTGAATATGACGGTGGCCGGCCAGGTAACCGCCGTGCTGGGAGTGTTTGCCAAAATTATCGTGCTTATTTTTGCCATTACGGCCGTGATGCTGGTACTGCAATTTACCGCCGCCGGCCTGGCGGCGCGCCGCAACCCGTTCCCGATGCTGAAAACGATGTTGGTTTCGTACATAACGGCGCTGGGCACGCAGTCTTCCGCGGCCACCATTCCCGTAACGCTGAAGCAGACCGTTAAACTGGGCGTGCGCGAGGAAGTGGCCGGATTTGTAGTGCCGCTGTGCGCGACCATTCACCTTTCGGGCAGTACGATGAAAATCGTGGCGTGTGCGCTGGCGATTTTGTTTATGAGCGGCCAGCCCGTGCCCTTTGCGCAGTTTGCGGGATTTATCTGCATGCTGGGCGTGACCATGGTGGCGGCCCCGGGCGTGCCAGGCGGCGCGATTATGGCCGCGCTGGGCATTTTGCAGAGTATGCTGGGCTTTGGCGAAGCCGAGCTCGGGCTGATGATTGCGCTCTATATTGCGATGGACTCCTTCGGCACCGCGTGTAACGTAACGGGCGACGGCGCGATTGCCGTCATCGTGGACAAAATCTATTCCCGCCGCGCGCCCCAGCCCCGGCCGGCGGTTCCCGTGCCGGACGAGCCCCGCAACCCGCAGGGCATTCGCATCGGATAACCGTTATTTTTTGGAAAAACGGGTCAGCCCTTTTGGGGTTGACTCGTTTTTTTTTTTTGATAAATTGGGATTATCAACTTATTATAAATAGGGGGATATATCCCGTGCAGAAAAGCCTCGGATTTACGCTTATAGAGCTGTTGGTAGTCGTTTTAATCATAGGTATTTTAGCGGCGGTAGCCTTGCCGCAATATACCAAAGCGGTGGAAAAAAGCCGTATTTCGGAAGCGGTTTCTTTGTTCCGTCAGGTTGCGGAGTCCCAGCGGCGTTACCGGCTTGCCAATGGTTATTATAACCGGGATGTAACCGGGCTGGATATCAGCGTGCCCGGCTTGGGCGGGAACGGCGGATATGGGTTTAACCACTGGCGGGGAAAAGATTTTCAGTTTTTTTTGGAAGGCCCGGTGGAGGGGAGCGTCAATTCTTCTTTAATAGGAAAAGCCTATTTGCGCCGTCTGGACGGGAAATATGCACAAGCGTCACAATGGTATGCCGTGTATATGTCGCTGAGTCCGGACGGGCTGTTTCGGCTTTGGTGCACGAATGAGTATGAACCTAATTATGGTTTTTTTAACTGGAAAAATTTTAACCCTTCCGGAGAAGCTTCTTCTTTATGCCGTGCCGTGAGCGGAAATGCAAATGGTTTGATTTTGGAAACCAATCTTTAGTGAGTGATGTTTAAAATATCGTTTCGGCGTCGTATGGTCGGTGTTGTTGCCGTTTCTGCGGCCTTTAGATTGTCCATAAAAATCCATTTTTGGATTCGCAAAAGCCAAATTTTATGCCGTTTTTGCACCCCTTTGGCCGGTTGTCTAAAACAAAAATTCAAGAATGACAACGGGCGGACTTGTGTGAGGCTGGTTTAGCCGAGTTGTCCGCCCGTCCTTTGAATTTTTGTTTTAGCGGCCCGGGGTGCGAGTTTTTTGGTACTTTTTGCCGACGCAAAAAGTACTACACTAACCCTTGGTCCAGCATCGCATCGGCCACTTTTTTAAATCCGGCGATGTTGGCCCCCGCCATATAATTGCCCTTCATGCCGTATTCTTCGGCGGACGACAGACAGCTGGAATGGATGCTGCCCATAATGCGCTGGAGATATTGGTCCACTTCTTCGCGGGTCCAGTACACGCGCATACTGTTCTGCGTCATTTCCAGGCCCGATACGGCCACGCCGCCGGCGTTGGAAGCTTTGCCGGGAGAATACAAAATGCCCGCGGCCTGGAACGCCTCAATCGCGCCCGGCGTGCACGGCATATTGGACCCTTCGCAGACGCATTTGCAGCCGTTTTTAAGCAGCAGTTTGGCGTCTTCGGTATGCAGTTCGTTTTCGCAGGCGGTGGGGCAGGCCACGTCGCACGGGATATCCCAGGTTTTCTTGCCGGGGCGGAAGTGCGCGCCTTTAAATTTCCGGTCGTATTCTTTTAGGCTTCCGCGGCGGACGAATACCAGGTCTTTGAGGAAAGCCAGTTTTTCTTCGTCCACGCCGTTTTCGTCGTAAATACTGCCGTCGTAATCCATAAACCCGACCACTTTCGCGCCCAGCTGGGTCAGTTTTTCAATCGCGTAAATGCCCACGTTGCCGGTGCCGGAGACAATGCATGTTTTGCCTTTTAAGCTGTCGCCCTTGGTGGCCAGCATATTCTGCGCAAAGTACGCCACGCCGTAGCCGGTGGCTTCCGGGCGCAGCAGACTGCCGCCCCAGTTGGGCTTTTTGCCGGTAAACGCGCCGGTAAAATCGTTGGTGAGTTTTTTATATTGCCCGAACATATAGCCGATTTCGCGCGCGCCGCAGCCAAGGTCTCCGGCCGGAATGTCGGTGTGATAGCCGATGTGGTGGTAAAGCTCGTTGATAAACGAATGGCAGAAACGCATGACTTCACTGTCGGACTTGCCGCGCGTGTCAAAATCGCTTCCGCCTTTGCCGCCGCCTAAAGGCAGGGTGGTAAGACTGTTTTTAAACACCTGTTCAAAGCCTAAAAATTTAAGCACGTCCTGCGTAACCGTTTCGTGAAAGCGCATTCCTCCTTTATACGGCCCCAGCGCGCTGTTGTACTGCACGCGGAAACCGCGGTTGACGTGCACGCCGCCGTTGTCGTCCTGCCACGGCACGCGGAAGATGATGGTGCGTTCCGGCTCTACGATACGCTCTAAAATTCTCTCTTTGATGTAAACGGGTTTCTGGTCCAGAACGGGTTTTAAAGTGCTGACTACTTCGAAGACGGCTTGGTGGAAAACTTTCTGCGCGGGATCTCTTTTGGTTTGTGCCGCCAGAAACTCAGCGGTATAAGTATTGGTGTCCATAGTGTCTCCTTTTAGGGGTGCTTCTATCCCCATTATAAACATATCTTCCGTGCGAAAGCAAGGGGGATTTTCGGCGTGAAATATGTTAATATATACACAAATCCCGCGCCCCCGCGCGGCAGGAGCCCCGAGTATGAAACTTTCCTCTAATATGGAAGATTACCTGGAAGCCGTTTCCCTTTGCGCCAACGACAAAGGCGCCGCGCGCGTGAGCGACATCCGCGATATGCTGGGCGTCAAAACGCCGAGCGTAACGGGCGCCATAAAAGCGCTGGCCGAGGCCGGCTACGTCCGCCACCAGCCCTACAGCGGCGTGGAACTCACCGCCAAAGGCCGCCGCGCGGCGGAAGACGTTAAAAAACGCCACGCCATTTTAAGCCGCTTTTTAACCGAAATCATCGGCGTAAACCCCAAAACGGCCGACATTGACGCCTGCAAAATGGAGCACACCGTCAGCCGCGAGACCCTGGAAAAACTGCACGATTACCTGCACCGCAAAACCGGCGAAAAATAATGGAAATGTGAGGTTCCCCCAGCGGGGCCGCCGGCCCTTTTGAACCGTTTTGCGCTCTTGTAAGCGCCTTCCCGGTTTCATATAATATAATTATATCCTTATATAGAGAGAGTGTACTTCCATGGCAAAAAATAAATACTCACACACCGTTTTGCTCCCCAAGACGGATTTTCCCATGCGCGCCGGACTCGCGCAGAAAGAACCCAAAATTTTGGAATTTTGGCAGTCCATCAATCTTTACGAAGCGATGCTCAAAAAAAATGAGGCTGGCAAACATTTTGTTTTGCACGACGGGCCGCCCTACGCCAACGGGAAGATTCACATCGGGCACGCGTTAGATAAAACTATTAAGGATATTATTATTAAAAGCCGCGCGATGACGGGTTACTACACCCCTTACGTTCCGGGGTGGGACTGCCATGGCCTGCCGATTGAACAGGCGCTTTTAAAAGAGCTGAAACAGGACAAAAAACACATCACGGACGTGCCCGCTTTCCGCAAAAAAGCGCGCGAGTTCGCCGCTAAATTTATTGACCTCCAGCGCCAGGGCTTTAAACGCCTGGGCGTTCAGGGCGACTGGGACGACCCGTACCTGACGATGTCCCCGCGCTACGAGGGCATCACCATCGGCGTGTTTTTGGATTTGATTGAAAAGGGCTACGTCTATAAAGGCCAAAAAACCATCACCTGGTGCTCCCACTGCGAAACCGCTTTGGCGGACGCGGAAACGGAATACAAGGACGTCGGCTCCTCTTCCATTTATCTGCGCTTTAGGCTGGCGAACCCCAAAAAGGAAGTGTTCGGCGAGCTGGATTATACCAAGCCCGTCAGCCTGGCTGTCTGGACCACGACGCCGTGGACCATCCCTTCCAACATGGCCGCCGCCGTTTCCAACACCGAAGACTACGCCGTGCTGCAGGACGAGCACACCAAAGAATACTATGTGGTGGCCGAAAAGCTGGCGGAAGAATTTTTGAAAAACACCGGGCTGGACTGCGTGCAGGCCGGCAAGGTGGCGGGAGCCGATTTGGTGGGGCTGAAGTATTATCATCCGCTTTCGCATAAAGAAAACCCCGTCATCTGGACCGATTTCGTGGCGATGGACACCGGTGTGGGTATTGTGCACATCGCGCCCGGCCACGGCGAGGACGACTTCCGCGCCGGCAAGCAGTGGGGGCTGGAAACGTTCTGCCCCGTGGACGAAAAAGGCTGCTACACCAAAGACGCGGGCGTGTTTGAAGGAATGCACGTGTTTGAAGCCAATCCGCTGATGGTTAAAAAATTGGACGAACTCGGCGCGCTCATCAAAGAACAGGAAATCACCCACAGCTATCCGCACTGCTGGCGCTGCCACAACCCGATTATTTTCCGCGCCACCGAACAGTGGTTTATGAATATTGACAAGGACGGCCTGCGCCAAAAACTGATGGACAATCTGTCCAACGTCAAATTCTATCCGGCGGGCGGCGAAGAGCGTATGCGCTCCATGATCGGCCTGCGCCCGGACTGGTGTCTTTCCCGCCAGCGCTTCTGGGGTACGCCGGTAACCATCTTGTATTGTAAAAAATGCGGCAAACCGCAGGTGGACCACAAATTGTTTGAGTTCATCAAATCCCGCGCTATGGAAGAAGGTTCCGACTTTTGGTTTACCGACCCCGTGGAAAAATTAATGCCCGAGGGCTACCGGTGCTCCTGCGGCGGAACCGAATTTAAAAAAGAAACCGATATTTTGGACGTCTGGCTGGACTCCGGCGTTTCGTGGGCGGCGGTGCTGAAAGACCGCGGCATCACCTTCCCGGCGGACGTATATTCCGAAGGGTCCGACCAGCACCGCGGCTGGTTCCAGAGCTCGTACATCCCTTCGTTTACGCTGGAAGGCACGGCTCCGTTTAAAACCATTTTAACGCACGGCATGGTGCTGGACCAGTACGGCCGCCCGATGCACAAGTCTTTGGGCAACAGCGTAGACCCCGAGGACGTGATTAACAAATACGGCGCGGATATTCTGCGCCTGTGGGTTTCGTTTGCCGACTATCAGGGCGACGTGCGCATTTCGGACGAAATTTTAGGCGGCCCGATTGATACGTACCGCAAAATCCGCAATACGGTGCGTTACGCGCTGGGCAATCTGTCCGATTACGACCCGGCCCAACACCGCGTGCCGGGCAAAGAACTCGCGGAGATGGACCGCTATATGCTGGGCCGTTTGGACTCGCTCATCCAGGAAGTGCATGCGGGTTACGGCGATTTTAACTTCCGCCGCGCTATGCGCGCCATCACGGATTTCTGCATCTTGGATTTGTCCTCTTTTATGCTGGACGCTTCCAAAGACCGCCTGTACACGCTGGGCGCTTCGTCCCCGGCGCGGCGCAGTGCGCAGACCGTGCTGGCCGAAATTGCGGTAACCTTACTGCAGCTGATGGCGCCGGTGTTGTCTTTCACCGCTGAAGAAGCTTGGCAGGAACTGCGCAAAACCGCCCTGGGGCGCGACTTGCCGCAGAGCATTTTCCTTTCCAATATGCCGCAGAACGCTTCGCTTATCCCCCACGTAAAACTGGAGGAAAAGTGGAACAAGATCCGCCGCGTGCGCGAAACCGTGCAAAAAACGCTGGAAGAAGCGCGCCAGAAAGGTGTTATCGGGTCTTCCCTGGAAGCGAAGGTAATTTTTAAAACTTCCGACCCGTCCGTCAAAGCGTTCCTGGAAGAAACGAAAACGCTGTGGCCGGAAATCGCCATCGTGTCCGACGTGGAAATTGCGGACGGAGAAGAAGAGCTGACGGTGTCGGCCGAGCACGCCGCCGGGCAGAAATGCGCCCGCTGCTGGCAGTGGAAGCAGGACGTGGGGGCCGAAGCCGCCCATCCGGACCTGTGCGCCCGCTGCGCCTGCGTGCTGGACAAAGAAGGCTTTGTCATAGAAGAAGAGGAAAAAGTCGGTGCGTAACGCGTGGAATAAATCCCGCGAATGGCTTTTACGCAACTATACGGTTGTAAGCGCATTGTGCGCGATTTTCCTGTTTGACCACCTGACCAAAGTGGTCGCTCTTTTGTACCTGCCGGACGACCCCGTGAAAATTTTTCCGTTCTTCTACTTGACGTACGTGGAAAACACGGGGGCGGCCTTCGGGATGATGAAAAACGGCAATTTCCTGCTGATTTTTGTGATGCTGGCCATCATCGCCTACATTATCATCAGCTGGAAAGAGCTGTGTTCCTACGGCCGGCTGGTAAAATGGGGCGCGGTGTTTATTTTGGCGGGTGCATTGGGCAATCTTTATGATAGAATAACCTTAGGCTTTGTAGTGGACTTTTTGGATTTCCGGGTCTGGCCCGTGTTTAACGTGGCCGATTCCTTTATTACAATTGGCGGCTGTATGTTTGCGCTTTCTTTGCTGCTGCAGCTGGGTAAAAAACGGGAGGAAAAATGAGAAAAGTGTTAGGGTTGGCCGCGGCGGTTTTGCTGCTGGCGGCGTGCGGAAACGCAGATAAACGTCTTTTTAAACAAGCCCAGCTGGCTACGTCCAAGGGTAATTACACGCAGGCTTTGCAGCTTTACTCCCGCCTGATTAAACAGGACCCCAAAAATTCGGCGGCGCTGGTCAACCGCGGCATTTTGTGGGAACGCCTGCCCGTTAAAGACGCCAAAGAACGCGCCAAAAACCGCTCCTACGCCGAGCAGGATTACAAACGCGCGATTGAAGTAAACCCTAATCTGCCGGAAACGTACAACAACCTGGGCGCTTTGTACATTGATATGGGCCGCTATACCGACGCCCTTTACCAGCTGACCGAAGCCGTCGGCCGCAATCCCAATTATTTTACCGCCCTTATGAACCGCGCCGTCGCCAATTACCGCCTGGGCCGCGCGTCGGCCGCGCTGGCGGATTTCAACAGCGCGTTTAAACTGCGCCAGGACGAGCCTCTTTTGTTCTTAAACCGCGGTCTGGCGTATTTTGACTTGGGCCAGTACGAAGCCGCCGTGGACGATTACACCTATTTAATTTCCTTAAACCCCGACGACGCCCGCCCGTACCTGGAGCGCGCCCGCGCGTTTATTAAAATGGGCTATCCCGCCAATGCATATGCGGATTTGGAAGAGGCCGTCACCATTAAGCCTTCTTATGCCCTGGCCTACTATTATATGGGCGATTTGATGTACCGCAAAGGCGAGACCGATTATGCGCTGGGCCTCCTGGTTAAATCCAAAGAACTCGCCAGCCAATACGTGCCGACCTACGACCTGATGGGCGATATGCTCTCGGTGGAGGACCCGGTGGCCGCCACCGCCAACTATATGGTGGCCAAAAAGCTGGACCCCGCCAATGCCGCCAAGTATGACCGCAAAATCCGGCTGATGCGCACGGAACAGGGCCGCGAACGGGTGCTGGCCGAACGCTTTTTCCCTAACTGATTATGACGGAACTCCCTTTGGTCTCCTCCCGTCCGGCTCCGGCGGCACTGTCGGTGCCGTCCAAGGCGTTTACGTACCGTTTTTTCCTGTCCGCGTGCTTTTTGGTGCTGATGCTTTTTTCGCTCACGTTCCGTCATTCGGGCGTGGGCATTTTTATTCTGGGGCTGATGAATTTTATTTTCTGCGCGGACGTATTCGCGCGCGCGGCGGGCAAAGACCTGCTGTCCGGCCGCCTGAGTCTGGCCGTTCTGGTAACGGTGTGCGCCGGGGCGGGGTTTTTGTATTCCGCACTGAATACGTTTTTGACGGTTAAACTCTTTGGCCCGGTGCCGGATTTATATCTTTACACCGTAATGCTTATTACGTTTGCGCTGTGGGCGGCGCGCCGCTTGGCGCGCGAAAAAGAAAAAGCGCGCGTATTTGTTAAAAAACTGGACGACTTTCTGCCCAAGTCCGGCCGGTTATGCGTGGGGCGGCAGTTCCGCAAAGTGTTTGCGAACGAGCTGAAAAAAGGCGATTTGATTTTTGTTAAAACTGGCGAACGTCTGCCAGCGGACGGAATAATCAAACAGGGCAAAACTTCCATTGACGAGCAGCTGATTACCGGCAATATGCTTCCCACCTCCAAAACCGCCGGAAGCCGCGTATATGCGGGCACGCTGAATAAGTCGGATGCCGTTTATATAGAAGTAACCGAGGTGCTGGCTTCATCCGCGCTGATGAGCGTGGTGGATGCCATTAAAAAAGGGGAAATCCACCGCAGCGGTTTTAAAAGCGCGCTGGACGGCTTTGCCGCCTGGCTGCTGCCCGTGTTGTTGCTGGCCGCCGGGGGCGCGTATGCGTATATGCTTTACAAGCACGGCACGGCGCAGTGGTTTCATTATTTGGGGATGTTTTTATTCGTGCTCGCGCTGTGCTGCCCGGCCGCCTTGGTGTTTACGGCGGTGTTTCCGTCTTTCTTTGCGCGTTCGGGCGCGCGGGCGCGGAAAATTAAAATCCAAAATATGTACGCGCTGGACGAAATCGTGCACGCCGATACCGTATTTTTTGATAAAACCGGCACGCTGACGTATGGCGAACTGCGGGTGTCAGGCGTATATCCCGCGCCCAAGGTGCAGGAAAAACTGCTTCTGGAAACGGTTGCCTCCGCCGAACAGCTGGTGGACGGCCCGTTTGCGGACGCCGTCAACCGCTGCGCCAAAGAACGCAAAATAAAACCCAAACGGGTATTATGTTTTGACGTCTTGCCCGGCCTGGGCGTACAGGCCACCTGCGGGGGGGACAAAGTTCTGGCGGGCCGCACCCAATGGCTGGAAGAACAGGGGATTAAAACCTCGGCCAAAATCGCCACCGCCGCCGAAGCCGTGATTTGCGTGGCCAAAAACGGCAAATTTTTGGGGTATTTGACGCTGTCGGACGAACTGCGTCCGGGGGCGAAAGAAACGGTTGCATTTTTAAAATCCAAAGGAAAAGACGTTATTTTGGTGTCGGGCGACAACGAAGCTTCCGTCGCCGCCGTGGCGCGCGAAGCCGGCATTGAAAAAATGAATTTTAACGTTCTGCCCAAAACCAAGGCGGAAATTGTTGCCAATCTGCGCGCCCTAGGCAAGCGGGTGGTGATGGTGGGGGACGGGTTTAACGACATTATCGCCCTGCTGCGCGCGGACGGAGGGATTGTATTCGCTTCCGGGCGCAACGTATACAACAACTGGGTGGACGTTATCGTCAAGCGGCGGGACTTGTATCCCGTTTCGTATTTATTTACAATAAATAAGAAGCTGCGCCGGGTAGTGGGGCTGAATGTATTTTTGGCCGTACTGCTTAACGGCGCGCTGGCCGCGTGGCTGGTGTGGCGTATGCCGGAGGCGGCCGGGTGGCATTTGGCGGTAGGCGGCAGTTTGGCCGTCGTCCTGCTCGTTTTTTTAAATTCAATGAGGATGCTTAACGTAAAATGACCCATAACAACGATATTGATTTCGGTTATACTTCCGACCATGCCCGCAAAAATGCGGACGCCGTACTGCCCGAGATTCAGTGCTGGCCCAACCAATACAAGCGCGATTACGACATTAAAATTGAATTGCCGGAGTTTACGTCCGTCTGCCCCAAAACCGGGCTGCCGGATTTTGGCGTGATTACCATTGATTATGTGCCGGACGAACTGTGCCTGGAGCTTAAATCGCTTAAATACTATTTGCTGGAATACCGCGATATGGGCATTTTTATGGAAAACATCGCCAATAAAATTTTGGATGACGTGGTGAAAGCCTGCCGGCCTAAAAAGGCCGTTGTTACCGGCGTATTTACGCCGCGCGGCGGGCTGCGCTCGGTCATCACGGCCAAATACGAGAAAAAATAATGAATAAAAAAAATCTTATTCTGGCAGGGGCGTTTGTGCTGGTGTTTATTGCCGGAGTGGCTTCCATGCGGGTGTGGGACGCGTACCGCGCCGCTTCCGCGCCTCAGTTTTCCGACGTGGCGGACAGCGATTCGCTGTTAATCGTCAATATGGACGAAGCCTCCGAACCCGAAGGCGTGGTGGCCGTGTCCGAGCCCGAATACGTGGACGATTCCACCGTGCCGTCCCAGCTTTCCAAGATTAAAGTGCAGGGGTTAAAACGGGTCATTTCCCGCAGCGGCGCTTCCATTGACGCGCCGCAGGACGACGGAGACAGCTCTCCCGTGGTGTTGGGGGATGTGGACCGCACGGCCGTTCCCACCGGAACCGCCCAGCCGACCAAACTGCCGTCCGACAGTAAAATTTCCATGATAGAAGCTCCCGTCCAGGTCCGCCTGATTAAAACGCTTAACGATTATAAAGCCTTCAAACGCACGGCCCGGGGCAAGTATCCGGAGGCGGATTTTACGAAAGATTATATCGTAGTGCTGGAATCCACCAGCAACCTGCCGGACAAGGTGTTTGAAATCCAGGACGTAGTGGAAGACAACGGCAAAATGCAGGTGATTTACCGGGTGAACATCTTTGGGCTGGACCAGAAAACCAATACGCACAGCGCCGTGCGCATTGATAAGCGGGATTTGCCCGTAGAACTCAAGCAAGTGCTGTGATGGAAAATAGTATCCCTGATTTAAAACCCCGCTTTTTAGCGGGGTTTTGGCTTATGCGGAAAGGACCTGTGTTGTGAGCACGGTGGCGGACCCTGCGGGCCGTGCCGGGCGTCGTGTCCGTTTTGTTGTTTTATGCAGGTCTTAGCCGTGTTGTTGTCGTTGTGTGTTTGGCTTT
>ENA-OPIO01000114-OPIO01000114.1-human-gut-metagenome-genome-assembly--contig:-NODE-114-length-31393-cov-8.116663_pt1 | contig 31393 bp, 29 predicted proteins | sample MGYA00241395_ERZ501636 | MGnify/ENA primary metagenome ERZ501636 (study PRJEB25962, sample SAMEA2042198) | human gut metagenome | biome: human gut; feature: human-associated habitat; material: faeces... | reverse complement strand
CCTATGCAACCCGACCAAAGAGTGACCCTCTCTTTGGAAACTCCGCTTATGGGTTACACCCCTAAGAACCCCTTTGCGGTTATGAGCGGAAAGCAGCAAACCAAATTAGTTATAACCGAATAAAAGATTGAAAAGATGGCAACAAAATCAAGCATACATATCAAGCCTTGCAACGTGGCATCAAGCGAGGCTCATAACCGGAGGACTGCCGAGTATATGCGCAACATCGGAAAATCCAAGGTATATGTGGTATCCGAACTCTCTGCGAATAACGAGCAATGGATAAATCCGGATTTCGGCAATCCCGAATTGCAGGCGCACTATGAGGACATCAAGCGCATGGTCAAGGAAAAGACAGGACGTGCCATGCAGGAAAAGGAACGTGAACGCAAAGGAAAGAACGGCAAGATTATCAAAGTGGCGGGATGTTCACCCATCCGTGAGGGAGTATTGCTTATCAGACCGGACACAACACTGGAGGATGTGCGTAAATTCGGTGAAGAATGCCAAAAACGCTGGGGCATCACACCACTTCAAATCTTCCTGCACAAGGACGAAGGGCATTGGCTGGGCGGACAACCTGACCCGGAGGACAGGGAGAGTTTTCAAGTAAGCGAAAGGTGGTTCAAGCCGAATTATCATGCGCACATCGTGTTCGACTGGATGAACCACGATACAGGCAAGAGCCGAAAGCTCAATGATGAGGATATGACCGAAATGCAGAGCCTGGCCTCCGACATTCTGCTAATGGAGCGTGGACAATCAAAGGCTGTTACGGGCAAGAAGCATTTAGAGAGGAACGATTTCATCATTGAGAAGCAGAAAGCCGAACTGCAACGCATAGAAGCCGTAAAGCGGCATAAGGAACAGCAGGTAAACCTTGCCGAGCGGGAACTCCGTCAGGTGAAATCGGAGATACGCACGGACAAGCTCAAAGGCGCAGCCACCGATGCCGCTACGGTCATAGCAAGCGGAGTGGGTTCTCTCTTCGGCAGCGGGAAAATGAAGAAACTGGAGCAGTCCAATGAAGTATTGCGTCAGGAAATTGCCAAACGGGACAAGGGAATTGATGACTTGAAAGCCCAAATGCAGCGTATGCAGGAACAGCACGGCAAGCAGATACGCAACCTACAAGGAATACACAATCAGGAACTTGAAGCCAAAGACAAGGAAATATCACGGTTGAATACCTTGCTTGAAAAGGCATTCAAATGGTTTCCTATGCTCAAGGAGATGTTGAGAATGGAAAAGTTGTGCGCTACCATCGGCTTTACCAAAGAAATGATAGAGAACCTTTTGACAAAGAAAGAAGCTATCAGGTGCAATGGCAGGATTTATTCCGAAGAACACAGGCGGAAGTTTGACATCAAGAATGATATTTTCAAGGTGGAAAGGAATCCGAGCGATAACAATAAACTGGTTCTGACCATAAACAGGCAACCGATTGGTGAATGGTTCAAAGAACAGTTTGGCAAGTTAGGGCATGGTTTTCGGAAAGCACCTAATGAACCGAGAAAAGGAGGTGGATTTAGATTATAAACATTAATTCACTCGTATCGAACAGAAGGAGTAATCAAAAAATGTTGGTTGCTCCTTTTTTATTCCTATATTTGTGCCGCCTAAGTAAATAAAGAATCACAGACAGGCATTTCCCAAATGAATAAAATCTACGATTTGTATGTCAAAAGAAGAAAAACTGAATATTAAAGGACAAAATGACACAGCGATGGGCATTAAAAAAGTAAAAGTAAGAATCATGTGCAATGATTTCTTACGGACAATTATTAAGTATGAATATCGAGGCTTTGCAATTTTACTCTTATTACTATTTGTGAGTCTTAACGTTTCGGGGCAAGCTGTCTTGCTTGACAAAACGACCGGTCAACGTATATCATACGCACAGATTCTAAATAGCAAAGGGGCAGTCATAGGTACGACGGATATAGATGGTAAATTACCTCAAGACTTAAACGATGAAGTTGTTACTATTCAACATATTGCCTATAAGCCTAAAAGTGTTAAATCATCTCTATTTAAGGAGGATATCCCTATTTATCTAAACCCCATTGAGTATCAGTTGAACGCAGTAACAGTTACGGCGAAGAATAGAGAATATATTCATCTCAAGACTTACTTCAGAAGTTATCAATTGAATGATTCCTGTATGAAATATTTCAGGGATGGATATTTGGATTTCTTTATTGACACAAAACATAAAGATGCGGAAAGATTTGCAATCAAGATTCGTAACTTCCAAAACGATTCATTGATAGATATGGACAAGGAAAGAGCAAATACTCTTGTAGATAAATACATTTACACACCCAGTTTGGATGGTCTCACTCTAATGGAAAGGTTGAAAAAAGAAGGTTGGAAATTTACTACTGATAGCATAGATAGCCGACTTCGATTAAATGAAGTGGTTGGAGGCGTAATAAGGATAGATACAATACAAAGAGTTTTACGAGTGGAATACGATGTACTTGCAACTAAAAAAAAGACTCCCAAAACACTTTTCGGTTACACTACTCGTCTCGAAAACTATTACCAGACAGAGAATTATATCTATAACCCGGAATATCAGTCTTATATGGATTTGATAAACAGAAAGAACTATAGAAAGTTGTTCTTTAGTCACAAAAAAGACATTAAAGAACAGATGATTGAAATCATTGATGAACTGTATGTGTTGGAACATGAGTATATTACAAAAGACGAAATGAAACTGTACAAAAAAACTTTGAAGTCAAAATTAGCCTCCCAAGTTGAGTGGAATATAGATAGCACAATAGTAACCCCATTAGCACCACAATTAGAGCAAGTATTAATAAATGACTTGTCGCAAGTTGAATAAAGATAGGGTTAGACAAATCATCAATACCGAGCGGAACTGTTAATGCCAAAATCAAGATAAGGGGCAAACTCAAGTAAGTTAAGCCCCTTTCTTTTTGCTTCTTAATGAAAAACACCCGACTTTACATTATTGGGTGTAAAATCGGGTGTTTGTTCTGTAGAACATTGATTCTCAATGTTTATTGCGGTGCGTACGGGACTCGAACCCGTGACCTCCTGCGTGACAGGCAGGCATTCTAACCAGGCTGAACTAACGCACCTTGGATGTCTTTCAGTTTTGCGGTTGCAAAGGTATGAATATTTTTTCTAATGACCAAATAATGCTTTCACTTTTTATAAAAAAAGTTGCATGAGCAGCGCGTCGTGGTATTTTTTTCCATCAAACAGCCAGTCTTTCAGTTCTGTAGAGCGTGTAAATCCGCAACGCTCGAACAGATTTAGCGACTGCATGTTGTCTTTGTCTACGTATGCGTATATCTGGTGAAGGTGCAGTATGCCGAGGGCGTAGCCTTTTATCACGTTTATCGTTGCCTGCGCCAGCCCTTGTCTTCTGAAGCGTTTGGCTATGGCTATTCCTATTTCCGCCCTCAAATGCTTGGGGTCAAAGTTTATAAGGTCCACAATCCCTACTATTTCACGGTCGCCGTTCTCTATCATCATCCTGACCTGGCGGTCTGTGTAGATGTCGTTTTTTGAGTTGGCTATGTAGTCATAGAGCGTGTACCGTGAGTATGGCACGCTTGTAACTCCGACATTCCACAGGCTCGTGTCGTTTTCTATGGTGTAAAGCAGGTCGAGGTCTTCAGGCTCTATGGCTCTGAGGCGGACGGCGGGTAGGGCTGTGTTCATCAGTATATTATTTCTTTGTCGGTTATGACGATGTTGCGTTCGGGATTGTATGTGCCGATGAATACATGCCGGCAAGGACGGGTGGAGAAAATGTCAAGTATTTGTCCGTACCCGTATGCGCTCGTGTCATACACCGCATAGACGGGGCAGGCCTTGCTGCCGCGTGGTGAAACTTTGAGGTGTCCGTCCGGATTTGATTTTCCGTCGCATTCAAGATAGTCTGCAACAAAGCCGTTTTTTACGGCGATTTTCCGGCACGCGTCAAGCGATTTAGCAGAGCCTATGAACAGGTAGCGCGGCCGGGGCTTGCGCTTTGCGCCTCTGAAGCCGAGCATTTTGTTTATGTTAGTGTACGACATTTTCGCCAAGGCGAGGGTCGCTTTGACGTATATTGCGGCTTTTATCGGTATGGACAGCCAGAAACCGAGGTGGCCGTAATGCTTGCGGAAGAATATGAGCATGGCCTCGTAAAACACATGTACGTACCTGAACGACGACTTTTGGGTGCTTTCGCCCTTGTAGTGGAGTATTTTAGAGGGCAGGTACCAGTTCTCGAAGCCTTTGTCGAGCAGCCTGTATGACAGGTCGATGTCTTCTCCGTACATGAAGAAGTCCTCGTCGAGCAGGCCTGTCTGTGCCAGTGCGCTGCGCCTTGTCATGAAGAATGCGCCGCTTATGACGTCAATCCGTCCCGGCTCTTCCCATGACATGCCGCACATGTAGTACCTTCCGAAACGTTTGTTTGCGGGGTATTTTGCGCACAGGCCGCACATCTTGTATAATGAGGTCATAGGTGTTGGTAGTCCGCGCCGGCTTTCAAGTGCTTTTTCCCCGTCACTTTTCAGCATCTGTACGCCCACTCCGCCTGCTTCAGGATGCGTGTCCATGAAGCTGATGCAATCCTTTATCGTGTTTTCTCCGACAAGAGTGTCGGGGTTGAGCATCAGCACATATTCGCCCGTCGCGCTCCTTATCGCCATGTTGTTGGCCCTTGCAAAACCGTTGTTGTGGTTGCTTGCTATGAGCTTTATGCCATGTCCGTAAGCCGCGATGCAGGCCGGTGTGCCGTCCTTCGAGTGGTTGTCAACGACATAGACCTCGGCGTCCACGCCGTCGAGCGCCCTATACAGGCTGTCAAGGCACTGCACAAGGTAATGCCTGACGTTGTAACTTACTATGACTACCGACAGCTTCATTGCTCCATGCCGGTTTCCGCCAGGCACCGCGCCGTGCCGGGATATACGAACGTAAGGCATACCAGGCATATTATAGCCATGTAGCCGAAGGCAACGTTGAGGCCTGACAGGTAGTAAAGCAGGGTGTTGGCTATCATCGGAACGCAGAGCATTGCCATCCTTGCACTGCCCCATTTGGCGAGCGCGCGGCCTTGTGTGGAGGTCAGTTCGGCGTTTATCCGTTTCAGCTTGAACAGCCTTAACGCCAGCGGCACAAGGCAGATGGTAAGCAGCTCCATGACGGACGCTGTGATGAACTCCGTGTTCTTGTCGCCCGAGAGACTGCCGGGCAGCAGCGTCTCCGTCTCATACAGCACTACGGTTGCCAGCGTTACGAGTATGCTTGCGTACATCTCGGCGGCCAGCAGGCGCCTTGTCTTTTTTATTATATCGGGTGTTTGCATTGTCTTTATATATATAATAAGGTGTATGTCGGCTCTACATTCAGGCTTACTGCCTGCCGTCGAAGGGCACGCGGTTGACTATCGAGCGGCCGAGCGTCACTTCATCGGTGTATTCAAGTTCTTCTCCTACCGATACTCCGCGTGCTATCACACTAAGCCTTACATCGTATTTTGCCAGTTTGCGGTAGATGTAGAAGTTGGTGGTGTCGCCTTCCATGTCGGGGCTGAGGGCGAGTATTACCTCGTTAACGCCGCCTGCCGCAACGCGGTCTACGAGCGAGTCAATCTCTATGTCGCCGGGTCCGATGCCGTCCATCGGAGATATTACGCCGCCGAGCACGTGGTACAGGCCGTTGTACTGCTGCGTGTTCTCCACGGCCATCACGTCCTGCACGTTCTCCACCACGCATACCGTCGAGGCGTCGCGGTGCTTGTTCGAGCAGATGGGGCATACGTCCGTGTCGCTTATGTTATGGCAAACCCGGCAGTATCTTATTTCGTTGCGCATGTCGCCTATCGTCTTTACGAAGCGGCCCACCTTGTCCTTGTCCTGCCTTAGCAGGAAAAGGGCCAGCCTCAGGGCCGTTTTCTGTCCTACGCCGGGCAGGCCGGCCAGCTCGGAGACGGCTCTTGCGAACAGTTGCGACGGGTATTGTTGGAGCATGTCGTTTTAGATTTTCGGCGGCAAAGTTACTTTAATATGTTGTAATTACCAAGACAAAACATCTTTTTGTTTGCCGCATTTGCCTATAACCGCCGTTCCGTCTTGCGGCCGTGTGGCGGCAGGCAGGAAGCGCGCCTGCCTGCGTCTGCGTAACGTGTTGGCTTTCAGGTGTTTGTAAAAGGCCACCTTTCAGCCTGCGAAAGGTGGCCTTTGGGAACACGAAAGACGGCCTTTGGGAATGCAAAAGGCCGTCTTTCAGGTTCATCCGCAAATTAGGTGTATGGTTTGTAAAGCATATAAACTTGGAACTTCCTATCCTCAGCCAAGCAGTCGGTAATTGTCATTCCGCGCTCCGACGCGGAATCCAGTGTATGCAGCTTGCACCGTTTGTTGCCTTGGGTGTTTTCTGGATTCCGCGTCGGTGCGCGGAATGACGGTTACCGACTGCCTGGATTAAAGCAGGGTGTTTTCATTAATAGAGCTTTTACTTCATCCAACAGATTTGCGGATGACCCGTATTTCATGCGCCCGTCAGTCGGTGCGGGCGCGTTATGTTGCCGGATGTCAGGTTGCAGTCTGTTACTCGTGCGACTCCTGTATGTGGCGCGTCATGGTCTGGACGGTGGCGTCTTTTTTTGCAGAATGCTTTAACACGACGGCGTCGATGTAGAATATTATCTCCTCGGCAAGGTTGGTTATGTGGTCGCCGGTGCGTTCGAGACGCAGGAATATGCCCTTGAAGTCGAGGCAGAAGGCCGCCTTGTCGGGCTGCTGCGCTATGTATTCGGCCAGTGCCTGCGTTGCCGCGGCGTTGATTTCGTCTACGAGGTTGTCTTTCTCGAACAGGCTGTTAGCCATTGATATGTCCTCTTTTTCAAGTGCGATTTTGGCCGTAAGCAGCATGTCGAGCACGGCGTCGGCCATCTCCATGAGGCGCGTGCGCTCCATCAGGGCTGCGTCTATTGGCTGTCCGTCTTGCCTTATGATGAAGCGCGCTATGTTCTCGGCGAAGTCGCCGATGCGTTCCAGGTCGGTGTTTATCTTAAGCATGGCTACGATGAAGCGCATGTCTACGGCCACGGGGTTGTACAGCACGAGGAAGTCTTCAATGTCGCAGTCAAGCTTCAGTTCGCTTGCGTTGACCTTCTTCTCGCGTACCAGCACTTCCCAAGCCTTGTCCTTGTCAACGGTCTGTAATGCCTGGCATACGTTTTTCATCTGCTCGTACACGAGTGTCCACATGTCGAGCACTTCGGTGCGGATAGCCCGCAGCTCGTCGTCTACGAATTTTACCATAGTTGTAGGATATGTTTTTTTATTTGTTATATTAATAATGTAAGTACGGTAGGCCTACGGCGTATGCGCGCCGGTCGGCGTGCGGCCTGTCATCCGAAGCGGCCTGTGATGTAGTTCTGCGTCTCCTCCTTGGCCGGATGGGTGAAGATTTTGGTGGTCTTGTCGTATTCGATGAGGTTGCCGAGGTAGAAGAATGCCGTCTTGTCGCTTACGCGTGTGGCCTGTTGCATGTTGTGCGTCACGATGACGATGGTGTATTCGCTCTTCAACTCGTGTATAAGCTCTTCCACCTTGGCCGTAGATATAGGGTCGAGTGCCGAGGCCGGCTCGTCCATTAGCAGTATGCGCGGCGCCACGGCCATGGCTCTTGCTATGCAGAGGCGTTGCTGCTGGCCGCCCGACAGGGCGTAGGCCGACTTCTTGAGCTTGTCCTTCACCTCGTCCCACAGTGCCGCTCCTTTGAGCGATTTCTCCACACGCTCAGCAATAAAGGCCTCGTCTTTCACCCCGTTTACGCGCAGTCCGTAGGCCACGTTCTCGTAGATGCTCTTCGGAAACGGGTTGGGGCGTTGGAACACCATGCCCACGTTCTTGCGCAGTTCGTCCACGTTGACGCGGCGGTCGTATATGTCCTGTCCGTCGATTATTATCTGCCCTTCGAGGCGCGAGCCTGGTATTAGGTCGTTCATGCGGTTGAACAGGCGCAGGAAGGTTGACTTTCCGCAGCCCGACGGGCCGATGAACGCCACCACCTCGTTCTCTTTGATGTCCATGTCGATGCCTTTCAGCGCGTGGAACTGGCCGTAGTAGAAGTTTACGTCCTTGGCTTGTATTATGATGTTGTCCATATTTCTTTGGGTTAATGGTTACGTGTTAAGGGTTTTGAAATGATGTTTGCGGGTCAGTTTGTCTTCAACTTGTTCTGGAAATAGTTGCGCAGCGCGTTGGCGAGCAGGTTGACCAGCAGTATGATTATTATGAGCACGAGGGCCGTGCCGTAGGCTATCGGTATCTGCCGCTCCATGTCCGTGCCGCTGGTTGCCAGCACGTAGAGGTGGTAGGGCAGGGCCATGCACTGGTCGAAGACGCTCTCGGGCAGCTGCGGCAGGAAGTAGGCGGCGCACGTGAAGAGTATCGGGGCCGTCTCGCCCGACACTCGCCCGAGCGCAAGGATTAGTCCCGTGATGACGTTTGGCATGGCCATGGGCAGTATTACGCGGCGTATGGTCTGCAGCTTGGTGGCTCCCAGGGCGAGGCTTCCTTCGCGGAAGCTGTCGGGTATGGCCTTCAGAGCCTCTTCGGTGGTGCGGATGACGAGCGGCAGGGCGAGCAGTCCGAGCGTAAGCGAGCCTGCCAGTATGCTGTCGCCGAAGCCGAAGAAGTTGACGAACAGCGACATGCCGAACAGTCCGAACACGATTGACGGTATGCCGGCAAGGTTGTTTGTCATCATGCGTATGAACCTTACGAGCCTGCCGCTCTTGGCGTATTCGTGCATGTATATGCCGCTCATGATGCCCAGCGGGAATGCGAATATGGCGCTTCCGGCCATCAGGTAGGCCGTGCCGACTATCGCCGGCCATATGCCTCCGCCCTTCATGCCGTCTGAAGGCGGCGTAGTGATGAACGTCCAGTCGATTACGCCTGCTCCTTTTACGATGATGAAGCCGAGGATTACAAACAAAACGGTGACTATCATACCGCTAAGTATGCGGAAGGTGGCGAACGCCGTGCGCTCGGCTATTATCTTTCGGCGGTGGTTTGACTTAACCATGGTCTTTTCGTTATCCATTTTATGTTCTGTAAATAATGGTTGTTCATATGTCTTACTTCCTGTTCTTTGCTGATATGTACTCCACGCTCGAGTTGATGATGAGCGTTATGAAGAACAGCACTACGCCCAGCAGGAACAGCGACTGGTAGTGAGGTCCGCCTGCGGGAGCCTCGCCCAACTCGGCGGCGATTGTGGCGGGGATGGTGCGCAGAGGGTCGGTGATTGACAGGGGTATGACGGCTGCGTTGCCCGTAACCATCAGCACGGCCATCGTTTCGCCGAAGGCGCGCCCTATGCCGAGCACTACGGCCGACGTAATACCCGACACGGAGTAGGGCATCACTACCTTATATATAGTCTGCCACCTCGACGCTCCGAGCGCAAGACTGGCCTCGCGTTGCGAGCGGGGGCAGTTCATCATGGCGTCCTGGCTTACCGTAATGATTGTGGGCAGCGCCATGATAGCCAGCACAATGGCGCCGGCCAGTCCGCTTTCGCCCACCGGCAGGCCGAACACGTCCTGCAACAGGGGCACTATGACGATGAGGCCGAAGAAGCCGTAGACTACTGACGGTATGCCGTTAAGCAGCTCGATAACGGGCTTGAGCACCTTGCGCATCTTGTCCGATGCTACCTCAGACATGTATATTGACACCGCCAGGCCGAACGGAAGGGCGAAGAGTATTGCGAAGACCGTAACCCACACCGTGCCGAGAACCAGCGGCAGGAAACCGAACTGGGGTGCGGGCGTAGCCGTAGGAAACCACTCGTTGCCGAAAAACACTTCCGTTCCGGATATATGGTGGTCATCAAGGCGTTTGCCGGTGAAGCCGTCTCCTACAAAGTTTTCAGGCACAAAGGCTATTATGCCGCTGTTTTTGCCTACCAGAGAGTCGATGCACCGCCCGGCGTTCTCATAGTTCTTGCCAAGCTGCTCTTCGCTGAAGAACTTTTGCATGTCGTCAAAGCGGAACAGCATGACGGCCTCGTCGTGTCCGCCTACCTGCTTCCAGTTTGTCACGTCCTCGTCGAAAATTTCCTTTATCTGCTTCGCATCGAGTTCGTTTACGGGGTTGTCCTTGTTTACTACGAGGGCGTAACCGTCCTCGATGGTCTTCTGCGAGAACAGCCCGAAGCCCTCCGAGAACAGGAACAGCACTATCAGCAGTATTATGACGCTGGTAAGGAAGCCGCTGCATGTGATGACTCCGGTGACAATCTTTTCCAGAAACTTTTTCATAATGCCATGTTTCGTTGTTTTGTTATTTGTCCGCAAAAGTATGGCAAGCAGTTGACGAACGTGTGACACGCAAGTTACAATCGCGTTACAACATGCGCATGGCGAGTGCCGCAACCTTATTGTAACATGTGTGTAACCCGAATGAAAACGCAAACGTGTTACTTCGCACCGTGAAAAGAGCGGTGTGCGCCGAGCCACGGAGGCGCGCCGACAATTGGCAACATGTATTAATAATGTAACAAGATGGACTTGACAAGGATTATCACAACGGCAATGGCCGCCACGCTGACGGTATGCGCCGCCGCGCAGAAGATAAAGGGCAGCGACACGGTGCTGCCCGTGTCGCAAGAGGCGGCAGAGGTTTACATGACGCTTAATCCGCAGACGCGGGTCACCGTGACCGGCGGCGGCTCTGGCGTGGGCATCTCCGCGTTGATGGACGGCACTACCGACATAGCCATGGCGTCGCGTCCGGTGAAGTTCAACGAGCGCGTGAAGATAAGCAAGAGCGGCAAGCAGCTGCGCGAGGCGGTGGTGGCTTACGACGCGCTGGCCGTCATCGTGAACCCGCAGAACCCCATAACCCACCTTACGCGCGAGCAGCTGGAGGCCATATTCCGCGGCAAGGTGACAAACTGGAACCAGGTAACCGACCTGTACACGGGTCGGCGCGGACCTGACTTGAAGATAATAGTGTACTCGCGCGAGACGTCTTCGGGCACTTACGAGTTTTTTAAGACCAGCGTGTTGCACGAGAAGAACTACATGGCAGGCGTGCTCTCGATGCCAGCCACGGGCGCGGTAATACAATCGGTAAGCCAGACCAAGGGGGCGATAGGCTATGTCGGCATGGCTTACGTCAACCGTAACGTCAGGGCGGTAAAGGTTTCGTACGACGGCAAGCACTTCGTATATCCCAACATGGACATGGGGCGCCGCCACGTTTACCCGATAATCAGGGAGCTGTATTATTACTATACGGCAGACAAGGCCGGTGTGGTAGAGCCGTTTATACGCTTCCTGCTTTCGCCGAAAGGGCAGCAAATTGTGATGAAGAGCGGCTACGTACCGGTAGATTGACGCTTGCTCAACAGCTTAATAATACTTTTTCAGAATAACGCAAGCGGTGACTGGCATTGTAGTCAGAGTGTAAGGCGAAATGCCCGATGTGCTTTCTTTCTGATTTTTGTTGACGCTCTATAATGGCGTTGTTTTGCGCAGACGCTCATTCGGCCGCAAAAACGCCAATATAGAGCGTGCAAACGTAATGCGCTGAACGTCAGATTGTTATGCCGGGAACGGCGAATTTGTGCAATGAAAACAGCCTGTAAATGGCGCAAAAACCGCCCTTTCTGGTAGTGAGAGCCGTTGTTAAGGGTAGTGAGAGCCGTTCTTACGATGTGTGTGGACGGCTCTCACTATCAGTAAAGACGGCTTTTACTATGCTTAAAGGCCGTCTTTGGGCAGCAAAAAGGCCGTCCTTGACGTAGTAATATGCGGTTGATGGCGGTATGGAGGGCGGCTGCGGACGCATGGCCGTTCTATTTTCACTGGTTTTCCGTACAAACTCAAAGTGTCGTAATGTAGCGTTTTCGCTGTAAACGGTTGCATTATGTCAGGTGCGTATGTCCCGTTGCGGATGCTGTAAAAAGAAAAGGCGACCGCTCCTCACGGAGCAGCCGCCTCGAATCACTATGATGCTAAAAATGTATGCTTATGAGTGTTACGCCTCTATTGCGGCTACGCCGGGCAGCGTTTTGCCCTCGATGGCCTCGAGCAGTGCGCCACCGCCGGTAGAGATGTAAGACACCTTGTCGGCCATGCCGAACTTGTTGATGCAGGCAACAGAGTCGCCTCCGCCGATGAGCGAGAACGCTCCGTTGGCCGTAGCCTCTGCAATGGCGTCGGCTATTGCCTTCGAGCCGCCGATGAAGTTGTCAAACTCGAACACGCCTGCGGGGCCGTTCCAAAGTATTGTCTTAGCTCCCTTGATAGCCTCTGCGAATGCCTTGCGCGTTTCGGGACCTGCGTCAAGTCCTTCCCAGCCGTCGGGTATGTCGTTTGAAGGACAAACCTGGGTGTGCGCGTCGTTAGAGAAGTCGTCGGCTGCGATGCAGTCCGTGCCGAGCACCAAGTTCACACCGTTCTCCTTAGCCTTCTTGATAACGTCGAGAGCAACGTCGAGCTTGTCGTCCTCGCAGATTGACTTGCCAATCTTGCCGCCCTGCGCCTTGGCGAAGGTGTATGTCATTCCGCCGCAGAGTATGAGGTTGTCAACCTTGCCGAGCAGGTTCTCGATGATGCCGATTTTCGTTGAAACCTTGGAGCCGCCCATGATTGCGGTAAACGGACGCTTGATGTTGCTGAGCACGTTGTCAACGGCTGTTACCTCTTTCTCCATGAGGTAGCCAAGCATCTTGTGGTCCTTGTCAAAGTATTCGTCGATTACGGCGGTAGAAGCGTGCTTGCGGTGAGCCGTGCCGAAGGCGTCCATCACGTAGCAGTCGGCATAAGACGCGAGCTTCTTTGCGAATGCCTGCTGGCGTGTCTTCATCTCCTTCTTCGCCTCGTCATATGCGGGGTCTGTCTTGTCAATGCCTACGGGCTTGCCCTCCTCTTCGGGATAGAAGCGCAGGTTCTCGAGCAGCAGAGCCTCGCCCGGCTTCAATGCAGCGGCCTCTTTGTCGGCGTTGGCGCAGTCGGGAGCGAACTTCACGTCAACTCCAAGATGCTCTGACACGTTCTTTACAATCTGGCTCAAAGAGAGCTTGGGGTTCACCTTGCCTTTGGGTTTGCCCATGTGGCTCATCATGATGACGCTGCCACCGTCGGCAAGGATTTTCTTCAGTGTGGGAAGTGCGCCGCGGATGCGGGTGTCGTCAGTTACGTTTCCGTTCTCGTCCAATGGCACGTTGAAGTCAACGCGCACGATTGCCTTCTTGCCGGCAAAGTTAAATTGTTCGATTTTCATATTTACTTAGAATATTAAAGAAATGTACATTTATAATGAAGTCAATGTGTATTTGCTTCTTTTACATTGCAAAAATAACAATTAATGTTGACAAATGGCTGCAAGCCGGTGATTATTTGATGTTTTTTGACATGCTTATAATATTAATGTAATGTCCGCTTTGCAAATATTAAGTGAAATGATTACTTTTGCAGTCGGCCAAGTGGTGGCAGACTGGGTGCGGGCGGCAGGCGAGCCTGTGGTAAGGCTCCAAGCTTAAGCATCTCTGCTTTCTTTGGCTTTTCTAACTTCTACAAAGTATATGAAAGATTGCATTTTAATATTGAGCGGCGGAATGGACAGTACCACGTTGCTCTATGACATGAAGGACAGGATAGCTTTGGCCGTGTCGTTCGATTATGGAAGTAACCACAACGCACGCGAGATAGGCTATGCCAAGCTGCATTGCCGCAGGCTTGGCATAAGGCATTTCGTCATAAGGCTTGACTTCATGCACGACTATTTCAAGAGTTCTTTGTTGAGCGGAGCCGATGCTGTGCCCGAAGGAAACTATGCCGATGACAACATGAGGTCGACCGTAGTGCCGTTCCGTAACGGCATAATGTTGTCGATTGCCGCCGGAATAGCCGAGAGCGAGGGGCTGAAGTATGTGATGATGGCCAACCACGGAGGCGACCACGCCATATATCCTGACTGCCGTCCGGAGTTCGTGCGTGCCATGAGCGAGGCTACAAAGACAGGAACTTATCCCGGTATAGAGGTGCTTGCGCCGTACACTGACTTGACAAAGGGCGACATTGCGCGCCGCGGCAAGCTGCTCGGCATAGATTATTCGGAGACGTGGAGCTGCTACAAAGGTGGCGACAAGCATTGCGGCAAGTGCGGTACATGTGTTGAACGCAGGGAAGCTTTGCGCGATGCAGGCATTGACGACACCACGGAATATGAATAAGTAAAGTGGATAACAATAAAAGAGAAAAATCCAAATGCCGCATAATAGTAAGGCATTTGGATTTTTCTCTTTTATTGTTTTTAATGGTTTGTCGGTAGTTTAGAAGTTGTAGTAAACACCAAACATTATGTTGTTACCGTCAAGGTTGAGTCCCCATTCACTTACTTTGCCTCCGCCGTGGATGCCTTTTACCTGCTCCCAGCCAACGAAGCCTACGTGTGCGATGAGACTGAACTTGTTGATTTTTACTTCAACGCCAGGTTTCAAACCGATAGACCACTGGTCTGCCCAGCCGTTGTAATGCTTGTATCCGAAACCGCCGTCGCAGAACAGATTTATCACCTTGCTGTGGAAGAAAGTGTAGCGTGCATACGGGTTAATCTCGAATGTCTGTGTTGCAGCAGCATTTGTCAGGTTTGCTGCATCCTTTGACCAGCCGAACATAACGCCTGCAGCCCAGTCGTCATTGAAATGATAGCCAACCTCAGGCAGAAGCTTGTAATAAGTCTCGCTGTCGATACCGTCGCCGTCAACGCTTGAAATACCTACGTTGCCGCCTACATAAATCTGTGCGCTTGCGCATACCGCAATCATTACGGCAACCAATGTCATGTAAATCTTTTTCATAATCTTCTTTTTTAATTAGACAATCATTTGGCTCCGTGTGAGCCTAAAACGGCCGCAAAGGTATTAATTAAGCATAAAATGGCAAAATAAAAACGTGCTGATTTGATTTAATTCGGTAATATGTGTTAAAAGTTTGGAGCAATAGAACAATTTTAGATACCTTTGCAGCCTGAATTTTTACATATTGACATCAGTATTTCCGTCATGAGGAGATTTGTTCTTTTAATATTTTCCATTATTGCCTGCACGGGCTTAAGTTCCCAAACATCCGACTCGTTGATAGTCGATGAGTTGCGTAAGGAGGGGGTGTCTTTTTCCGACAACAATTCAGTTACCTTGCTTATGAGCGGCCAAGAGAAGTTCGACGATATGTTCGAAGCCATCCGTCAGGCCCGCAGCAGCGTGCATCTTGAGTATTTTAATTTCCGTAACGACTCGATAGCGTCGTTGCTTTTCAAACTTCTTGCCGACAAGGTGGCGCAGGGAGTGGAGGTGCGTGCCCTTTTTGACGGCTTCGGCAACGATTCAAACAACCAGCCTTTGAAGAAAGAGCATCTTGACAGCATCCGCTCGAAAGGCATAGAGATTTACGAGTTTGACCCCATACGTTTTCCTTGGGTGAACCATGTGTTCCACCGCGACCACCGTAAGATTGTAGTGATTGACGGCAAGATTGCCTATACCGGGGGAATGAACGTGGCCGATTATTATATAACGGGAACGGAGCAGGTAGGCGAATGGCGCGACATGCACTGCCGTATCGAGGGCGACGAGGTGAACACCTTGCAGGCGATATTCTTGAAGATATGGAACAAGGTGTCAGGACAGAACGTGCATGGAGTCAAGTATTTCCGTGGTTATCACGGCGCAGACTACATTACCGGGCTGAAACCAGATACGTGTTCTACCGCTGGCAAGAAGATGGTTGGCATAATAAATCGCGAGCCGAGGACTACAAACGGCATAATAAGGACGTTTTATACTGAAGCCATAAACAATGCCAAGGATAGTATAAAATTAGTAAATCCATACTTAACTCTTAACGGAACGTTGAAGCGCGCATTGCGTAATGCCGTAAAACGAGGGGTGAAAGTGGAAATAATGGTTTCAGAGAAAAGCGACATTCCGTTGACTCCCGACTGCGTTTTCTATAATGTCCATAAGCTTATGAAGCATGGGGTGGATGTCTGGATATACCGTAACGGATTTCATCATACCAAGATAATAATGGTAGACGGACGTTTTTGCACTGTGGGCAGTGCCAACCTTAACGCCAGAAGCCTAAACTTCGATTACGAGGAGAATGCCGTTATCGTTGACCCTTGTACGACAAAAGAGCTTGACACGATGTTCGAGCGTGACAAGAAACACTCTTTCAAGCTTACCGAAGAGGTATGGGACGAGTGGCGTACGCCGTGGCAGAAGTTTGTAGGGTGGTTTGCCCATCTCCTCGCCCCGTTCCTCTGATATGATAGCAGCTATATGATGAATGTCCGCAAAACCAACAGGATGCGGACATTTATTTTTTGTTTATTCGGCAACCAAGTCGGCCATTAGCTGCATGTCAATGGCATTTATCCCATGGTCGGCCAGTATGTCGGCGTCATTGGCGAAGTCGTCGTCAATCCCGTAAGCCTTGGTGTTGCTGCGCGACTTTGTGAACGTCTTGAATAGTCGTACCGCTTCATTGGTGTTTCCCATGAACCATTGGCAGTAGCCGGCGTTCAGCCAGTCGCCGTTTTCAGTCTCTTCGCTGTTTAAAAGACGGTTATACGCCTTTTCGGCCTGCTCGTATTTGTCTACACCCATCAGCGTCCATGCCAGCACACGTATTACAGGCATCGAGTCTGGATGCTCTATGTCGAGCTTGTATAGCGTATTCAGTGCTTCGTCATACTTCTTGGCCTTCGACAGGGCGACACAGTAATTCAGTGCGGCGGTGCTGTTGTCAGGGGCTGATTGCAGCAGTTCGTTGTAATATGCGGCCGCACTTGCGTAGTCGCCGCATTCGAATTTTGAGCGTGCAAGCAGCGATGTTGCGCGCCTGTTTTTCGGCTCAAGCTTTTTAAGGGCATCCAACCATTTTACCGCTTCTTCGGGTTTGTTCTCGATGTCGAGGTAATAAAGGCCGTGTACAAGCAGGCTCTTGGGTGATGTCTTGTCATCGTAGGCAGCCATAATGGCTTCCAACGCCGATTTGTTCTTGCGCTTGAGCATGAAGTAACACAGGTCGGCGTACATGCCGGCCATGTCAGTTCCTTCAAAAACCTTGTCGGTTACGAATATCGAATGTTCCTTGCTGAACGGATTGGTCATCTGTCCGCGCTGTGGGTACAGGCGGAAGAAGCGGTACATGTCTTGTAATATCATGCGCCGTATGTACGCCGGACTGTTCTGTTCTTCAATGCTCATGGCAGGCCCCATGGCCTCCTTTGTGTTCAGCATCTCCTTCATGTTGTCAGGCAAATGAGCTATTACCGACGATACGGCGAGCGTGAACGAGTATTTGTCGCTGTCGCAGAAAGGCCCGTTTTCAAGAATGTTTGTTATGAGCGGTGTGCCTTTCATCTTTTCCACGGTGGCGGAGATGTCGGGATGTTCTATGTAGAACGGACAAAACCAGTTGGCCGCCTTGTAGAAGAAAGGAAAGCGTTTCATCTGTGAGAAACCGCCGAAGTAAATGTCAGAACCGGCCTTCTGCATGTTCATCATTTTCTGGAAGCTCTCTTCCATCTTCTCCATGGCGCGGTCAGACGCTTCCGGGTCGAACACGTCCTGCATCGGGTCTTCCTCCTTTTCTTGTATGCCGAACCGTGTTATTTTAAGGTTGTTGTTCTTGATTAGGTCGGGCATGATGTCGCGCTGTATTGTGTCGGTGTCCTGTTCGGCGTTCATGCAGAATATGATTTGCTTCTGCAAGTCGGCCAACTCGGCTGTTACGCCGGGATGTCTCATTGCTTCGGCCACGCGCTGCTTGGCCTTTTCGGCCTGCCTTGTGTCGCATGACAGGGCAAAAACCCAGCCTATCAACGCTTTCTGGCGCACTTTCTCGTCTGTCGATTTCAGGTAAACGTCAATCAGCGTGCCAAACTTGTTGTCGTCCATGCAGTTCATCGCGCCCAGCGTTATCGCGCTGACGAGCATCTGCGCGTCGATGGTGTCGATGGTAGGCGAGAGTATCAGTGTCTCGAAGAAGTCCTTGTCGTGTCCGTTCCAGCTGTCTGATATTACGATGTTGCAGAACAGCGACTGCATGAAGTCATTGTGGTTGCGGTACAGCTGTTTGCTCTTCTCGCTTTTCCCGGGTTCGGTTTCGAGGCTGAGCATTGCCGTGTCGGCCACAAAGTTCTCGAGTGTTGTCCTTATGTTTTCTTTTGAAACGGGAGAGGTTGCCGCTTTTTGCGCCATTTCCGTGAAGAAAGCGTCGGTGCGTTTGCGGTATGCCGTGCGCAGGTTGCACGCAAAACGGTACAGGCGGTCGGCAATGTTGTTGAACACATCGTCGCGCTTGGGGTCGTTGAAGCCGCGCTTCATGTAGTCGAGCATCAGGCGGTAGTCCTCTTCCACGCGCTCCAGCTCGCCTTTGTACACGAGCATCTGGTGCCCGTTGACAAACGAGCGGGCCTCGCGTATGGCCCTGCCAAGTTTTTGTTGGCTTATATATATAAATATGTCTTTCAACTGTCTGCTTTCGTTGCTTTCCATGGTCAGTTGTTTTTTAGCCACTTGTCGGCGGTGTCGATGTCCTTTTGCCTTGGTGCTTTGGCGTGTTCGAATTTCATCTTGGGCAGTGCGTCGAGCGTCTTGTCGTCTATTTTATAGTATTTTCGGATTACCGCCGCGTAGCGTTTCAGCCCGTGCTTGTTGATTGAGTCGCAGGCGGCGTCATATCCCTTGACAAACTCTTTCAGCTGCTTTTGCCTGCGTTCGTCCTTCATTGTCTTGCCGTTGAAGGCTATTACGCCCAGCTGCATGTCTTTGTCGCGGCTGTCCATCAGCACCGGGTTCTTGTACAGGCGCGCCGTGGTCGCCTGCGGTTCGGGCAGCAGTACGGCGTCCATCTCGTTGTTGAGCAGCATCTGCAGTCTTAGCGCGACATCGTTTATCTGTATTTTGAACACCATGTCGGGGTCAATCTTTACGCTGTCTACGGCATAATCGGCCAGCAGTGCGGTGGCAGAGAAGCGCGTCATTGCCAGCATCTTGTCGTCCAGCTGCTTCAGTCTCCTTATTCGCGCAAGGCGGTTGCTTATCAGTTGCCAGTACGCATTGGTGGCGGCCACATAGTCGAGCGTCATGCCTTGCGCCTTCATGTGCTGTCCGCGCACCACGTCGGTTACGCAACCTTCGATGCGTCCGCGCTTCAACGCCTCGTCGCAGTCTATCTGCGCCATGTATTGTACGAGCCTAATGTCGGCCTTCACCGTGTCAAACATGGCGTTTTCCTTTGCTACGTATATGGGCAGGCAGTCCAGCGTGGGCAGCACGCCTACTTTCAACGCCATTGAGTCAGCCTTGCGCAGCCGTTCCTGTTCGGCCCTTGTCTGCCTTTTCATTTCGTCGTATGACGGGCCGCAGCCAATGAAGGCGGCGACGGCGAAGAAAAGAACAAGGATTGCATATTTGGATTTCATACGTCAACATTATTAAAAAGGGCAGCCCAGCGTTAAAAACACGAGTCGCCCTTCAGAGTTTATAAATTAATGTGCGATATTAGTCATCCGTATTGAATGGTGGTGCAAAGTTAATGATTTATTTTGTAACTCAAAAAAATATCGTTACTTTTGTAAAACAAAATAGGGCGGACGGCATAGCCGCATGTGGCTGACCGGAAAAGGTTAAATGCCTGTCGGCAGGAGACAAGGACAACCGTTGTAATGCGAAAGACCGTGTTTTACAATGTAAAAGGCCGTCTTTCGCATTGTAAAACACGGCCTTTTGCAATCCAAAAGACGGCCTTTTGCAACGCGTTGGTTTTCAGTCTGTTACGCAAACGGTTGAAACTATCGGTGAAACAGGCGTTGACAGGCTTTTTAACCGGTGGTACTCATAATCATATTGGTAAGAGAAATGGCAAAAGACAAGATAGCATACGTATGCTCGAACTGCGGGCAGGAGTCGACAAAGTGGATAGGCAAGTGCCCCAGTTGCGGGCAGTGGAACACGTTTAAGGAAATCAGGGTGGCTTCCGACAACGGCCAGGCTGCCGCCGCTTCGGCCGCCGCAACCGTGCGCGGAAGGCTCAACGGCGACAAGGCGCGGCCGCTCTTCCTGCGCGAAATATCGGCGCACGACGAACCGCGCATCGACATGCACGACACCGAGCTTAACCGCGTACTCGGCGGCGGACTGGTGCCCGGCTCAATAGTGCTGCTCGGAGGTGAGCCTGGTATTGGCAAAAGCACGCTCACTTTGCAGACAATCCTGCACATGGCAGACCGCCGCATACTTTACGTGAGCGGCGAGGAGAGCGCACACCAGTTGAAGATGCGCGCCGAGAGGATAGCCCATGCGGCGTCGGACAACTGCATGATACTGTGCGACACGTCGCTTGAAAGCATATTCGCGCACATAAAGAACACGTCGCCCGAAATCATAGTCATAGACTCCATACAGACTATAAGCACCGAAAGCGTTGACAGTTCGCCCGGCAGTGTGACCCAGGTGCGTGAGTGCGCGTCGGCTTTGCTGCGCTTCGCAAAGTCGAGCGGCACGCCTGTAATACTCATCGGCCATATAAACAAGGAGGGAACGCTGGCCGGTCCGAAGATACTTGAACACATAGTAGACACGGTAATCCAGTTTGAGGGCGACCAGCACTACATGTACCGCATACTCCGCTCTACGAAAAACCGCTTCGGCAGCACATCGGAATTGGGCATTTACGAGATGCGCCAAGACGGATTGAGGCAGGTGGACAACCCGTCTGAACTGCTGCTTACGCAAGACCGTGAAGGCCTTAGCGGCATAGCCATCTCGGCGGCAATCGAGGGTGTGCGCCCATTTCTCGTAGAGACGCAGGCCCTTGTGTCGTCGGCTGCCTACGGAACGCCGCAGCGCAGCGCCACTGGTTTTGACCAACGGCGGCTCAATATGCTGCTTGCCGTGCTTGAGAAGCGTGTCGGTTTCAAGCTGATGCAGAAGGATGTGTTCCTCAACATAGCGGGCGGACTAAGGGTGACTGACATGGCTATGGACCTTAGTGTGATAGCCGCCGTGCTGTCAAGCAACGTCGATACGGCCATCGAAAGCGACTGGTGCATGTCCGGGGAGGTAGGTCTTAGCGGCGAGGTGCGCCCCGTCAGCCGCATAGAGCAGCGTATAACGGAGGCCGCAAAGCTCGGTTTCACCCACATGATTGTCCCCAAATACAACCTTCAGGGGCTTGCCCGGAAGAAGTTTGACATCGAGTTGGTGCCTGTCCGCAAGGTGGAAGAGGCTCTTAGGGCGTTGTTCGGGTAGGGATATTTATAAAGGTAAAAAATAAAAAGGTAAAAAAGTAAAATTTAATCAATGGGGTAAAAAAGTAAATCCGCCGCATAACGCGATGTTATGCGGCGGATTTTTACGTATGGATGTTGGAAGTTTGCCGTGTCGTGATTACTGCTTCTTGCTGTTTGTGCCGTCAAGCCGCTGTGCTACGAACACCCTAAGCTGCTCGCCGCGCAGGCCAGCCGTGAGCACTTTGCCTTTATCGTCAACTATGATTGTGAACGGAATGGCCTGTATGCCGTACATCTGTGCCGCTGCGTTGTGCCATCCTTGAAGGTCTGACAGCTGTGTCCACGTCATGCCCATTGCGCTTACCGCGCTGCTCCATTGTTCCTTGTCCTCGTCCAATGACACTCCGACAATGCCGAGACCTTTGTCCTTGTAGTCGTTGTATGTCTTCACAAGACTGGGCATTTCCTGGCGGCACGGGCCGCACCAGCTTGCCCAGAAGTCGATGACGGTAAGCTTGTGCTTGGCGAACTCGTCGGTTACCGACATTTGGTTGCCGTCCATGTCGGCCATGGTGAAGCTTATTACAAGCTCGTCTTCATGGCTTGCTGTGTCTTGGCGTGCAGTCTGTGCGGGCGCGGCTTGCGTGCCTTGGCTTTTCGTTTTGCCCGGTTGGCAGGCCGTAGCGGCCATGACCGCAACTGCGGCAAGGGCGTATGCGAAGCGTATCTTCATGTCTTGTTACGTTATACCAAGTATTGCGAACTGATACTCTCGTTGTTTACCACGCGGCGAATGGTCTCGGCGAACATGTCGGCTACAGACAACTGCTTCACCTTTGCGCAGCGGTTGGAGTAGGGTATGGAGTCTGTGAAGACCATCTCTTCCAGTGCGGAGTTCTGTATGCGCTCGCTTGCCGGGCCGCTCATGACACAGTGCGACGCGCACGCCCTTACGCTCTTGGCCCCCGCCTCTTTCATTATGTCGGCGGCTTTGGTTATTGTTCCGGCGGTGTCAACCATGTCGTCGATGATTACGACGTTCTTGTCTTTCACGTCGCCGATAATCTGCATACTTTCCACTACGTTTGCACGGGCGCGCGTCTTGTTGCAAAGCACGAGCGGACAGCCCAAGTATTTAGCGTATGTGTTGGCGCGTTTGCTGCCGCCTACGTCGGGCGAAGCTATTACGATGTCGTCCAGCTTGAGGCTCAATAGGTATGGCAGTATTACGCCTGATGCGTAGAGGTGGTCAACGGGAACGTCGAAGAATCCCTGTATCTGGTCTGCGTGCAAGTCCATGGTGATGAGGCGGTCGATGCCTGCCACGCGCAGAAGGTCGGCCACAAGCTTGGCTCCTATGCTTACGCGGGGCTTGTCCTTGCGGTCCTGGCGCGCCCATCCGAAGTATGGTATCACGGCGTTGATGCTCTTTGCCGACGCGCGCTTGGCCGCGTCTATCATCAGCAGCAGCTCCATGAGGTTGTCAGAGTTGGGGAATGTGCTCTGTACAAGGAATACGTCGCGTCCTCGGATTGACTCTTCGTAGGAAACGGCGAACTCGCCGTCAGAGAACTTTGTGATGAGCAGGTTGCCTAACGGGCAACCCAGGCTGTTGCAGATTTTCTCCGCAAGGTATCTGGTATTGGTGCCAGAGAATACCATAAAAGAGTTTTTCTCACTCATTTCGACTTATTGATGTTTTATGTTTCGTATCTTATGATGCAGCTTTGCGTAGCTTTTCGAAATAGTTTATAAGCTCCTTGTAGTCGAGCTGGCTGTGTATGTCGAACTTGTCCCACAGGTCGCCGCATACCACCACGCCGCCGAAGCCCAGCTCCTTGGCCTCCTTGATGTTGTCAAGCTCCACTCCGCCCATGGCGTACACGTGCTTGTCTATGAGCCCCTGGCGAGCCGCCTCTTCAAGTTCAGCGCGCGTGCGTGGCGTGCCGCCGCCGTTGTTCGTGCCTTTGCAGAAGGTGTTGCTGAGGAAAACGTATTCCGCCTTTTTCTTCATTGCTCCCAATGTCGCAATGTCATGGCATGTGCGGCTGTACTTTCCCTTGTAGTCCTTGGGCGGTTCCTGTGTCTCGCCGTCAAGGTGTATGCCGGCCAGGCCGTATTCGTTTTTCAGATAATAATGGTCGTGTACGGTAATCTTGCCGTACGACATTTCAGGAAGAAGCGACAGCAGGCGTTCCGAATACATAGGCGAGGCTCCGGGCTTGCACAGGTGCAGATAGTCCATGCCTTCCTCGAAGAGGGCCGTAAGTATCTTGTCTTCTTCTACAAAGAATGTAGGTTGGGTCATTATGACGAGCTTCATCGCTTATTTCTTTTTCCAAATGCAAATGTATAAAAAAAATGATAAACCTACAATCTATTTGCCGATAAAAGTTGTTTCATGCCTCGCCCGTGTGCGCCTGGCGGCATGTCTGGCCGTGTGTCATAATGTAAGCTGTGGCGGCATTGAGCTTTCTTTCTGAATTTCTTTTAACATTTAAAACGGCCTTGGTGAAAAATATTGCAGCTTCGGACGGAAAAAACGCGAGGAAAAGCGTGCAAACGTAACGCTCTGGAATACAAGATGTTACGGCTTTATATGACCGATTTGTGCAATAAATACGGCGTTTTAACATCTTTTGGACGGTATTTATCGGTGTCAAAGACCGTCTTTGACAGGTTTAAAGACCGTCTTCGTTGCCCTTAAAGACGGCTTTTGCGGTTGCAAAAGGTGGCCTTTTATACTGCGGTTGGCCGTGTTTTAGGGTGTGAAAGGCGGCATTTTGTACGCAAGACGGCCGTCACGGCGTGTCTCGCCGACCTGTTTCGGCTGAAAATGCAGACATTCTCGGAATGACACTTTGCACCTGCATAGGCCTTTACGCGTGACAAACTGAATTGCGGCATTATGCGCTTTGCGGCCGTTCCGGCGGTGTTTGCAATGCGTTTTTTCATACAAATATTTGCAAATCTTTTGGTGTTTTGAAAATATTGGGTACTTTTGCAATTGCAAAGTCGAGTTTGCAAAACCTTGTGTGAACAACATGAATAAAGACATCAAGCATTGTGGCGTTGTAGAGGATATGGATGCAGGGCGCACGCGCGTGCGCATAGTGCAGTCGTCGGCGTGCGCTTCGTGCAAGGTTGCCGGCAGATGCCACGTCTCGGAGAGCAAGGAGAAGACGGTTGACGTGCTTGGCGACTATACCGGTCGGTGCTCCGTTGGCGACAGCGTTACGGTGGTTGTGTCGCAGCGTGCAGGCATGTTCGCGGTGGTGTTGAGTGCCGTCGTCCCGCTTGCGGTCGTCATAGCTGTGCTGGCCGCGGTCTTGGCGGCTACGGGCAGCGAGCCTGCGGCGGCGTTGGCGGGGCTGCTTTCGCTTATACCTTATTATATATTGCTTTACCTTCTGCGCGGCAGGATAAGCTCGAGGCTTACGTTCAGGATAGAGACGTAGCGCGGCCTGCGGCTCGGCAAGTCATGGAAAACCATTAACAACTAAAACAAATACAAAACTTATGAACTTTATCCTTATTGCAGTAATCGTTCTTGGAGGCATTGCGCTCGTTTCGGCGGTGGTGCTGTACGTGTGCTCCAAGAAATTCGCTGTACATGAAGACCCGCGCCTGGCGCAGGTCTCGGCCCTGCTGCCCGGCGCCAATTGCGGCGGATGCGGCTATCCCGGCTGCTCCGGCATGGCTGCCGCCTTGGTGAAGGGGGCCGACGCAGGCTCGCTCGACGGGCTGTATTGCCCTGTTGGCGGTGCTTCGGTTATGGGGCAGGTGGCCGACTTGCTCGGCATGGCCGTGGCAAATACGGAGGCCAAGGTGGCCGTTGTTCGTTGCAACGGCACGTGTGAACTGCGCCCGCGCATAGCCGGGTATGACGGGCTGCGCACGTGTGCGGCCATGCACTCGTGCGGTGCTGGCGAGACGGCGTGCGGCTACGGATGCCTTGGTTGCGGCGATTGCGTCAAGGCGTGCGCCTTCGGTGCAATTACAATCAACCCCGAGACGGGACTTCCCGAAGTGGACGAAGAAAAGTGTACGGGCTGCGGCGCGTGCGCCAAGGCTTGTCCGCGACACATTATAGAGCTGCGCAAGAAGGGCGTGAAAGGCCGTCGCGTGTACGTGCGTTGCGTCAACAAGGACAAGGGCGCGGCAGCTATGAAGGCCTGCAAGGCGGCCTGCATAGGTTGTGGAAAGTGCGAGAAGGAATGCCAGTTTGGCGCGATAACCATCGAGAACAACGTGTCATACATCGACCCGGACAAGTGCCGCCTGTGCCGCAAGTGTGTCGAGGCATGTCCCACGCACGCAATCATAGCCGTAAACTTCCCCGCGCCAAGGCCAAAAGCGGTTGCCGACGCGCAGGAAACGGCTGACGTAAAACCTAAACAAGAGGAGGTAAAAGTATGAAACTCAGGACTTTCAGGATAGGAGGAATACACCCGGAAGAGAACAAGTTGTCTTCAGATGCGGCTACACAAATAGCCAAACTGCCACAGCAGGCCATATTCCCCCTCTCGCAACATATCGGAGCACCGGCCAAACCGGTGGTTAAGAAGGGTGACAAGGTGAAGGTAGGCACGCTCTTGGCCGAGGCCGGAGGTTTCGTTTCTGCGCCTATATACTCGTCAGTATCGGGCACGGTGCTTAAAATAGACGAGGCCGTGGATGCCACGGGTTACCGCAAACCGGCAATAATAGTAAAGGTTGAGGGCGACGAATGGGAGGAAAGCATAGACCGCTCGGACAAGCTCGAGACGCTGGAGGGCCACCCCGAACTGACACCGGAGGAAATAATAGAGTGCGTGAAGAAGGCCGGCGTTACCGGCATGGGCGGCGCAGGCTTCCCAACATTCATCAAGTTGTGCCCTCCGCCTACGGCTAAGGCCGAGTGCGTAATACTGAACGGAGTGGAGTGCGAGCCTTACATCACGTCTGATTACAGGCTGATGATGGAGCACGCCGACGAAATCCTCGTAGGTCTGGAGTTGCTTATGAAGGCGGTGAAGGTGGCGAAAGGCTACATTGGCATCGAAGAAAACAAGCCCCAAGCCATAGCTTTGTTTGAGGAAAAGATTGCAGGGCGGGACGACATCGAGATAGTTCCGCTGGCTAAGAAATATCCGCAGGGCGGCGAGAAGCAGCTCGTTGACGCAGTAATCCGCCGCCAGGTGCCCGCTCCTCCGGCCATACCCGTAAATGTAGGAGCCGTGGTGCAGAACGTTGGTACGGCCTTCGCCGTGTATCAGGCGGTGATGAAGAACAAGCCCTTGTTCGAGCGTTACACCACCGTTACGGGCAAGAGGCTCGAGAGGCCAAGCAACTTCCTCGTGCGCATGGGCACCCCGATGATTGACCTTATCGACGAGTGCGGAGGTATGCCGGAAGGCGATAACAAGCTGCTGGCTGGTGGCCCGATGATGGGAAAGGCGCTTACGTCGGTTGAGGTGCCGATATGTAAAGGAACGAACAGCGTCACCATTCTTAGCGGAGACGACGCAAAGCGCAAGCCGGTGCAGCCTTGCATCAGGTGTGCGAAGTGTGTAAGCGTCTGCCCCATGGGGCTTGAGCCTTACCTCTTGGCTACGGCCAGCGCGCTGCACGACTGGGAGAAGGTCGAGGCGGCAGGCGTAACGTCGTGCATAGAGTGCGGTTCTTGCCAGTTTACGTGCCCTGCCCACCGCCCGATGCTTGACAACATAAGGCTCGGCAAGAGCACGGTGATGGGCTTGATAAGGGCGCGCAACGCGAAGAAATAACAAACTATTTATATAAAAAAGTAACAAGAAAATGAGCAAATTGATAGTTTCATTATCGCCGCACGCGCATGGTACTGATAGCGTGGAGCGCAACATGTACGGCGTAATCATAGCCTTGGTGCCGGCGTTGCTCGTGTCTTTCCTTTATTTCGGGTTAGGCTCGGTGGTGGTCTGTGCGTCAAGCGTGGCCGCATGTGTGTTCTTCGAGTGGGCGATAACCAAATATATGTTGAAAAGGCGGCCAACCATTATGGACGGTTCGGCCATGTTGACGGGGCTGCTGCTTGGCTTCAACCTGCCTTCCAACCTTCCCGTGTGGATTGTAATCATAGGCGCGCTGGTGGCAATAGGCATCGGCAAGATGACTTTCGGAGGCCTTGGCTGCAATCCGTTCAACCCTGCGCTGGTAGGCCGTTGCTTCCTTCTGGCTTCGTTCCCGGCGCAGATGACGTCGTGGCCGGTGGCCGGTCAGCTTGCTTCTTACGTCGATGCTCAGACCGCCGCGACGCCTTTGAGCATTATGAAAACGGCTATAAAGACTGGCGACGCTTCCGTATTGGAGCAGCTTCCGAGCTCTATGTCCCTGCTGCTCGGCAACCCCGGACTGAACAACGGTGCCGGATGTATCGGCGAGGTGTGCGCCCTTGCACTCCTTATAGGCTTGGCATACATGCTTTGGAAGAAAATCATAACATGGCACATACCTGTAAGCATCCTCGCCACGGTGTTCGTTTTCAGCGGACTTCTGCACCTTGCCAACCCCGTTTACGCCAACCCGGTGGCTACGTTGCTTAGCGGCGGACTCATGCTTGGCGCAATCTTCATGGCTACCGATTACGTAACGTCGCCCATGACGCATAAGGGGCAGCTCATTTACGGTGTGTCCATCGGTTTCCTTACGGTCGTTATACGAAACTGGGGCTCATATCCAGAGGGCATGTCGTTCGCCATTCTCATAATGAACGCGTTGACCCCGCTTATCAATACATACGTGAAGCCGAAGCGTTTTGGCGAAATAGCAAAGGAGGAAGGAAAATGAAAAAGCTGGAATCTACTATAACCAACATGGTGGTTGTGCTCGTGGGCGTGGCCCTGGTAACGGGCAGCATACTGGCATACGTCAACCATGTGACCGAAGAGCCGATAAAGCTTCAGGCAGAGAAGACACTTGCCGACGGAATAAAGGCCGTAATGGGCGGCGTTGAGCTGACCGTAGCCAAGGATGATACCGTAAAGCAGAACGTTGCAGGCAAGGAAACGACGTTCGTGATACATGAAGCCGTAGGCGCGGACAAAGTTCCGCTGGGCGCAGCCGTGGAGAGTACGGCCGGTGGATTTGGCGGAGACTTGAAGGTGCTGGTGGGTTTTGACACTGACGGGAAAATCCTCGGATACACCGTATTGCAGCACGCGGAGACCCCGGGGCTTGGTGCAAAGGCCGACAAATGGTTTCAGAAGGACGGCAAGGGGTGCATAATAGGCAAGAGTCCGGCTACGGACAAGCTTACCGTAAAGAAGGACGGGGGCGACATTGACGCCATAACGGCGTCCACCATTACGAGCCGCGCCTTCCTCCTGGCCGTAACCCAGGCTTACCAGGCATACAAGTCTGTGCCCGTAGACGCGCATACCGGCGCAACGGGCAAGCATTGAACATGTTTCATCATAATTAAAATGCAGAAGCAATGAATTACATAAAGATATTGATTAACGGCATAGTAAAGGAGAACCCTACGTTTGTGCTCCTCCTTGGAATGTGCCCTACGCTGGCTACCACCACGTCGGCCATGAACGGCCTGTCGATGGGACTGGCTACGACGTTCGTGCTGATATGCTCCAACTTGGTTATTTCACTTATCAAGAACCTAACGCCCGACATGGTGCGCATACCCGTTTTCGTGGTTGTAATCGCGTCATTTGTCACTATATTGCAGATGCTGATGCAGGCTTACGTGCCTGCCATCTACGCCACGCTCGGCCTTTACATACCGCTTATCGTGGTAAACTGCATCATCCTTGGACGTGCCGAAGCCTTTGCCTGCAACCACGGGCCGGTGGAAAGCCTGTTCGACGGGGCCGGCATGGGGCTTGGATTCAGCGTGGCGTTGACGCTGCTCGGTGCGGTGCGCGAGCTGCTCGGAGCAGGTTCTATATTCGGTATGGCGTTGTTGCCCGAAACGAGCAACATGCTTCTCTTCATCTTGCCTCCGGGTGCGTTCATCACTTTGGGGTATCTGATTGCAATAGTTAACAGGTTTAAGAAAGCGTAATTTATGGAATACTTACTGATTTTCATCTCGGCGATATTTGTGAACAACATCGTGTTGTCACAATTCCTTGGCATCTGCCCGTTCCTCGGCGTGTCGCAAAAGATTTCGACATCGCTCGGCATGGGCGCGGCCGTGGCTTTCGTGCTCACCCTTTCAACCATAGTGACGTATCTCGTGCAGATATACATCCTCAACCCCATGGGGCTGCAATACCTCCAGACGATAGCCTTCATACTCGTTATAGCCGCGTTGGTGCAGATGGTTGAGATTATATTGAAGAAGGTGTCGCCTGCGCTATACCAGGCACTCGGCATCTACCTGCCGCTAATCACCACCAACTGCGCCGTGCTTGGCGTTGCAATCCTGGTTATACAGAAGGACTTTTCGCTCATTCAGAGCGTGGTCTATGCCTTCTCCACGGCCGTAGGCTTTGCCGTAGCATTGGTGGTTTTCGCCGGAATACGCGAGCAGCTGGCCATGGTAAGCATACCCAAGGGGATGCGCGGCATGGCAATAGTGCTTGTCACGGCAGGCCTGTTGAGCCTCGCATTCATGGGCTTCTCTGGTGTTGACGGCGGTTTGAGGGAGCTCTTTGGGCTGAATTGAGCTTGATATTATGCAAAGGAGCAGGGGGTAAAGCGGCAAGCTTTGCCCCCGTTTTTGTTTTTATGGGGAGGGTTGGCATGGTTTATTGGCTTTGCTTTGCATGATTTATTGCGCATTTTATCTTTTTTGTACGTATATTTTTTGAAAAGACACTGATTTTAACTACTTTTGCGATTTAGACGAATATAATTATCAGAAAACTATGAAACAGACAATTTTGGTTACAGGCGGCACCGGCTTTATCGGTTCGCATACGGTAGTGGAGCTGCAACAGGCTGGGTATAAGGTCGTAATCGTGGACAACCTTTCAAACTCGAAGGCCGACGTGGTAGACGGGATAGAGAAAATCACAGGCGTGCGTCCGGCTTTCGAACAGGTGGACTGCTGCGACCTGGCGGCCATGGACGCCGTCTTTGCCAAGTACGGCGACATCAAGGGCATAATACATTTCGCGGCGAGCAAGGCCGTAGGCGAGAGCGTGCAGAAGCCTCTGATGTATTACCGCAACAACATAACCAGCCTGCTGAACATCCTCGAGCTGATGCCTAAGTACGGCGTGAAGGGCATAATATTCTCGTCGAGCTGCACGGTGTACGGCCAGCCTTCGCCCGAGCATCTGCCCGTGACCGAGGATGCGCCGATACAGAAAGCACTAAGCCCTTACGGCAACACGAAGCAGGTAAACGAGGAAATAATACAGGACTACATACATAGCGGCGCCCCGATTAAGTCTGTAATCTTAAGATACTTCAACCCGATTGGCGCGCATCCGACGGCTTACATCGGCGAGCTGCCCAACGGAGTGCCGATGAACCTCATACCGTTCGTAACGCAGACGGCCATCGGAATACGCAAGCAACTCAAAATATTTGGCAACGACTACAATACCCCTGACGGCACCTGCATACGCGACTACATCTATGTGGTAGACCTGGCAAAGGCTCACGTCAAGGCCATGGAGCGCGTACTCGACAAGGAAGGCACCGACGCGGTGGAAATCTTTAACATCGGCACAGGCCGGGGCGTGAGCACGCTCGAAGTGGTAGAAGGCTTTGAGAAGGCCACAGGCGTTAAGGTTAACTGGGAATACGCTCCTCGCCGCGAGGGCGACATCGAGAAAGTATGGGCCGACCCGACCAAGGCCAACACCGTACTGGGATGGAAGGCCGAGACCAGCCTTGAAGACACCCTGCGCTCTGCATGGAAATGGCAGGTGAAGCTTGACGAGGAGGCGAAGAAAGCCTAAGGGTCTTGTATAGGCTTGTTTATGTTGCAACCGGCGGAGGCGAATGTCCTTCCGCCGGTTTTGTTTATGTTCATGCGCTTACGCAATTACAATTACAGATGACAATTGTACATATTGCGGCGAGACATTGCGGGCATAACATCAATTTAATATTTATATTATATATTTATATATATATAAATATATAATATATTA
>ENA-OPIO01000112-OPIO01000112.1-human-gut-metagenome-genome-assembly--contig:-NODE-112-length-31646-cov-8.584249_pt1 | contig 31646 bp, 18 predicted proteins | sample MGYA00241395_ERZ501636 | MGnify/ENA primary metagenome ERZ501636 (study PRJEB25962, sample SAMEA2042198) | human gut metagenome | biome: human gut; feature: human-associated habitat; material: faeces... | reverse complement strand
GGCGGCTGTCGCGCTGCCGCAATACGAGGTGGCCGTGGAAAAATCTCGTCTGTCACGTAATATCCCCGTCGTTCGCAGTATGAAAGACAGTGCGGAGGTTTATTATTTGGCGAATGGCGCGTACCCTCCCGATTCATCGGAAGCTTTGGCGGATGTGCTCATTCCCTCCGGGTGTACCAATCTGGGACTGGGGCAGATTAATTGTCCGGCGGGATATTTTGATTTGGGAATCGGGTTTGGAAACGCTTCCCAGGCCGTTTTGGGGATGTCCCGTGCGGGGACGTCCGGGCAGGTGTGTGCGTATGTGATGTTTTTGGATTATTCCGCTTATGCCCCCGGTGCGGTGGAATGTTGGGCGGCTGAAAATAACGTTACGGGCAACCGGGTATGCACTTCGCTGGGCGGCGTATTAAACCGTAGTTTCAGCGGGTCTTTTTTTGAGGGCGGCCGTGTAAAGGCGTACCGTTTGCCGTAATATCGGAAATAATTTGTGTAAAAAGCCCCGGGTTTTTGTGCCGGGGCGTTCTTTTAGTCATTTAAAAAGCTTTTGCCGAATGCTAAGGGCGGCAGTTTAAAATAATCCGCAACCGTCTGCCCCAGGTCGGCATATGTGTCGCGGCCGCCGATAAACTGCGGGCGCACGCCCGGGCCGAACATAATTACCGGCACGTGTTCGCGGGTGTGGTCGGTGCCTTTATAGGTCGGGTCGCAGCCGTGGTCGGCGGTGATGAAGGCGATGTCGCCCTCTTTCATCTGGGCGGCCAGTTCCGGCAGGCGCGTGTCAAAGTATTCAAGGCCCCGGGCGTAGCCTTCCGTGTCGCGGCGGTGGCCCCAGGCCATGTCAAAATCCACAAAGTTCGTAAACACCAGGCTGAAGTCCGGCGCGGCGGCGGCTTCGGCCAGCGTTGCGTTCCAGAGTTCCTCCAGGCCGGAGGCTTTAACGGCTTTGGTAATGCCCTGCTTGGCGTAAATGTCCGAAATTTTGCCGACGGAAATCACTTCGCCGCCCGCGTTTTTAATTTCGTCCAGCACCGTAACCATCGGCGGTTTGACGGAATAGTCGTGGCGGTTTTTGGTGCGTTTAAATTCGCCTTTTTTCTCGCCTTCAAACGGCCGCGCGATGACGCGCGCGATGTTGTAGGGCGCCACGTGTTTAAACGCGATTTCGCAGAGTTTGTACAAACGGTCCAGCCCGAAATGTTTTTCGTGCGCGGCGATTTGGAACACGCTGTCCGCCGACGTGTAGCAAATGGGTTTGCCGGTTTGAATGTGCTCTTCGCCGAGTTCTTCAATAATTTCGGTGCCGGAAGCGGCTTTATTGCCCAGAATGCCCGGGAGGCCCGCCTCGGCGCAGATTTTTTGAATCAGCTCTTCGGGGAAAGACGGATAGTCCGGCTTAAAGTAACCCCACTCAAACTGCACCGGAGAGCCCGCCATTTCCCAATGGCCGGACGAGGTGTCTTTCCCGCGGCTGATTTCGCGCATAAAACCGTATTTGGCGGGCAGATTGATTTTCGCGCCGTCCTGCGGGCCCGCCTGCGGCGCGGCGCCGGAAGAAGCCTCGGCCGCTTTTAACAGGCCAAGCGCGGCCAGGTTGGGCACTTTCAGCCCGCCGCGCGCGGCGGCGATATGGCCCAGCGTGTCGGCCCCGGCGTCGCCGAATTTGGCGGCGTCTTCCGCTCCGCCCAGCCCGAAAGAGTCCATCATCAAAATGATTGTGCGTCCTTTTTTAGTCATAATCAAAACCTCCCCTCATTTCTTTTATTATACCCCAATTCCGCCGCCGCGTCTAACCCGTTTTAGGCGCGAAAAAGGGTTATTCAAAATGCTATATTTTATATGTAAAAGGGGGTTCTCTTATGAAACAGTCTTATAAAAATATGAGGGATTTTTGGCTGGACGTCAAAAATCTGGAAAACCGCAAAGGGGTAATGGAAATCGGGCCGGATAAAATTTCCGTCGCCGGCGTGGAAATGGCCGTGCCGGACGGGGAGGAAATTAAATACCTGTTCCTGGCCACCAACTCGCTGGGGGACAGCAGCCTGTATTTTGAAAACAACAGCAAAAGCGGCATCGGCGGAGTAATCGGCGGGCACGGGTACGAGGCGCTGCAGGACGCCGCCGCGCGGATGCTGGCGCATGCGAGCAAACTCACCGGGCAGATGACGTCCGCCCCCGCCGGCAGCGAGCTGCCGCCGCCTTCTTCGCCCGCGATGGTGCGTTTGTTTGCCGTATCCAAAGACAAACTGTTCCATATTGAGCTGGAAGAATCCTCCGCCCGCAGCCCGGATAATGATTTTTATCCGTTCTTTGCCTACTCCCAGCAGGCCATTGGCTTTTTCCGTCAGCAGCAGGCCGCCGCGCCCGCCAAAGAAGGCCGCGCTTAATTTTATCACGCGCAAAAAAGCCGCCCTTTCCCGGGGCGGCTTTTTTAATACCCAAAACTTCAGCAGTTTATTTTTTCGTCCACCACGTAAAGCGGCCGCTGTTTTACTTCCATAAACACGCGGCCCAGATACTCGCCGATAACGCCCAGCGAAATAAGCTGTACGCCGCTGAAAAATAAAATCGCCACCATTAAAGACGCATACCCGCTGACCGGGTTTCCGTAAACGATTTTCTGCACCGCCACCCACAGCGCGTATAGAAACGCAAAGGCGGAGACGGCAAAACCGAAGTACGTCCACAGCCTAAGGGGCAGGGTGCTGGAGGCCGTCAGTCCTTCCAGCGCAAAGTTCCACAGCCGCCAGTAATTCCACTTGGTTTCTCCGGCGCGGCGCGCTTCGCGCGCAAACGGTACGGCGGCGGTTTTAAAACCCACCCAGTTAAAAAGGCCTTTCATAAACCGCTCGCGCTCCGGCAGCTGCAGTACGGCCCGGGCCGCGCGGCGGCTGAGCAGGCGGCAGTCTCCCGCGTCTTCGGGCAGGGGGCGGTCGGCGATGGCGTTGTGGAATTTATAAAACCCGCGCGCGGTAAAGCGTTTTAAAAACGAGTCTTTGCGGCGGCTTTCGCGCCGGCCGTAGACGACGTCAAAGCCTTGTTTAAATTTTTCCATAAACGCCGGGATGAGGGACGGCGGGTCCTGCAAGTCCGCATCCAGCACGATGACTGCATCCGCCTTGGCGGCTTCTAACAGGCCGGCGGTAAGAGCCGCTTCTTTGCCGAAATTGCGCGCCAGCGAGATTACTTTTACGTTCGGGTTTTTTTGCGCCAGTTCTTTTAACTGCGCAAGCGTTCCGTCCGTACTGCCGTCGTTGACGAATACGTATTCAAACTGAGCGTCCGGCAGGGTTTGCAAAATGGTTTGGGTCTCTTCCCAAAACAGGGGGAGAGACTCTTCTTCGTTGTACATAGGGACGAGCAAAGCGATTTTCATGGGCGCGCTCCTGGATTAAAATCGTACGGGCCGTCTATGTGAAATTATAGTATTTTTGCGTAAAAAAAGCCCCGCGCTGTCAAACGCGGGGCCGTAAGAACCTCTGTGCGGGCGGAATTAAATATCGTCCCACCCTTCCACGGCGGAACTTTGGTTGTACGACGACACGTTAGCCTCAAAAAAATTGCTTTTAACGCTGCCGTCCCCGTTGGTATCCGCGATTTTTTCCAAATGCGGATACGGGTTTTGCTCAAACCCCGCAAAAATGGGATTTAAACCGATTTCTTTTAAACGCTGGTTCGTGATAAACTTGGTGTATTTTTCGGTGGATTCGCGGTTGATGCCTACGATATGGTCGCCGATGATGTGGTTGCTCCACGCCATTTCCTGTGCGGCGGCCGCGGCGAACATTTCATACACTTCGTCTTTATTAAAGAAATCCGGGCGGTCGTTCCAAATTTCTTTAATCATCCGCGCAAACAGCACGCAGTGCACCAGTTCGTCGCGGTTGATGTATTTAATTTCGTCGGCGGTGCCGATCATCAGCCCGCGCGAAGCCAGGTTGTAGAAAAAGTTGAACCCGTTGTAAAAATAAATGCCTTCCAACAGGAAGTTGGCCACCAGCACGCGCGCGAAATTGTGTTCGGTGCGCTCGTCCAGAAATTTCTGGTAAATGCCGGCAATATATTGGTTGCGTTCCAGCAGGACGGAATCCTGCCGCCATTTTTCGTAAATATCGTTGCGTTTTTCGGCGGGCACGATGCTTTCAATGATGTAGGCGTAGCTCTGCGAGTGTACGGCCTCCTGATAGGTTTGGATGGAAAGCACCAGGTTGAGTTCCGGCGCGGTAATGTATTGGCTGATGTTGGGCAGGTTGTTGGTTTGGATGCTGTCCAAAAACACGAGGAAGGAGAGAATGCCGTCGTATGTATTGCGTTCTTCCGGCGAGAGTTCGGCGTAGCAGCGTTTGTCGTCAAACAGGGACACTTTTTCCGGAATCCAAAAGTTTTCCATCATTACGCGGTAGAGTTTGTTGGCCCACTGGTATTTGACGTTGTTTAAGTTAAACAGATTGGTTACGTTGCCGCCGATGATTTGGCGGTGCTGGAGGCTGTCGTCCCCAAAAATGTTAAAGATTTTTTTGTTTTGCATAGGTTCTCCGTTAGCCGGCGCAGCTGACGCACTCGGTTTTTTCCAGCGCGCTGCCGTCCTTTTGGATGGTGCGCGTGTAGTATAAGGTTTTGATGTCTTTCTGCCAGGCGGAAAGGATGGTGTCAAAGATGTCTTTGGCCTTTACGTCCATATTCAAATTATAGATAAGCTCAATGGAAATCCCGGTGTCAATCCATTTGTTAATCCGGCTCATGACGTCAATAACGATGCGCTGGTCCACCGTGCGGTTTTCCTGGTAGTACCAGAATTTTTCCTTGATAAACGGCGGGCAGTTGGGAATGCTCCCCTTGCCGTGCGTCTCCACAAAAAACTTGCTGTATACCGGCAGCACCGAGGCCGAACAGCCTTGGATTAAGGACGAGCTGGTGTTGGGCGCAACGGCGGTAATCTGCGAATTGCGGATGCCGTATTTTTTTAGGTCGTCAAACAGGCGGTTCCACGCGTCTTTATGCGCGGAGGATTGGAACGCGTCCTGCGTGCGGCCCAGGATAATCCCCTTGCTCCACTGGGAGCCGGGATAAGCCTCAAACGTGCCCTTTTCCTTGGCTAAATCCACGCTGGCGCGCGTGCAGTACAGCGCAAATTTTTCAAACAGCGCGTCCACCTCGTCCGCCGATTTGGTGTAGAGTACGTTGCGTTTGGCCAGAAAATCCGCCAGGCCCATCGCGCCTACGCCGATGGTGCGGTAGCGGCGGTTGTGCAGGGCGCCTTCCAGGACGGGTACGTCGGTAAAGTCTATGGCGCTGTCCAGAAACCGCACGGAAGTGCGGCAGGCGGATTCCAGGTCCGCATCGTCTTGGATGTTGGCGAGGTTGACGGAAATCAGGTTGCATACGTGAATTAGTCCTCCGCTCATCCGGCTGACGATTTGGCCGTCTTCCAGTTGGCGGGAATCAAACCGCGTGGGGCGCACGTTGCTGTGCGATTCCGTGCACAGGTTGGTGCCCACAATCACGCCGTCGTGCTGGTTGGGGTTGTAGCGGTTTAACGTGTCTTTAAACGCCAGGTAGGGCATACCCGTTTCAATCTGCGAGCGCATAATTTTTTTCATCATTTCGCGCGCCGGCGCAAAGCGGAAAAGCTCCAGCTTGCCGGCTTTGGCGTCTTCGTAGAGTTTGGCGTAGAAGGCTTCAAACGCGTCGCCCCACAGGTCGCCCAGTTCCACGTTGTATTTTACACGGATTTCGTTGGGGTCCGCCATCAGCCAGTCCTGGTTGTCGCGCACTTTTTTCATAAACAAATCCGGGATGACTACCTGCGGAAAAATATCATAGGCTTTCATGCGCTGGTCGCCGTTTTCGGTGCGCAGTTCCAGAAAATCGTCTATGTCCATATGCCATACGTCCAGCGATACCGTTACCGCGCCTTTGCGCTTGCCCTGCTGGTTGACGGCCACGGCCGTATCATTAATAATGCGTATCCACGGAATCACGCCGCCGGAAGCGTTTTTAATGCCTTTGATGCGCGCGCCTTTACAGCGCACGCGGGAGAGATTGCACCCCACGCCGCCGCCGAATTTGGAGATGGCGGAAATCTGGTCAATCACGTAGAAAATAGAGTCGCGGCTGTCGTCCATCTGCGTGATAAAGCACGAGCTTAAATTGCCGTTCGGACGCCGGAAGTTCATTAACAGCGGCGTTCCCAGGGAAATTTTGCGGTCCGCCAATTTTTCATACGTGTCTTTAACCTGCGCCATCCGCACGCTTTTGGGGGCGTTCTGTTCAATTAATAAGGCGATGGTCAGGAACATATCCTGCGGGAATTCGGCCGCGTCGTCCTGGTATTCGGCCAGGTAGCGCTTAATCAGCAGGTTGGCGCCGGCGTAATCGTATACAAAATCGTACGCCGGGTTAATAAAGGAGGCGGCTTCGTTGATTTCTTCTTCGGAGTATTTCTGCAGGATAAAAGGCGTATACACACCGCACGCGGTGTTGCGTTTGAGCGTGGCGGGGTAGTCGTACGCCGGGCGGCCGGCGCGGCGGCAGTAGAGTTCGGTCATTTTAAGCCGTCCGGCGGCGTATTTCCAGTCCGGCTGTTCCACGGACGTCAGCGACGCGGCCAGCGTCTGCAAATGGTTTAACAATTCTTTTACCGTGGTGTCTTTGGTTAGAAGCGGCAGGATTTTCTCCCGCAAGGCGGCGGGATTTACGTCCAGCCCGCGGGTGGCGCGCTCCAACAGCGCTTCGGTTAAAGAGCCCGTGGCTTTTTCGGCCAGCGGGCGGATGAAAGCGGAAAAATCGGTTTTTGTCATATGGAATAGGTCCTGTGCGGCCGGAACCGCTTAATAAGATTTATTCTTAATTATAGCTAAATTCAACCCGTTTATGAAGCGTATTTTTATGCGCGGCGGGCGGCGCGCGGCGGCGGCCTTCGGCGGGGATGCAGAACATAAAAAAAGGGGCTGTTTTTTGCCGGTTCCCCACCTGATAAATGATATAATAAATACACGGCCGTCCGGGCCGTACGGTCGCCGTCCGGGAGGTATGGTTTTGCCGCGCATTTCGTTCCGTTCGTTTATCTTTTTCTTTATGGCTGCTGCGGCCATTATCGCGGCGGGCGTGGCGTTTTATTGGCAGCAGGTCAGCGGGATTTTGGAGCAGGACGTAAAAACCCATGTGGCCGCCGCCAGCGAAGAAGCCGCCGCCGATTTTAACCGCCTGATTCAAACCGACCGCCAGGTTTTGGAATCCATTTCCATTACCGTAGAAGACACTTATCCGTGGGCGGACCCCGCCAAACTGACCGAATTTCTGCGCCGCCAAACCCGGCACAATTATTTTAAACTCCTGGGCGTAGTAACCGAAGACGGAAAGGTCTTCCTTTCCGAGCCGCGCCGTTTCAGCCCCACTTTTATCGCCGACGTTACCGCCCGCACGCTGGAAGCCGGGCATTACCTTTCGGTTCTCCAGGCGGACCCGTCCGACGGGGAAGACGTGCTGGTCCAGTCCGTTTCCCTGCGCCGCCACGGCAGGCCCGTAGGAGCGCTTTTTGCGCTGCAGCCGCCGGAACGGTATCGGCCGCTGTTAGCGCTGTCCGCCATGGGAAACAAAGGCTATTCGCTGGTGGTGGAGCGCAGCGGCGTGCCCGTGCTGGGCTACCATAAGCCGGATTTCGGCAATATGTTTGATTTGCTTGAAGGCGTTTCTTTTGACGGAAAAATGACCCTGCCGGATTTGCGTTCCGCCGTCCTTAACGGAGCGCATTTCATGGTGGGCTACCGCGACGGCGGCGAACGCCGCTTTCTGCATTTTATTCCGCTGGAAATCAACGATTGGTATATGATTTCCGCCCTGCCCACCCTGTATGTGGAGCACCAGGCCCAGCATTTAACGTGGCTGTCGCTGATTTTGTTTGTGTCTGTTTTCATCATTTTCTGCGCGCTTATTTTTTACATCCTGCATATGCGCGCCTACAGCAACCGCCAGCTTTTTGACACCGCCTTTGTGGACCAGCTGACCGGGGCGGACAACTTTAACCGTATGTGTGAGCAGTTTGAAGAAAAACTGGCCGGGCTGAACCGCCGGGCGGCGCTGATTATTTTTGACATCAACAAATTTAAAGTCATCAATGACCTGCACGGCTACGAACGCGGCAACCAGGTGCTCCAGCGGGTGGCGCGCGTACTGCGCGAAAACATCGCGCCCGAAGAATGCTTTTGCCGCTCCACCGCAGACAACTTTGTCCTGCTCCTTAAATATACGGACCGCAAATCCTTCCGCGCCCGTTTAAGCGCGCTGACCACGCAGCTGCGCCGGGACTGCACGGTGGAGGATTCCTGCCTGATGATTGACGTGGCCTTTGGCGTGTATGAAGTGGCGGAAGATATTCCCTTCTATATTATGCTGGACCGCGCGCACCTGGCGCTGGAAAACGCGAAGAAAATGTCTTTTGACAAATGCCAGTTTTACGACGAATCCGACCGCAAGCGCATTGTGAACGAGAAACGGATTGAAAACACCATGGAGCAGGCGCTGGACCACGGGGATTTTGCCGTATACCTTCAGCCCAAGTGCGACTTTGCCACCGGCGAAATGCGCGGTGCGGAAGCGCTGGTGCGCTGGAACCGGCTGGAGGAAGGGCTCGTCAAGCCGGATGATTTTATTCCGATTTTTGAGAAAAACGGCTTTATTCTGCGTTTGGATATGTTTATTTTAGAGGAAGTCGCGCGGCTTTTGGCGGCGTGGAACATCAAGGGGCTTGAGCAGGTGCCCGTGGCGGTTAATTTTTCGCGCCTGCACCTGAATGATTCGCGCTATATCCCGCAGATGCTTCGCCTGGTAGACAAGTATGGCGTGGTGCATAATTTGATTGAAGTGGAGCTGACCGAAAGCGTGATTTTTAATAACCTGGAGCGCGCCCAGAACGTGATGCGCGGCCTGCACCGCCAGGGGTTTTCCGTGGCGATGGACGACTTCGGCTCGGGCTACTCCTCTTTAAACGTGCTGAAAAGCCTGCAGTTTGACAGTATTAAACTGGACAAAGAATTCCTGAGCGGATTTGAAGACAATCCGCACGCGCACAAAGTGATTGAAGGCGCGGTGGCGATGATTAAATCCCTGGGCGTTCAGGTAGTGGCCGAAGGCGTGGAAACGCGCGAACAGGCCGATTTCCTGCGCCATACGGGGTGCGATTTGGCGCAGGGGTATTATTTCTCCCGCCCGCTGCCGGCGGCGGAGTTTGAACGGCTGCTCAAGAAAAATACGCCCCAGACGCAGCCCCCGGACGGGACGAAGCGGGTTGACTGACGGTTGGCCTGGCTCGGGACAGCATAAATAATAAGGAGTCCGGTTTTTTATTTTGCTTTTGTGTAATTGGTGATAGGGAACGCCCGGCGGCGTTCCTATTTTTTGTCCTTCCGCGCGGCGTGCGCGGCGGCGGGTTGAAGCCGGTGCATAAAATAAGATATTATCCAAGAAGGGGCTCTCCCCTTATTGCAGCAGGCAATTTTTCGTATAGGAGCGTTTATGGCATCGTCCAAAAACAATAAAATACTTACCGTTATTCAAACGATTGGCCGTTCGTTTTTCCTGCCGATATCCATTCTGCCCGTAGCCGGGCTTTTACTGGGTATCGGCGCTTCTTTTTCCAATATGTCCACCGTACAGCAATACGGGCTGGAATCCATTATGGGCACGGGCACTTTGCTCAACCATATGTTCCTGTTGATGAGCGCCGTGGGCAACGCCGTGTTTGCCAACCTGCCTCTGCTTTTTGCGCTGGCGGTGGCGATGGGGATGGCGAAAGAAGAAAAAGCCGTGGCCGTGCTGTCCGCCGCGCTGTCGTTTATCATTATGCATATGACGATTCACGAACTGTTGGTTTTTTCCGGCCAGGTCCTGCCGGACGGCCAGCTGGCTTCCTCCGTCATTGCCGGCACCGTGGGCACGACGCTGGGCATACAAACGCTGGAAATGGGTATTTTCGGCGGCATTTTGGTGGGGTTGGCCGTGGCGTATCTGCACAACCGTTTTTACCGCATAGAACTGCCGGTGGTGTTTTCCTTTTTTGGCGGCGTGCGATTTGTACCGATTATCTGCACGCTGGCGTCTATCGTGCTGGGCGTGATTTGCTTCTTCGTCTGGCCGCCTATTCAGCGGCTGATTTTGGAAAGCGGCGCGCTGGTGGTCAAGACGGGTTATTACGGCACGTTTATTTTTGGTTTTATGGAACGCGCGCTGATTCCGTTTGGTTTGCACCATGTGTTTTATATGCCGTTTTGGCAGTCCGGCCTGGGCGGGGCGATGAATATAGACGGGACGATGTACTACGGCGCGCAAAACATTTTCTTCGCGCAGCTGGCCTCGCACAACACCCAGCATTTCGCCATTGAAGCCGCCCGCTTTATGACGGGCAAATACGCCATTATGATGGGCGGGCTGATGGGGGCTTCGCTGGCGATGTACAACACCGCCGCGTCCGGCAAACGCAAACTGGTGGGCGGTCTGCTGTTCTCGGCGGCGCTGACCTCGTTCTTAACCGGCATTACCGAGCCGATTGAATTTACGTTTCTGTTTGTGGCGCCTTTGTTGTATGTGGTGCACTGCGTGTTTGCGGGGCTGTCGTTCGTGCTGATGCACGCGCTGGATATTACCATCGGCACCACGTTTTCCTGCGGGCTGATTGATTATGTGCTCTACGGCGTGATGCAGGGCAACGACAAGACGAATTGGATTCGCCTGATACCCATTTTCATTTTGTACTTTGTGGTGTATTATTACCTGTTCAGATGGGTGATTTTGAAGTGGAACCTGCCGACTCCGGGCCGCGAAGGCGAAGAGCAGGAAACCAAACTGTACACCAAAGCCGATTACCAGGCCAAAAAAGAACGGGAAGCCGCTTCCTCGTCCGCGGCCGATGCAAAACCGGCTGAAGTTCCGGCAGCGCCTTCCGCCGGGGACGCCGCTTTTGAGCGCGACGAGCAGATGGAGAACATTATTGCGGGCTTAGGCGGGCTGGACAATATGGAAAACCCGGAATGCTGTGCTACGCGTCTGCGCCTTAACGTGCAGGACAGCTCCAAAATTGATAAGGCGACCCTTAAAAAAGCCGGTGCGCTGGGCGTGGTGATTAACGGCAACGCCGTTCAGGTGGTGTACGGCCCGGTGGTGAGCGTGATTAAACCGAAATTGCAGGAATATATTGATAAAAAACGCGCCGCGCAGAAATAAGTTTGAAGGCCTGCTAAAAAGCCCCCGCCCGCCGCGGGGGCTTTTGTAATGTCTCAAAAAGCCTCCCGCCATTTCGTATTATCGTTAAAATATTAACCTTGGGGATAAATTGCTACAATACAATAAAGTCTGTTTTATAAGAGAGATAATTTAAAATGATTACAGGTGAACTGAAAAATAAAATTGACCATTTATGGGAAATCTTTTGGACGGGGGGTATTACGAACCCCTTGGATGTAATCGAGCAAATTACCTATTTAATGTTTATCTGTGATTTGGATATTGCCGATGACAATAAACGCCGGGAAAGCCAAATGCTTAAAATCCCGTTCCAAAGTGTTTTTGGCGATAAAAAACAAGACTACAAATGGTCTGTTTTTAAACATTTTGCTCCGGAAAAGATGTACAAAACGATGCAGGAAGGGGTTTTCCCGTTTATTAAAAATTTACATGCGGACAAAAATAGCACTTATTCTAAATATATGTCCGACGCTATTTTTAAAATTCCCACACCCCAGCAGTTGGAAAAAATCGTTAGCGCGTTAGATGATATTATGTCCAACCCTGCTTATAAAGATAAGGATATGCGGGGGGATGTGTATGAGTATTTACTTTCCAAGTTGGCTACTTCCGGCACAAATGGGCAGTTCCGCACGCCGCGGCATATTATCCGTATGATGGTAGAACTTTTGGATATCCGGCCGGGTGACACCATTTGCGACCCTGCCTGTGGTACGGCGGGTTTTTTGGTGTCGGCAGGCGAATACCTGAAAGAGAAATACTTAAAAGAGATTTTTTATAACAAAGCCCGCCTTGAACACTACAACAATGGTATGTTTCACGGGTATGATATGGACCGGACAATGTTGCGTATCGGCGCTATGAATATGATGACGCACGGTATAGCCAACCCTAATATCTCCTATAAGGATAGTTTGTCCGACCAAAATACAAAATCAAATTGTTTCTCTAAAATTTTGGCAAATCCGCCATTTAAGGGCAGTTTAGATGCTGATATTGTGTCCGCGGATTTATTAAAAGTAACCAAAACGAAAAAGACGGAACTGCTGTTTTTGGCTTTGTTTTTGCGTATGCTGCAGATGGGTGGCCGTTGCGCGGCCATTGTGCCGGACGGCGTGCTGTTCGGTGCATCTAAGGCACATAAATCCATCCGCAAGGAAATTATCAGCGGGAATAGGCTGGAAGCCGTTATCAGTATGCCAAGCGGTGTGTTTAAACCGTATGCCGGAGTGTCTACGGCCGTGCTGATTTTTACGAAAACGGGCCATGGTGGAACGGATAAAGTATGGTTTTATGATATGCAGGCGGACGGTTTTAGTTTGGACGATAAACGCACGCCTGTAGAGGAGAATGACATCCCGGATATTATTGCCCGGTTTAAAAATGTGGCGCAGGAAGAAACCCGCAAACGCACGGACAAGAGCTTTTTAGTTCCCGTCCAGGAAATTATTGATAACGATTACGATTTGTCTATCAATAAGTACAAACAAATAGAATATGTGCCGGAAGAATATCCCGCCCCGCAAAAAATTGTAGCGGATATTAAGGCTATGGAAAAGGATATCGCCCAAGGCATAAAAGAACTGGAAGGACTGTTGAAATGAAAGTTTGGGAACTATTTATAAATTGCTTGCAAAATACGCATATCAACTGGGAGAATGCGATTGTTACTTTATTGGCGGCATTTTTTGGCGCTTGGTTTGCATATCGGTTTAATTTGAGACAACAAAGAAAATGGGACAAAGAACGAAAAATAGAAGAAGAAAAAATAAAACAAGAGGAACAGCTTTTGCAATTAAATTATTTGCAGACATATTTGCACTCTTATTTAGAAGAATTTTACGATATTTATCAAAAATTAAATTACAAACAACAACTCTATAAATCTCTTATTAAAAAGAATTATCAAGCCACTAAAGAAGACCTTGATAATATATATATTGCCTTTATAGATTTTTCATCCCAATTTAGGGATAATTGGGAAAAATTATCTTTTATTTATAATAATTCTGAATTTATTTCTTCGTTGGCTCGCGTAGAAACTGCTATTCATAGATTTGTGTTTTCGCATGATAAGGAAATAGAGCAGTTTGGGGCGGATGTGAAAAATTTGAGACAACAATTAGAAAAAATCCCAACAAAAAAATTCATATTATTGCGTGATTTTATAGATAAGCAAAAGTATAATAATGGCGAAGAAATATATAGGCTACAGCAGGCGGTGGTTTGCCTTGATACAATGCTAAATGTTTTTGAAAAATATGTTATTTCTCATAATCTCAAACTAGATAAACTATCATATTCTTCCAAAATTAGAAAATTTGTGAACCAAGCACAACGCGAGGTAAATCAATATGAAGCATAAAATAAAACTCGCAGCTGTTTGCCAACAGGTTCGGGGTGTATCTTATACTCCAAAGGATGAAAAAGAAGTCCCTACAGAAGGATATATCCCAATTTTGAGGGCAAATAACATTCAAGAAAAACTGGAATTTAATGACTTGATTTATGTAAGGTCTAGCAAAATTAATAATAAACAATTGCTAGGAGTAGGGGATATTTTGGTTTGTGCCTCTAGTGGAAGTAAACATCTTGTCGGGAAAGCTGCCATTTTCTTTTCTTCTCCTTTTTCTAAAATTAGTTTTGGGGCTTTTTGTAAAGTAGTTAGACCCCAAAATATTTATGCACCGTATTTGTTTCATTTTTTTAATAGTGCGTATTATAGACATACGATTTCTGAAATCGCGCAAGGCGCGAATATTAATAATATTCGGAATGAGCATCTAAATAATTTGGATATATATGTACCATCTGAATTGGAACAAAAACGGATAGCGGGGATTTTGGATAAAGTACAAAGTTTAATTGCTTTGCAAAAACAACAGTTAGAAAAATTAGATTTACTTGTTAAAAGTAAATTTATAGATATGTTTGGAGATCCAATTACTAATCCTCATCATTTTGGTGTAAGTACACTGGGTGAAATTTGTGATGTAAGGGATGGAACTCATGATTCTCCAAATTATGTTTTAGAAGGATATCCTCTCATTACATCAAAAAACGTTATTAATGGAAAAATTTCTCTCTCGGAGGCTAATTTAATTAGTCTGGCAGATTTCAATAATATCAATAAACGTTCTAAAGTGGATAGAGGGGATATATTGTTGCCAATGATTGGAACTATTGGTAATCCCGCATTAGTGATTGAAACTCCTAATTATGCCATAAAAAATATGGCTTTAATAAAATTTGTAATAGATTCTAAGTGTTTAAATATATACGTACTATATTTATTACGATCTACTTTTTTGGATAATGTAGTGCACAATCAACAGCGTGGCGGAACTCAAAAATTTTTAGCTCTAAAAACTATTCGTAGTTTGCCGATTCCTCTTCCTCCAATCCAATTACAAACGGTATTTGCTAATTTTGTAAAATCAGTAGAACAACAAAAAGAGGTTTTTGCTACCCGTTTATCCCACCTTGAAACCCTCTACAAATCCCTCATGCAGGAGTATTTTGGATAAAATATAATAACTTATGACCAATTTTGATTTTTTAGCTCAAGATAAACGGTTTTCGGCTTTTTCCGGCGCGGCGGCCGCGGCGGAAAGAGTGTTTGCCGTGGATATTGCTTCCAGCGTGGTGATGTGCCGCCGCGCGCTTGAGCTGGCTGTCAAATGGGTCTATTCTGTGGATTCCTCGTTAGAACCCCCTTATCAGGACACGCTTTCCACCCTGATTCATGCTGATTCATTTAAAAAATTAATCAAAGACGATCTTTTTAACCGCATTAACTATATCCGCAAAGTGGGCAATAACGCGGCCCATAACGACCGAAATATCACGGCCGGGCAAGCCGCGTTCGCTCTGGAAAACCTCTTTTATTTCATGGATTTTGTGGCGTTTTGCTATGGCGAAAATTACCAAAAACATATTTTTAATAAACACTTGCTAGAGCAACAGCCGCACCTCACTATGCCCGTGGCAGAAGTGAAAAACATCCCCTTGGCGGAACTTCAACAGGAAAACAAAACCGTTGCCCCGCGTTTAACTGCCCAACGTGAGGAAAAAGCGTCCGCTTATGTACCTGTTCCCCTGGATCCTACCGAAGCGCAGACCCGTAAGGCCTATATTGATGTAATGCTTACTGCGGGCGGCTGGGAACACGGCAAAAACTGGGTAGACGAGTACGAAATTGAGCATATGCCTAATCACGCGGGCAAGGGCTTCGCTGATTACGTATTGTTTGGAGACGACGGCAGACCCCTGGCTGTAATTGAGGCTAAAAAAACTAGTGTGGATGTAGCAAAAGGGCGTCAACAGGCTAAGTTATATGCTGATGATTTGGAGCGCCGTTTCGGCCGTCGGCCCATTATCTTCTTAACCAATGGTTATGATACCCGTATTTGGGTAGATCAACCGGGGGGCTACCCGGAACGGAAAGTTTCGGGCATTTACAGTAAGCGGGATTTGGAAAAAGAATTCCACAAACTAACTCATCGCGAGCCGTTAGAGCATATTTTGGTGGATAATAATATATCGGGGCGTTATTATCAAAAAGAGGCTATCAAAGCTGTATGCGAAACCTTTGGCCGGGCCAATAAACGCAAAGCCTTGCTCGTGATGGCTACGGGAAGCGGTAAAACCAGGACTGTTATTTCACTAGTCAAAACGTTGATGGATAAAGGTTGGGTAAAGAACTTTTTATTTTTAGCGGACAGAAACTCTCTAGTAACGCAAGCGAAGCGCAATTTTGTTAATCTGTTGCCGAGTGTGTCTGTTACAAATTTAGTGGAAGATAAAGATAATTTGTTGGCGCGTGGGGTATTTTCCACCTATCAAACCATGATGAATTGTATTGATACCGCCCAGGATGAAGATGGAAAACAACTGTTTACCTGCGGACATTTTGACTTGATTATTGTGGATGAAGCGCACCGGAGCATTTATAAAAAATACCAAGATATTTTTACCTATTTTGACGCTTTATTAGTAGGTCTTACCGCAACCCCTAAGAGCGATATTGATAGAAACACTTATGAAATTTTTGAGTTGGAAGATGGTGTCCCTACTTATGGCTACGAGCTGGCGCAAGCCGTAAAAAATAAATTTTTAGTAGATTATAAAACTTTTGAAACCACTTTTAAATTTATAGATCAAGGTATTGTCTATAATGAACTGTCAGATGCTGAAAAACAGGAATATGAAGAGAAATTTATAGACGAAGAAGGCAATTTGCCTGACAGTATTGCCAGCAGCGCCTTAAACGATTGGGTGTTTAATAAAAATACGATTCGCCATGTGCTTTGTGACCTGATGACGAAAGGTTTAAAAGTAGATTATGGCACTAAAATCGGCAAAAGTATTATTTTCGCCAAGAACCATTTACATGCCGAGAAAATTTTAGAAATTTTTAATGCCGAGTATCCGCATTTGCCCGCGGGCTTTTGCCGGGTAATTGATAACTATACCAACTATGCGCAAAGCCTTATTGATGAATTTTCAGATTCTAAAAAAATGCCGCAGATCGCTATTTCTGTAGATATGTTGGATACGGGTATTGATGTCCCTGAAATCCTAAACTTGGTATTTTTCAAAAAAGTATTAAGTAAAGCCAAGTTTTGGCAAATGATTGGCCGCGGTACGCGTTTATCTCCCGGGCTTATAGATGGAGAAGATAAAAAGGGATTTTATATTTTTGACTATTGTTCTAATTTTGAGTTTTTTCAAACGGAACACAAAGATAGTTCTAGTGCCGGGGTGTCGCTGCAGGCGCAACTGTTTAAAATTAAAACTGAATTGGTTTATAAGTTGCAAGAGTTGCCTTTCCAAAATGATTTCTTTATTTCTATGCGCAAGCGGCTTGTTGGGGAACTGTTGGGCAGTATCCAGGCATTAAACAGAGATGGCTTTGCGGTGAAACAGCATTTGCGGGCAATAGACCGTTTTCAGTCTGTACAATCTTTTGAAAATTTAACTTATGAAAATTTGTTAGATTTGCAAAAAGAGATTGCTCCATTAGTTCTGCCGGAACAGGAAGATGCCGAAGCATTGCGCTTTGATGCCTTGCTGTATGGCATGGAGTTTTCACTTTGTAAGGGGTATAGTTGCAAAAGGGGGTGCACGGACTTAATCAAACGTGTTCAAGCCTTGATCCCTTGCGGAACTATCCCTGCCGTAAATGCGCAAAAAGAACTGATTCAACAGATTTTACATACGGATTATTTGACCCGAGTGCAAGTGCCGGATTTAGAAAAAATTCGGCAACAACTTCGCGGCCTAATGAAATTTATTCCGCCATCCTCAACGACGCGTTATGATACTAATTTCACTGATTATGTAACAAACTATCAGGAAAACGATGCCCAGTTGCAAACAAACGAACTGGAAAATTATCGTAAAAAAGTCAGTTTTTTCTTGAGGGAGCATCTTAATTTCCCGGCGGTTGCTAAACTTAAATCTAACGAACCTTTAGCATCAGAAGATATAAAACAACTGGAACAGCTCTTGTGGAAAGAATTGGGGTCTAAAGAAGCATACCGGCAAGAAATAGGGGATATGCCATTAGGGGCGTTTGTCCGTTCTATTGTTGGATTAGATATGGTTGCTGCTAAACAAGCTTTTTCTAAATTTATTGATGAAAAAGAATTGGATTCCCGCCAGATTTATTTTGTTGACCAAATTATCAACTATATCGTTGAAAATGGGGTTTTGACAGATATGAGTATCCTGCAGTATTCGCCGTTTTCTGACCGCGGAAGCGTAGCTGATATTTTTCCTAATACGGCGGTTTGGAATAACGTGTGCGCTGCTATACAATCTGTGAACCAAAATGCTTTTTGGTAATATTCATTTCTTCTTATAACCTACCTAAATACCTTGACTTCTGTCCCTATAGTGAGCGGTAATGGTGTACCGGCTCTAAACGCCGGATAATATGCCTAAACTGGAGGGATGAAAGTCTGAAGAAAACCATTCACAAACAACCCGTTTTGCCCGCGGAGCATACGCCGGAGGAAGAACATTTGCGTAAGTATGCCGATAAAGTAAATCCGCTGGCGGAACTTATCCAGAAAAATAAATCTCGCAAAGAGGCCAGGATAGCGACCAATTCAAAACGAAAACTGCGCGACGTCCGCCTGCCCCTGCCCGGCAGTATGTTGGAAAAAGACTTCAAGGCAGGCGTTTAGTTGTTAAAGTCTTGGAGTTCGGTTTTGAGTATGAAAACAAGTATTACAAAACCCTGTCCGGCGTGGCCGTAGCGATCACGGGCCACCATATCAGCGGGTATCACTTCTTCGGTTTATGAGCGAACCCGTCCGCCCGCTCTATTGCGCCGTCTATACGCGCAAGTCCACCAGCGAGGGGTTAGAACAAGACTTTAACTCCTTAGACGCCCAGCGGGAGGCTTGCCTGGCGTACATATCCAGCCAGCGCGGAGAAGGCTGGACCGCCGTCAGTGAGCATTATGACGACGGCGGTTTCACCGGGGCCAATACGGAGCGTCCGGGTTTACAGCGTTTGCTTGAAGATATCCGCGCGGGCTAGGTAAATTGCGTGGTGGTGTATAAGGTGGACCGCTTGTCGCGTTCTCTACTGGATTTTTCCCAGTTGCTGGAGTTTTTTGATAAACATTCTGTATCGTTTATATCCGTTACGCAAAACTTTAATACCAAGACTTCTATGGGGCGTCTGACTCTGAATATTCTATTGTCCTTTGCCCAGTTTGAACGTGAAATTATTGGAGAACGCACGCGTGATAAAATGGCTGCCTCCCGTATGAAAGGAAAATTTATTGGCGGAACCATCCCATTTGGTTATAAGTTAGACAAAGAGCGGCATGTATTAGTGCCGGACGATATACAGGCTGAGCAAGTTCGGTTTATTTTTGAATGTTTGTTGCGTGAAGAGAACTTGGCCTATGTGATGAACATCCTTCAAGCTAAAGGAATCGGTCTGCCGGAAAAGAAATACAAAAATGGAGTTATCCGTTCTGCTAGACCTATATCTCGCGCGTATTTATATCGTATTGTGCATAACCCTGTTTATATTGGCAAAGTGCTCTATAAAGGAACAATATATGAAGGTGAGCACGGGGGGTTGGTAACGGAAAAAATATTTAATGCAGTGCAGAAATTATTGGCAGAGAAATATACTGCCCGCGGCTATGTGCGCAAACGGATAGAGGGCGTACTCAATGGATTGTTATATTGCAAAGAATGCGGCAGTAAAATGGTGCCTATCTATGCTAAAAAGAAGGGCCGGAAGCACTTTTACTATGTATGCCATAAATGTGTAAAAGAGGGATATTCTGCCTGTCCGACCAAAACCGTTCGGCAGGTGGAATTTAACGAAGCCGTATTTAGGCGCTTAATGGAACGCGGGTTATTAAATAAAAACGACTTTAATCAATTGGATATAGATAAACAAACCGAAGAATTAATGAAAATTGTATCTAGGATTACTTACGAATACGAAGAAAGTTATATTGAGGTAAGCTTGAAAAACGGGGTGCAATTTGGTTTCCGCGCCGCTGTGAAACCGCACCCGGGTGGCATACCGAAAAAAGAACGCCAAGCTTACAAAGAAATCCAACACTTAAAAGCTGATAAGGCTACCTACTACAAAGCCCTTGCTTTGCAGATACGTGAATATATGCGTGTCAATAACTTGAGCCAGAAGGAATGTGCTGCCGCACTGGGTATGAGCCCCGCGCGGGTGAGTCAGTTGGTACGGATTGATAAGATATGATTAGATTATAGAAGAATAGATTACGGTAGAGTTCTCAATTACCTTTTTGGAAATAACAATATTCCATGCTTTCATCCGACTATGCCAATGTTTTAACTGAAAAAATTTCTCCCACGATAATTCATATATTGCTTTTAGTGAATAAGATTCATCCAGTTGACAGATAATAACATACTCAAATTTTTTTTGTAATCTATCCTCTATTCCATAAAATACGCCTGTTGTGTTTGTAGTGGTGGCTTTAATAGAATATCGTTCTCCTTCTCTACTTATGGCATCAATGTTTTTTGTTCCTATAGGAGCTTCTTGCAGCTTGGGGAGATTAGCATGGGTATTGTAATAATTAATTACTAAAAATTCCCCTAAATCCCCACATATATTTTTGGTGCGTATAATATTGCGATTTTTAAGTTCTTTAATTATTTCGCCATATAATGAGGTAATTTCTGCATTTGTTAATTTAGATAAGTCCATACGTTTATCCTTTATACAATATATTTGAGCATATTTTAATATATGTTTGAATAATGTGTCAGTAAAAATTAAATTTTGAAAGTTAAATTTTGGGGCAAAAAGATACAAAAAGCCCGAAATAGCCCTTTTTTCTATCTTTTTGAGTTGCACCAAGAATCTATCTTTTCCGTATCAGTAGTTGATAAACAAAAAATTCCCGACGGGGAACGGGGGTGAATGGGCTAAAATACAATTAAAAAATCCCGCCGAGGGTTCGACAGGAAAATTAATGGGGTGAAGGCGCTGGGAAGCCCCTTATATGCTATCCATTTTCCGACGATAAAATACATTTTTGAAAAGGCCATCTATCTACTAATTTTCTCTCTTTCATATCTTTGTTCGTCGAACTTTCATATTATTTTCTTAATGTGGCCTTTTTCCGAGAAGAAGAGAGCAAGTTTTATCTATCTTTTCGCCTATTTGTATATTTTTACGCATGTAAGGATAGACACGTAGATATACTTGCGGTTTGACCGCGGTTTCCCTTAGGTATTGAGTATCCTTTCGCACACTGACCGTTTTGTTTGGGAGTCAGAACAGTTTCATTCTCTCAATTTTCCCTATTTACAGGCAAAATACAGGGAATTTTGTCGTTTTGAGTCTAATAACTAAGGAAAGGGGATCAGCATTGTATAGTGGTGCACCTTTTAACACTACCCAAATTCCCTAAGATTATAACAGGGAAATTAAGTCGTTTTTTCGCTATTATTGTTGATTTTTAAGTAAGATATAGGTATCTTTCACTGTTAATTTAAGGACTTTGATATGGAGCAATTTAACCAATTTATGATAAAAAATGCTATCCAAAATATATTAATTAAATTAATTTTGTTATTGGGCAGTATTGGTATTATAGAGTTTTTAAGTAAGACTTTAAGTTTTTCTCATTTATATTATCAGGCTCTAATCGGGTAAAATTACTATTTTCCAAGCGTTAGTATTTCCGGGTTCTTTCTGCTGTTCCTTTTTTGCCATAAGACCAGAAATTTTATTAAAAAATGTGTTTTTTAAAGCCTAATTTTTAAGTGCTTGCATAAAAGGCCTTAAAGCGCGAATTTTTTTAACAGTTTTTAGTCGTAAAAATGTAAAAATCCTTATTTTTTCAATGCTATTTATTATAATAAATAAATAGCAGTCATTTGACTTTACTGCTAATTTTGTGCTAACATACCTACTTAATTGAGCACGTAAAACTGCTCCCCAGGGTCTGTTAATGGCGAAACAGGAGGAGTCAATTTCTTGGACCCTACTAGCACCCCCAGCATAGGGGTAGAATACTCTGCTAGGCTAACCCCAGCCTGAACGGGGACTCCGCCCTGATGTACAAACCAAGGACAACTGGTATAAAAACCTGAAGCAAACCGCTTCAAATTCAAATTAATGAGGTATGATAATGCAAAACAAACCGAGCGACCTTGCGGTCGTCTATATACCCTTGGACACTTTGGCGGAATATCCCAATAATCCCCGTCAACACGATTCCAAGCAAATTATCAAAATCCAACGCTCTATTGAATCGTTTGGGTTCATTAATCCTATTTTAGTGGATGAAAAAGGGCAAATAATCGCTGGGCATGCCCGATTAAAGGCGGCACAACTGGCCCATATGGAAAAAGTTCCCGTTATACGCTTGGGTCATTTGTCCGAGGGGCAAAAGCGTGCCTATCGTATTGCAGATAACAAACTAGCCGAATTGGGCACGTGGAGCATAGAACTATTGCAAATGGAGTTTAAAGCTTTAGATGAATTAAAGTTAGATATGCCTCTTACCATTACGGGATATGATATGGGAGATATTGACCTTATTTTAGAGGGAAAAGAAACCAAAATAGACCCAAAAGCAAATAATATCCCCTTCATTCCAGATAATGAAATTGTCAGCCAAGAGGGCGATATTTGGCAACTAGACAAACACCGGCTAATTTGCGGAAATTCCCTTAAAAAGGAAACATTAACTGCCTTAATGGAAGATAAAAAAGCCGATATGGTATTTACGGACCCACCATATAACGTGAAAATAAATGGACACGTTTGCGGGGCAGGAAATGTGCAACATCAAGAATTTAAATTTGCCTCTGGAGAAATGAGCTCTGAGGAGTTTACTCAGTTTTTGCAAACCGCTTTTGAGCGACTCTGTGAGTGTAGTAAAGACGGCTCTTTGCACTATATTTGTATGGACTGGCGTCATATTAAAGAAATTATAGTGGCTGCTGGGGTATATGAGCAGTTCAAAAATTTATGCGTATGGCGGAAAGATAACGCCGGTATGGGTAGTTTTTATCGTTCCCAGCACGAACTTATCTTTATGTTCAAACACGGCAAGGAACCACATATTAACAATGTGGAACTAGGGGTACACGGTAGATACCGTACCAATGTGTGGTGCTATCCCAGTGTAAATACACCTAGTGAGGAAAATGCCGAAAAGCGGGCTATGCACCCTACTGTAAAACCGGTGGAAATGATCAAAGATGCTATATTGGACGCCTCTAACCGGGGCGGAATAATACTAGACACCTTTTTGGGTTCGGGCAGTACCTTAATTGCCGCAGAAAAATCCGGGCGTATCTGTTATGGGGCCGAGTTGGAGCCACGATATATAGATACGGCCATTAGGCGCTATGAAAGCCTAGGAAAGGGACATCGTGCCATACACCTATCCACAGGGAAGACTTATCAAGAATTACTTTTAGAGAAGAAAAGAGGAGGAAATGAAAATGGAAAATAATAATACAGTAAGCAATTCTTATGAAGTCGGGTACGGAAAACCGCCCAAACATACACAATTTAAACCGGGATACAGCGGCAATAAAAAGGGCCGTCCTAAGGGAAGCGCAAACCTATTTACCGCAGTTGAAAAACTGCAAAATGAGCGTGTGCGCATCGTCCGCAATGGGAAACAAAAAAGTATTTCGGTGACAGAAGCCATCCTTCGTAAAGCAGGAATGGATGCGCTCAATGGCAATGCAAAAGCACAAAAAATAATGCTGGACTATTTTGAAAAAAATGAGAGACGGAAGGAAGAACTCGCACAGCGGGTAGAGTCATTGCGAGAAGATGATAGAACTTTATTAGCAGAAACCATTAAAGAGTACATGGAAGGGAATGGCAATGATACAACAAAATGAAGAAACGCAACGCTTTGATGCTCTCTTGCGGCACGACTTTAAGATGTTTGTAAGAAAAGTATTTGCCGAAGTTAGCCCGCAGACGAAATACTTAGATAATTGGCATATAGATGTGATTTGTGGGGCATTAGAGAAAATGCTGTATGGGGAAAATACCCGCCTAATTATTAATATCCCGCCCCGGTATATGAAGTCCATTATTTGCTCGGTAGCGCTTCCTGCCTATATATTAGGGAAATTCCCCAAGGAAACGGTTGTATGCGTAAGTTATGCCGATGAATTAGCCAAAAAACTGGCAGCCGACTGCCGGCGTATTTTGGAAACGCCTTGGTATAAGCGGGCGTTCCCAGGAACTCGTTTAGCACTCAATCGCCGCGAACTGATGGATTTTGAAACCACGCAGGGTGGTGGGCGCTATTCTACAACGGTGGGTGGCACCCTAACAGGGCGGGGTGGTAATTGGCTGATTATTGATGACCCGATTAAACCAGCGGATGCCAATTCAGACTTACTGCGTAATAAAGTAAACGAGTGGTATGGAAATACGCTGTATAGCCGCCTAAATGATAAAAATAAGGGCAAAATCCTGCTTATTATGCAGCGCACGCACGAGCAGGACTTAACGGGCTATTTATTGGAGAGCAAAGCCGGGTTTAAGCAGATAGTAATGCCTCTTGTTGCGGTACGCGAAGAACATTGGCAATGGAAGAAATATCTTGAGGATAAAGTCATTACGCATCATTATACCCGTAAAGTAGGCGAAGCGTTGCATCCAGTGCGAGAAGGGCTGGATAGGATTGAAGAAACCAAACAATCCTTGGGCGCTATGGCCTTTGCGTGCCAATGCCAACAGGATCCTTTGGCCCAAGGGGGAAATATCATCCATTGGGACTGGTTCCCACGATATAACGTAAAGGAAATAATCCACAAGCACTGTTTAGGGCAAATAGAACTTTGGCAGTTGGTGTTTAGTTGGGATATTGCCACAAAAACGGGAGTGACAAATGATTATAGCGTATGCGTTTGTGCAATGCGTTCCTATAATAAGTATTACATACTAGATATCAAGCGTTGGAAACTGGAACTGCCAGATTTGGTAAAAGCAGCCAAAGAGTATATGTCTCAGCAGAAAGAACGCTTGGGCAAACTAATAATGTACCCTGGTAAAATGCTAGAAACTAGGGTGCTAGTAGAAGATGTTGGGTGTGGAATCGGTTTCCAGCAGGCCCTTAAACCATTGGGGTATAAGGTGGATTTTATACACCCCACGGAGGACAAAAAGACGCGTTGCCTAAATATTACACCCCTCTTAGAGCAGGGCGGTTGCCTATTGCCGGATACCGAGGAACAGTGGTTTGATGATTTTAGGCACGAAGTTTTAGGCTTCCCCAATACAAAGCACGATGACCAAGTAGATGCTTTGACACAACTTCTTAATTTTAAGGCCAAAAAACGCTTTGATTTTATTTAGTTGACACCGCACAGAATTCCCCGGGCAAAAGCCCGGGGTACTTGACTTGGCCCGCATTAGTAATGCGTACTATAAGGGCGGAGCCAGACAGGGGCTCCGCTCAAAATCAAAAAAGCAAAAGTTATGGATAAATTAACAATACTAACAAATCATTTACAATTATTAGCGGAATTGGCAGCGGATTTGCAGGAGCAAATAGCCTCCGCCCAAGATGGCGCAAAAGAAAAATCTTTGAACCAAATAATGGGTAGTCTTTACGGCCTATCCATCACAGCCGAACACATACAAAACATATACGAAACAATGCTTCTAGTACATAGGAAGTAAAAAAGATATTGCCGGGGCAGAAATAAATGTATACAATAAAACAAAGAATGAATGGAGGATTTTTATTATAGATATAAGCCTTAATCTGGCTTATTAAAAATTTATTCTGTTTTTGGAACCGTATGTGGAATACGGTGGACTGCAAAAGTAGTGCAACGAGACTCCAAAAACAGTCGTTTTAGGCACAATGTATTGGAACTGATCATTTCAATACGCTGTGCCGAGTGCTTTCTGCCATATTAATAATATGGCAGAAGGCCGCGGCTGTTTATATTTGGGCCAAGTCTCGTTGCCCCAAATATGACAGCCGTTTTTTTGTCTCATTTGGGGCTTAATATTGGTTTAATGCTAGACCAATGATTATAGTTATAAGGACGAAAAATGGCCTCAAAATTTATTACAAATAGTGCTGGGCAACAGACTTTAAGAGAAAGATTAGAATACTTGTCTAAAAAATCTATAAAATTAGACTTCCTAGTGGGCTATTTTTTCTTTTCTGGGTTCTATTCAATTTATAACTATATTGCAAAACAAAAAATTCGAATATTAGTTGGAATGGATGTCGAACTGGATCTCAATAATTGCATACGAGAATTCAGTTTAGAAACCAGTTTGCCTTCTCGAATGCCAGCTATAGCGTCTATTCGGGAAAAATATTTTCGAAATATCAAAGATAGTATTAATAACTCTGATTTATTTGATAATCAGGAATTTCAGAAGTCATATAGGCTATTTTTGCACAAATTGGAAGATGGCACGCTAGAGGTAAGAAAAACACGGGACCCCAACCATGCAAAAATGTATTTGTTCTATATTCCACCGGAAAATGGGAGCAGCGGACAAGATGATAGCAAAGTAATTATTGGCTCAAGTAATTTATCCTATCAAGGGCTTAGTGCACGAAATGAAATTAATGTATATTTGCAAGATGCTAATGACTTTAAAGATGCACAAAAGATTTTTGAACAGCTCTGGGAAGATTCTATACCGTTGGTAGGAGAATTTAACAAAGATGAATTTAAGAAGGAAGTCCTATCTAAAACATGGTTGGAGCAAAACCCCGACCCATTCCTGCTGTACATAAAGGTATTGGATGAATTTTTTAAGTTAAATCAGGCTTACATTAAAACTCCTAAAGAACTGACTCGTGACCACATGAATCAGTTCTTCGACGTGTCCTATCAAATTGATGCTATTAGAGAGGGCTTGGCAAAAGTTAAGAAGCACTCCGGATGTATTATTGCAGACGTGGTAGGTTTAGGGAAAAGTATTATTGCATCTACAATTGCTGCCAACCTTGATATACCTACAATAATTATTACACCTCCACACCTGGAAGAACAATGGAAGGCCTATGGAATTGATTTCGGATTGAGAGGTTGCTGTACATATACCCCTGGCAAATTAGAGCAAGCTGTAAAAGACCACGAAGGTGAGAACAATCTATTGATTATTATCGATGAGGCCCATCGTTATAGAAATGAAAACACGGAAGCATATGGGTTCTTACACAGACTCTGCGCCGGAAATAAAGTGCTTTTATTGTCAGCTACCCCATTTAACAATAGACCAGAAGATATTTTTTCCTTAATAAAGCTGTTCCAGATCCCTGCACACTCTACTATTCAAACTGTAAGTGACTTGGGAAATCAGATGGCAGCTTTAGTCAGTGACTATAAAAAACTAAAGAAGAGTCATCGTGCCAAAACAACAAATGAGTCAGAGTTTGATGCTGAATCCAGAAGACTTGCAGCCAAGATAAGGGACATTTTAGATCCGGTTGTCATTCGTAGAACTAGAGTGGATTTGGAAAACCTTACTTGTTATAAAGAAGATTTAGCAAAGCAAAATATTCACTTCTCGAACGTTAAACCACCAAAATCCCAGGTTTATAACTTGGGGGAATTGTCCGACTTATACAAAAGGACGTTACAGCGGCTAGTTGGCGATGATGGTTTTATTGGAGCCCGCTACAAACCATTAACTTATCTTGAAGGCGAACCCGCAGATATTAAAAAATACTTCGATGGAAGAGATTTCCAGCAAGGCCAACGTAACATGGCCAAATTCATGCAACAATTATTGGTCCGGCGTTTCGAAAGCTCTAAAGATGCCTTTTTGAAGACTTTGCATAGTGTATTAAATTCAATGGAAGTCTTAAAGGAGTGGTACGAAAAAGTTCACCAGATTCCTCTATACAAGGAAGGCAACTTGCCAGATATTGATGATTTGGAAGATATCATTGAAGAAAACTCCCTGTTCGAAGAAGATGAATTCCTAAAGTCCATGTTGTCTAAAGACATAGATAAAGGGCTAATGCTTGTTCCTGCTAAATATTTGAGCAAATCCTTCTTGAAAGAACTAAATAAAGACATGGAACTTTTATCCGACATTATAAAAGAGTGGGACAAAGTTAAAAGTGATCCGAAATTCGACATGATTTTAAACCAAATTAAGGATTCTTTGAAGATGGAACCGAAAAGGAAAATTATCATCTTTACAGAGTTTTCTGATACGGAAACATATTTGTATAGAAAAATGAGAGATGCCGGACTGCGGGTTTTAGCATACGATTCCTCTATGTCCAGTCTTGCTAATCGTGAAATAATAAGAACAAATTTCGACGCAGGATATCCCAAGAGATATCAAAAAGATGATTACGATGTCTTGATTGCTACCGATGCAATTTCCGAAGGGTTCAGTTTGCATAGAGCCGGAGCGATATACAACTACGATATTCCGTACAATCCGACTAGAGTCATCCAGAGATTCGGACGTATCAATCGTATCAACAAGAAAGTTTTTGACGAATTGTACATTTATAACTTTTTCCCGACAGCAACTGGAGAAAGAGTGAGTCACACTCACGAAATAAGTACATTCAAAATGAAGCTCTTTCAAGCGATTTTAGGGGCGGACACCCAAATTCTAACGGACAATGAGACATTAGAGGGTTATCTAGGCGCAAAAATACAAGAAGAAGCCAATAAAATGGAAAAGGAATCTTGGGATGTATTCTATAGAAATGAATTAAATAGCATTAAAACCACTGATATAGAGACATACAACAAGGCGATTTCACTTCCTCCACGTTGTAGGATTGGAAGAAAAGGCAATTGGCTTGAAAAAATGGAAAAAGATTCCGATTTATTCACTTTACAGGTATCCAATGGCGTGCTTTTGTTTTCCAAAAAAGGGGACTCATTCCGCTTTACTCTTGCTACCGCTAATGGCGAAACGCATTTATTACCACCTCTGGAGGCTCTGGCATTATTCAGAGCTGCCAAAGATGAGAAATCAGCACCCGTGTCAGATGCTTTCTATGGCCTTTATCAGAACGCCAAACTAGCTAGTGGCTTGGTCAAACATGCTGCACCCAAAAGCCGTTCTGTACAAGATGCCCTAAGCATAATCAAAATTTTACAGAAACAGGTTAATAGTACATTAGATAAAGAATATTTGGAAGAGTTGAAAAAAGTCATCGAATTAGAAACGATGCCGACTTTTTATTTGAAGAAAATCAAGGAAATTGGCGCAACTAATACGGACGCCCTTAAAGATTTGCGCTTATTTCTACCCCTAGAATATCTGGGAACGCTATTAAATAAAGATTCCAAAATTGAAAGCGAGCCAGAAACTATCTTATTATCTGAAGAATTGTTAGGAGATTAAAATTCATGAAAACATTTAACATTCAAGCGGCCTATAATCGTAATGACTTTAAAAGATTTTTACAAGATTTTCTGACCGAAGATTTTATCCCTAACGAAAAAGAATTGTATTTCAATTTCAAAAATATAGCCAAGGGATATAATCTAGGTAAAGCAGATGACATGGATTTATCGGTTTTTGAATTTATCGTAAACAGCAGTCACGATCCGCGTGTCACTATCACGAAGGAAGTTGTGGCACTGATGAAGAAGTATGATAGTAAATCTAACGCTCTGGTAGCTTTTTACTACCCAAACTCTGACCAATGGCGTTTATCCCTTATTACCACCGATGTAGAAATAAAAAATGGGAAGATTTCGTATCTATATTCCAATCCTCATCGCTATTCTTTCCTTTTAGGAAAAGACTGCAAGAAGCACACTCCAGAAACTATGCTCTTTGCGAAAGGCCCAATAAAACAGCGTTCAGAAAATGGCAAAGAGCTAAATTATACACAAGATTTGATTAGTCGCTTTTCTTTGGAAGTTGTAAATAAAGAATTTTATGCCCAAATTTATCGTTTATTTGAGCAACTTGTATCAACGGACCTAAAGCATCCTAAGGCCTCCGATAATAACCAGATTAAAGAACATTTTGCCGTTCGGTTAATTGGCAGATTGATATTCTGTTGGTTCCTAAAGAAGAAAACTCGTAAAGATAACTCTTCTCTTATCCCGGAGGAGCTACTCTCTTTAAAGGCGTTGGATGGAACAACCTCATATTATCATGATAAATTGGAGCCATTATTCTTTGAAACATTAAATAAGAAAAGAGATGTCCGAATTGAAAAATGTGCTACAGGGTTATTTAAAGATATTCCCTTTTTGAACGGTGGCTTGTTTGAGCCGCATGATGATGATTGCTATGAGCTTGGAGAATTTGACCAGTCCAGGTATTTTAACACTCTGACTATTCCTAATAAATGGTTTCATGACTTATTTGAGGTTTTTGAAACATATAACTTTACAATTGACGAAAACACGTCCGTAGATATGGACCTATCTGTCGATCCAGAAATTTTAGGGCGCATTTTTGAAAACCTATTAGCAAGTATTAACCCTGAAACGCAACAGTCCGCCCGTAATATGACAGGGTCATTTTACACTCCACGTGAAATAGTGGATTATATGGTCACTACAAGTCTACGAACCTATCTAAAAGACAAAACCGACTTAAATGATCAAATTTTAGATGAATTGTTTGATGTTACAAAAACGCCTGAATTAACGAAACAGCAAAAACTAGATATTTTTAAATCTCTAACTATCTTAAAAGCGTTGGATCCCGCTGTAGGGTCTGGCGCTTTTCCTATGGGCTTATTACAGAAAATCATGTTTATTCTTAATGAGATAGACCCCGATGGGAAAATATATGAAGAGATAAACCTGATCCCAAATACTTCATTACTCCAACGCAACTACGGTAACAAATACAAAATTATTCGTGATTGTATTTTCGGGGTAGATATACAGGAAATGGCTATAGAAATTGCCCGCCTGCGCTTTTTTCTAACACTTATTGTGGATGAAGAAGCTGATAATCCACAACCTTTACCAAACCTTGATTTCAAATTCGCCTGTGCTAATACATTGATTTCATTACCAGAAGCAGAAGATGACTTGTTTTCAAGAGCCAACTTAATTGAATCACTTAAAAATTTGCGAAAAGAATTCTTTTCGACATCGGCAGAGAGAAAGGAACAGATAAAGGCAGAATTTAGACGTATACAAGAATTAATGAGTTTTCAAACATTTAATGCCAAACAAACAGCCCTTTTTAATGGAGAGATTGAGCAATACAAAAAGAACAAATCAGTTCAATTAGAGCTAAATGACTTATTAAGTGACACATATTGGAATCCTTTTATAAATAAATCCACCCCTTGGTTCGATCCAATGTGGATGTTTGGCGTTGAAGACGGATTTGATATAGTTATTGCCAATCCCCCTTATATTGCGTTACAAGCCAACAAAGGGGTACTTGGTAAAATGTATAAGCCCTACAACTTCAAAACATTTAATAGTATGGGCGATATTTATTGTTTGTTCTATGAAAAAGGGATGGAGCTGCTAAAACAAGGTGGTATTTTGACTTATATTACAAGCAATAAATGGATGCGAGCTGGATATGGCGAGGAGTTGCGTTTATTCTTGTCTAAATATCAACCCCTGTATTTGATTGATTTAGGCGCAGGAGTATTTGAAAATGCTACTGTGGACACCAATATTTTGGTCATGAAAAAAGGAACCTATACGCGTCCCACTTTGGCCCATGTGCTACATGGTAATAATAAACAAATTACTATTCCAACTGAACAATGGCTCCAAAATACCTTTGACAGTAACTCTTGGGTTATCTTATCTGCTATTGAACAGAGTATTAAAGCAAAAATTGAAAAATATGGCACACCTCTCAAGGACTGGGACGTTCAAATTAATTACGGTATTAAAACAGGCTGCAACGAAGCATTTATAATTACTACTGCAAAGCGTGAAGAGATTTTA